>ENA-USUG01000387-USUG01000387.1-human-gut-metagenome-genome-assembly--contig:-NODE-387-length-73506-cov-17.139672_pt1 | contig 73506 bp, 61 predicted proteins | sample MGYA00250059_ERZ773394 | MGnify/ENA primary metagenome ERZ773394 (study PRJEB29103, sample SAMN06111957) | human gut metagenome | biome: human gut; feature: ankylosing spondylitis patient; material... | reverse complement strand
CTGTGCTGCCGGATGGCCTCGTGCAGGGCCTGCCGGTCGCCGCCCTTTTCCTTGACGCAGTACATGAGGATGTTCTCCGTCGCGAGAAACGGCAGCTCGTCCGCCAGATGCTTTTCGGCCATTTTCGGGTACACGGTCAGGCCGCGGATGACGTTGAGGTACAGCGTCAGGATGCCGTCGGTGGCGAGAAACGCCTCCGGGATGCTGATGCGGCGGTTAGCCGAGTCGTCGAGCGTGCGCTCAAACCACTGGGCGCTGGCCGTCACGGCGGCGTTCTGCAGGTCGCAGATGACGTACCGCGACAGGGAGGCGATGCGTTCGCTGCGCATGGGGTTGCGCTTGTAGGCCATGGCCGAGGAGCCAATCTGGCCGCTCTCAAACGGCTCATCCACCTCCTTGAGGTGGGACAGCAGCCGGATGTCGCTGGAAAACTTCGACGCGCTCTGCGCGATGCCGGACAGCACCTGCAGCACCTGAAAGTCCACCTTGCGCGAATAGGTCTGGCCGCTGACGGGGTACGCGCCGGAAAAGCCCATCTTCTCGCAAATCTTCCGCTCAAGCGCGACAACCTTTTCCTCATCGCCGTCAAACAGGGCGAGGAAGCTCGCGCCCGTGCCGGTCGTGCCCTTGCAGCCGAGGAGCTTCAGGTTCGCGAGCTGGAACTCCAGCTGCTCAAGATCCATCAGCAGATCCTGCGCCCAGAGCGTGGCGCGCTTGCCGACAGTCGTCGGCTGTGCGGCCTGAAAGTGCGTGTAGGCAAGCGTCGGCTCCGCCTTGTGCGCCTCGGCAAAGTCCGCGAGCGCCTGGATGACGTTCACCAGCAGGCTGCGGATCTGCTCAAGCGCCTCGCGCATGAGAATGATATCGGTGTTGTCGCCGACGTAGCAGGACGTGGCGCCGAGGTGCAGAATGGGCTTTGCCTCCGGGCAGCACGCGCCGTAGGTCAGCACATGGGCCATGACGTCGTGCCGCACCTCGTGCTCGCGCGCTGCGGCGTAGTCATAGTCGATGTCGGTGATGTGCGCGCGCAGTTCCTGAATCTGCGCGTCCGTGATCGGCAGACCGAGCTCCTGCTCACTCTCCGCCAGCGCGACCCAGAGTCTGCGCCAGGTGGAAAATTTGTTGTCGTCGGAGTAAATGTGCTGCATCGTGCATCCGGCGTAGCGGGTGCACAGGGGATTGACGTAGCGGTCGTGCATACTTATCCTCTCTCTGCGTGGCGCAGCGCTGCCGAGATCAGCCCCTTGAACAGGGGGTGCGCCTTGTTCGGGCGGCTCTTGAACTCGGGGTGGTACTGAACGCCGATATAAAAGTCGTTTTCGGGAATCTCAACGGTCTCCACGATGTGGCCGTCCGGTGACAGGCCGGAGAGCACGAGCCCCTTTTCCTGCATAAGCGCACGGTAGTCGTTGTTGAACTCGTACCGGTGGCGGTGGCGCTCGGAGATGTCGAGCGTGCCGTAGCAGGCTTCCATCTTCGTGCCGGGCACGATGTGGCACGGATACGCGCCGAGGCGCAGTGTACCGCCCTTGTTAATCTCGTCGCTCTGGTCGGGCATGAAGTCGATGACCTTGTGTGCGCTGCCCTCGTCGAACTCGCCGGAGTTGGCGTCGGCAAGGCCGCAGACGGAACGCGCAAACTCAATGACCGCGATCTGCATACCCAGGCAGATGCCGAGATAGGGAATATTGTGTGTGCGGGCATAGTGCGCTGCCGCGATCTTGCCCTCGATGCCGCGGTTGCCGAAGCCGCCGGGCACGAGAATACCGTCACAGCTGCCGAGCACTTCCTCTACATTATCGCGCGTGATCGTCTCGCTGTCAATCCATTGAATGTCTACGCGTGTGCCGTAGACATAGCCGGCGTGGCGCAGCGCCTCGGCGACGGACAGGTACGCATCGTGCAGCTGCACGTATTTGCCCACGAGGCCGATCGTCACGCGGCGCGAGCGGTTGCGGATGCTCTCAAGCATGGCGTCCCACTCGGTCATGTCCGGCGCGGGCGCGTCGATGTGCAGCTCGCGGCAGACGATTTCGGAAAAGCGGTTCTTTTCGAGCATGATCGGTGCCTCATACAGCACGGGGATGGTCATGTTTTCAATCACGCAGTCGGGCTTCACATTGCAAAACAGCGAAATTTTGCGGAAAATGGACTCTTCGAGCGGCTCGTCGCAGCGCAGCACGATGATGTCCGGGGAAATGCCCATGCCCTGCAGCTCCTTGACCGAGTGCTGTGTGGGTTTGGTCTTGTGTTCCTCGCTGCCGTGCAGATACGGCACGAGCGTTACATGAATGTAGAGTGCATTCTCGCGCCCGATTTCCAGGCCGACCTGACGGATGGCCTCGAGAAACGGCTGGCTCTCGATGTCACCGGTCGTGCCGCCGACTTCCGTGATGACGACGTCGGCATTCGTCTTGCTGCCGACACTATAAATAAAGTCCTTGATCTCATTCGTGATGTGCGGGATGACCTGCACCGTCTCACCGAGGTATTCGCCGCGGCGCTCCTTGTTGAGCACGTTCCAGTACACCTTGCCGGTCGTGAGGTTGGAGTATTTGTTCAGGTCCTCGTCGATGAAGCGCTCATAGTGGCCGAGGTCGAGATCGGTCTCCGCGCCGTCCTCGGTGACGTACACCTCGCCATGCTGATATGGGCTCATGGTGCCGGGGTCTACATTGATATAGGGGTCGAGCTTCTGCGCGGCGACCTTCAGGCCGCGTGCCTTGAGCAGACGGCCGAGTGAAGCCGCCGTAATGCCCTTGCCGAGGCCGGAGACAACGCCGCCGGTCACAAAAATGTACTTGGTCATGATCCACACTCCTCAATCTTCATAGGTACGAATGATATTTTCTGCAATGGTCCGCCGGCGCATACTGGTGTCCATTGCCTGTTTCTCAATGTATTTGTGCGCCTCCGTTTCCGTCATCTGCAGATGCTGCACGAGCAGGAGCTTCGCGCGGTTGATGATGCGGATGTCGGCAACCTTTGCCTCGAGCTTTTCCGTCTTGTGCTGCATCTGCTCGAGCTGGATGCGCACGGCGGCCAGCAGCCGGATGGTCTGCACGATGAGCGACTCCGGCGCGTCACTCGGCAGCACCAGCACGCCGGACTGTTCGAGCAGGGCGGCGGCCGCGTCTGCGTGTTCCGGCGCGGCCAGCAGCAGCACGGCCATGCAGTGCCGTTTTTTGAGCTGTAGCGCCAGCTCCTGACCGGAGCTGCCGGCAACGGGCTCTGCGATGAGCACGCCGTCGATGCCGCCTGCATCAAACTGTTCGAGCGCCTGGCGTGCGCTGTCGGTGTGATCGAACGGGACGATACGTGCCCGCGTGAGCAGGGCACTGATGCGCTGGGTCTGCGCCTCAGAACTGGAGACCAGCAGGGCGCGCACGGTGTGCAGCGATGTGTTCATGGCAGTCACCTCGGATCGGGAATCTGAGCGGAAAAACAAAAAAGACGCTTCCGATGCCGATAAGGGGCACTTTCCCCCAGGTCATCGTGAAACGTCAGCGTTCTCGAAAAGTTACCATATGAACTTATGTTTGCGGCCGCGAAAACAGTACACAGAATTTTGCCAATCAAAATCCATGTATATAATACACCACGGCATTTGCACGTGTCAAGGATAAAAAAACGGGCAAATTCTCCGAAAATTCTGTGAAATCCGCCGAAAGAAATTGCGCCCGACCCGCTTGACATTTTTCCGCAACAGGCGTATATTTTGCTACATTGAAACGGCAATGGCGTCGTGGAGAGCTCAAGATCTCCGGGCACCAGTGCCGTTTTTTTGTTGTTGACACCGATTTTTGAAATACAGAAAGGGGACCATGCGAGATGGAAAAGATCTCTGACATTTTTGGATCCATGGTATTTAACGATGCAGTCATGCGCGAGCGTCTGCCGAAGGAAACGTACCGGCAGGTGCAGGCGACGATGGAAAAGGGCAAGCGTCTCGATGACGATGCCGCGCGTATCGTGGCCAATGCCATGAAAGACTGGGCGATCGAAAAAGGCGCCACGCACTTCACGCACTGGTTCCAGCCGATGACCGGCATCACCGCCGAGAAGCACGACAGTTTCATCTCTCCCTGCGGCGGCGGTCAGGTGATCATGGAGTTCTCCGGCAAGGAGCTCGTCCGCGGAGAGCCGGATGCGTCCAGCTTCCCGTCCGGCGGCCTGCGTGCAACGTTTGAGGCGCGCGGCTACACCGCCTGGGATCCGACGTCCTATGCATTCATTAAAGATAATGTGCTGTGCATCCCGACGGCGTTCTGCTCTTACGGCGGCGAGGCGCTCGATAAAAAGACGCCGCTGCTGCGCAGCGCCGAGGCGCTCAACCGGCAGGCCCTGCGTGTGATCCATCTGTTCGGCAACGAGGATGTGACCGCCGTGCGCACGACCGTCGGCCCCGAGCAGGAGTACTTCCTGATCGACAAGTCCGTGTATGACAAGCGCAAGGACCTGATCTATACCGGCCGCACGCTCTTTGGCGCCAAGCCGCCGAAAGGCCAGGAGCTGGACGATCACTATTTCGGCAGCATCAAGCCGCGCGTTGCGGCGTTCATGAAGGATCTGGACGAGGAGCTCTGGAAGCTCGGCGTTTACGCCAAGACCGAGCACAACGAAGTGGCGCCCGCGCAGCACGAGCTCGCGCCGGTGTTCACGACCGGCAACATCGCCGCCGACCAGAACCAGCTGACGATGGAGATCATGCAGAAGGTGGCCGCGCGCCACGGCATGGTCTGCCTGCTGCATGAAAAGCCGTTTGCCGGTGTCAACGGTTCCGGCAAGCACAACAACTGGTCCCTGACCACCAACACCGGCATGAACCTGCTCGAGCCCGGCGAGACGCCGGCCGAGAACGCACAGTTTCTGCTCTTCCTGTGCGCGGTGATCCAGGCGGTGGATGATTATCAGGATATGCTGCGCATCAGCGTGGCGTCGGCCGCGAACGACCACCGTCTCGGCGCGAATGAAGCGCCCCCGGCCGTCGTGTCGATGTACGTCGGCGATGAGATCGAGAACATTCTCGATGCCATCGTCAACGAGACGTCCTACGCCGGCCAGGAAAAGGAGCTGCTGAAGATCGGCGTGCATGCGCTGCCGCGCTTCCCCAAGGACACGACCGACCGCAACCGCACCTCTCCGTTTGCGTTCACCGGCAACAAGTTCGAGTTCCGCATGCCCGGTTCCTCGGCTTCCATTTCCGGCATCAACGTCGTGCTCAACACGGCGGTCGCCGAGAGCCTCGAGCAGTTTGCTGACGCGCTCGAGGGCAGCAAGAACTTCGAGGCCGACCTGCAGGCGCTCATCCGCAGCGTGCTCATCAAGCACAAGCGCATCCTCTTTAACGGCAACGGCTATGACGATGCCTGGCTGGCGGAGGCTGAGCGCCGTGGCCTGCTGAACCTGCGCACGACGCCGGAGGCACTGCCGTATTACCTCGCCGACAAGAACGTGGCGCTCTTTACCAAGCACCGCGTCTACACCCGCACCGAGATGGAGGCCCGCTATGAGATTCACCTCGAAAACTACAGCAAGATCCTCAACATCGAGGCGCTGACGATGCTCGAGATGGCGCGGCGCGACATCATGCCCGCCGTCAGCAGCTATCTGCGCGAGCTGTCCGAGACCGCCACGGCGATCCACGCCGTGTCCGTTACGGCGGACTGCTCGTATGAAGAGAGCATCATCCCCGAAATGTCTGCGCTGCTGGGCGACGCCTACCGCAAGGTCCGCAGCCTGGATGAGGCGCTCATGGGTGCCAAGACGGTTGAGGGCAGTCAGGCACTGGCGAACTACTACCGTGACAAGGTTTTCTCCGCCATGGCGGAGCTGCGTATCACGATTGACCAGCTCGAGACCATGACGCCGTCCGACAAGTGGCCGGTCCCGTCCTACGGTGATCTGCTGTTCAGCGTGCGTTAACATCGTTTTCTCTTTCTTTTTTCTCTTCTTTCAATTCCATACTTCTGTCAAAAGCGTTGACGGAGAAAAGTAGCACGGGCGATCATTCCCAGCGAGTGCGGGACGGTGCGAGCCGCATAACGGAGCCTGTGTGAAGAACACTCCCGAGCTGCAATCTGAACGGGCGAGAGCCTCAGTAGGTGCGCCGTCAAAGCCGGACGTTATCCCGGTGCGGTTTGTTTGAACCCGTGAGAAGTAAAATAGGTGGCACCACGATACGCAGCTACTCGTCCTATTGCCGGACAGTAGCTGCGTATTTTTTGATGTATTCAGGAGGAAAAAATCATGTGTTCCATCATCGGTTATCTCGGCTCGTCCATCAGCGCGCAGGATCTGCGCGCCGGCTTTGACAAGACCATTTCCCGCGGCCCGGACGATACGCGCATGCTGCACATCGGCGCAGCGACGCTCGGTTTCCACCGCCTGGCCATCATGGGCCTGCATCCGGAGGGGATGCAGCCGTTCACGCGCGACGGCAGTGCGCTCGTGTGCAACGGCGAGATCTACGGCTTCCGTCCCATTCGTGAGCGGCTCATTGCCGAGGGCGAGACGTTCGAGAGTGAATCCGATTGCGAGATCCTGCTTCCGCTCTACGAGCGCGAGGGGCTGGATATGTTCCGCGGGCTCGATGCGGAGTTTGCCATGGTCATCTATGATGCCAAGCGCGGCGGCCTCGTCGCGGCGCGCGACCCTATCGGCATCCGCCCGCTGTACTACGGCTATGACGCCGAGGGCGCGATCGTCTTTGCCAGCGAGGCGAAAAACCTCGTCGGTCTTGTGCACGATGTGATGCCGTTTCCTCCCGGACACTATTATGCCGACGGCAAGTTTACCTGCTACCGCGACATGACGCACGTCGACGCCGTCTGCGAGGACGATCTCGAGACCGTCTGCACCCACATCCGCGAGAAACTCATTGCCGGCGTGGAAAAACGTCTCGACGCCGACGCGCCGCTCGGCTTCCTACTCTCGGGCGGTCTGGACAGCAGCCTCGTGTGCGCCATCTCGGCAAAGCTGCTCAAAAAGCCCATCCGCACGTTCGCCATCGGTATGCGCGCCGACGCGATCGACCTCAAGTACGCCCGCGAGGTGGCGGAGTATCTGCACGCTGACCACACCGAGGTCATCATCACGCCCGAAGATGTGATTCAGGCGCTCCCGGAGGTCGTGGCGCTGCTCGGCACGTACGACATCACGACCATCCGCGCGAGCATCGGCATGTACCTTGTCTGCAAGGCCATCCACGAGCAGACCGACCTGCGCGTGCTGCTCACGGGCGAAATTTCCGATGAGCTCTTCGGCTACAAGTACACAGACTTCGCGCCCAGCCCGGCGGCGTTCCAGGAGGAGTCCGCCAAGCGCATCCGCGAGCTGCATATGTACGATGTCCTGCGCGCTGACCGCTGCATTTCCGTCAACAGTCTCGAGGCCCGCGTGCCGTTCGGCGATCTGGACTTCGTGCAGTATGTCATGTCCATCGACCCGGCCAAGAAGTGCAACGTCTACGGCAAGGGCAAGTACCTGCTGCGCCACGCCTTTGAGGGCGACTGGCTGCCGCACGACATTCTCATGCGCGAGAAGGCGGCCTTCAGCGACGCAGTGGGCCACTCCATGGTCGACGATCTCAAGGCCTACGCCGAGCAGAAGTACACGGACGAGGAATTCGAGGCCCTGCGCCGGAAGTACGACTTTGCGCAGCCATTCACCAAGGAATCGCTGCTCTACCGCGAATTGTTCGAGCAGTATTACCCCGGTCAGGCACACATGATCGTCGATTTCTGGATGCCGAACAAGTCATGGGCCGGCTGCGATGTAGACGATCCGTCCGCGCGCGTGCTCGCAAACTACGGCGACAGCGGAAAGTGAGACGCAATGGAGAAAGACGAACTGCACATCCGCACCGCGCACCTGAGCGACGCGCCCGCACTGCGCGCAATCTATGCGCCGTATGTGGAAAAGACGGCCATCACGTTCGAGTATACTGTGCCCGATGTTGAGGAATTTGCCGCGCGTATGCGCGCCACGCTCCGGCGGTATCCGTATCTGGTCGCAGAGCGCGGCGGTGAGCTCGTTGGCTATGCCTATGCCGGGCCGTTCGGCAGCCGCGCCGCCTATGACTGGGCGGCGGAGATGAGCATTTACCTGCGCGAGGATCAGCGGCATCGGGGAACCGGCAGGCGGCTGTATGCCGCGCTTGAGGCGGTGCTGCGCGCGCAGCACATTCAAAATCTCTATGCCTGCATCGGTTATCCGGACGGGGCAGACGATGCGCACCTGACGAAAAACAGCGCACAGTTTCATGCGCACCTCGGCTACCGGCTTGTCGGGGAGTTTCCGCGCTGCGGCTATAAGTTCGGCACGTGGTATTCCATGGTCTGGATGGAAAAGTGCATCGGTGCGCACGAAGCAAATCCCGCGCCTGTGCGTCCGTTCCCGGAGCTTGCCCCGGCGGAGCTGGACGCGATTTTGAAAGATGCATAAAGACAAGGACCGTTTCCATGCTTGGAAACGGTCCGTTTTTTATCGCTTTTGCAGCAGCGTATACGCGCCCAGCAGCATCTGCGCTGCCTCAGCGCGCGTGATGGGGGCCGCGCAGTCGCTGCCGTCCGGATACACGCCGCAGGACGTCAGGCTCGACACGGCAGTGCACGCCCAATCGGGAATATAGGCGCTCTCGAGCGCGGCGGCGGGGGAGGGGTCGAGAAAGTTGCTGAGCATGACGGCGGCTTCGGCCGCAGTGATGCCGCGCTGCGCGTCGAACACGATTGCCGTGCCGTCAGAGCAGCCGGCGATGTCTCCGTTCATGACCGCGGTCGCGACGTAGGTCTTGGCCCACGCCGGGATCTGCTCGTCGTCTCCGAAGCCGGTCGAGAGCACGCCCTGCAGTGTCTCCGTGCCGGTCAGATGCGTGCACATGGCGAGAAACTCATCGCGCGGCATGGGGCTGTCGGGATCAAAGAGATACTGTCCGCCGACCTGCCGGCCGACGCACAGCCCCTTCTCGGCGAGCATGACGGCGGCATATTCCTCCGGCCGGCCGGTCATGTCACTGTAGGTGATGTCCGGCTTTTGCTTCCTGATGGAGATGAGCACGGTCGCCTCCTGTGACTCGTTGCCGCTGCTGTCGGCGGCGCGGAAGCCGAAGTAGTCGCGCCCGCGCTTGCCGTCAGCGGGCGTGTAGACGAACGTGCCGCTGTCGGTGAGCGTTACCGTGCCCTTAATGGGCTCGGTCGTGATGCGGAAGGTGAGCGGGCTGCCGTCGGGCGCGTTGGCGCTCAGCGTGCCGCCGATGGACGTGTTGCGGAATGTGGTCAGCTCGAGATTTTCGGCCACGGGCGCGGTGCCGGCTGTGTCCTGTTCGGCAAAGCCCGCCGGGACAAGCGCCGTACACAGCGCCAGCGCGCCAAGGACCGCAAGAATTTTCTGCTTCATATTGCAAAACCTCCGTGCAAATGTAGGCTGAACCTAGTTTGCACGGAGGTGGTGGAAATATGCGTTTTGGCCTTACTCGGTCCGCAAGGCGACGACCGGGTCTTTTTTGGCGGCCATGCCGGACGGGATGAGGCCCGCGATGAACGTCAGCGCCATGCTGATGAGAATCAGCAAAATGGCGCCGAGCACCGGCAGAATGGCGCTCAGAGTCGGCAGACCGGTCAGATGGTGCACGATGAGATTAATCGGGATCAGCAAGATCAGCGTACATAGGATGCCCATTACGCCGGCTGTGAAGCCCTCGATGAGCGTTTCGGCGTTGAACACGCGCGAGATGTCCTGCTTGCTCGCGCCGATCGAGCGCAGGATGCCGATCTCTTTCGTGCGCTCGAGCACGGAGATATAGGTGATGATGCCGATCATAATCGACGACACGACAAGCGAGATGGCCACAAAGCCGATGAGCACATAGCTGATGGCGTTGATGATCGTCGTGATGCTGCTCATGAGCAGGCCGATGTAATCGGTGAAGCTGATCTGATTGTCCGGATTGTCGGCGTTGTAGTCGTCGATGCAGTCGGAGATGCGGTCCTTATTTTCAAAGCTGGAAGCGTAGATGTTGATGGCACTCGGGGAATCCTTGTCGACGTAGCCGAGCTTTTTGAGGTTGCTCTGATAGGTCGAGCCGCTGGCGGAGGAGGCGACATAGTTGTCGTACACGTTCACGTACTGGCTGCGGCTGATGCCCTTGGCGTTGATGGCCGAGATGATCTCCTGCGAGGTCATGCCGCTGTAGGACTTGACAGTCTCCTGCTGCATCTGCATGGACAGCATCGCGCGCAGGTACGGGCGGAAAAAGCGCGTGAACGTCTCGTCGTCCATGGCGTCGATCATTTCTTTCATCTGCTGCGCGGTCTTGCCGCTGGCCTCGAAGATGCCGTTGTCGGCCATCTCTTTGGCCTCGTCACGGGTGAAGGTTGCCATGGTCTGCGTGAGCGCGGCGTCGAGCGTGGCGTCATCCGGCGTGGTCATGCACTTGCGGTAGACGGTCGCACGGTCGTCCACGCTCAGCTGGTTGAGATAGGCCTGCGCGGCGGCGACCTTCTGCTCGGTCGTGGCGGTCGCGGCGTTCGGGAACGCGGAGCCGGTGAACACGTCCACGTCCGGGTTCGCGAGCTGCTTCTGGATGATCTCGGTGCCGTCGGCCTGATCGATGGCGTAGTCCGTCAGGGCGGAGGTGTAGCCGATGGAGCCGTAGGTATTGCTGGTCACGCTGCCCTTGGCCGGACGCACGATGCCGACAATTTTGAGCTGTACGCCGACGGAATCGTTGTTGTAAAGCCGGCGCAGACCGTCGGTCGTCTGACTGATGTCCGTGTAGCCGGAGCCGCTGGCCACATAGCCCTCCGACGGGAGGATGAGCTTGAAGCTGCGGCCGCACAGATCTTCATAGCTCCAGCTGTTTTGCGTCGTGTCGATCTGCTTTTTGCTCATGGACTGCATCATGGCGTTGCTGATGTCGTCCATGCTCTCAAGCCCGAGGGCATAGAGCGTCAGGTCGGAGATCTCGTTGTTCTTATCCACAACGAGCACGACCTCGTTGTAATCCTGCGGCCAGGAGCCGTAGATCACGTCGTACTGATTCTGCGTCGAGGCGCTCACGAGCTCGCCGTCCTCGCCGGAGAGCAGCTCCTGCCAGACGTTGAACCCGGAGTAAAAGCCGCCCATGGAGTCGAAGTAGGCCGTGTAGTCGCCGCCGTACATGGACTTCATGACGCTTTGCAGCAGCTCGGTCGTATCGGCCTTGATGACGGTGCCGTTGGGATCCTCAGTATAGACGGCGAAGCCCATGTCATACGTGTACTGGATGCCGCTGATGTAGTCATGGATCTTGTTGTCGGGGTTTTCGAGATATTTCTTGAACTCCGGCAGGTTGTTTGACTGGCCGGTCGCGCTGCTGACCATGGAGTTGAGCATGCTGTACATGACCGTGTTGGCGTAGACCTTGTCGAGGTCGTGCGCGTCTTTGCTGTCATCTTTTGCGCCTGACATGGCCGAGAGCATTCCGGACATGTCCACGGGGTTTGCCTCGATCGTCAGCGGGTAGGATGAGAGCGTCTGCTCCTGTACGGTGTCAATGTACGACTGGAAGCCGTGCGAAAGCGACAAAATGAGCGCGATGCCGATGATGCCGATAGACCCTGCGAACGCGGTGAGCAGCGTGCGGGCCTTTTTCGTCATGAGGTTGTGCAGCGACAGGCTCATGGCCGTCGCAAAGCTCATGGATGTATGCTCCTTGACCTTGACCGTCACGGGTGCAGACGTCTCGGACTCCGTGCACGGGTTGTCGTCGCCGACGATCCTGCCGTCGAGCAGGCGCACGGTGCGCGTGGCGTATTTCGACGCCAGCTCCGGGTTGTGCGTGACCATGATGATGAGCTTATCTTTTGCAATCTCCTGCAGCAGATTCATGATCTGTACGCTCGTTTCGCTGTCGAGCGCGCCGGTCGGCTCGTCGGCGAGCAGGATGTCAGGGTTGTTGACGATGGCGCGCGCGATGGCCACGCGCTGCATCTGGCCGCCGGACATCTGGTTCGGCGCCTTGTCGAGCTGGTCGCCCAGACCGACTTTTTCCAGCGCCTCGACGGCGCGCGCACGCCGCTCCTCGCCCGAGACGCCCGAGAGCGTCAGCGCGAGCTCGACGTTGGCCAGCACACTCTGGTGCGGGATGAGGTTGTAGCTCTGAAAGACGAAGCCGATGGAGTGGTTGCGGTACGTGTCCCAGTCGCGGTCGTCGTACTCCTTGGTGGAGCGGCCGTTGATGATGAGGTCACCGGAGGTGTAGCGGTCCAGACCGCCGATGATGTTCAGCAGCGTGGTCTTGCCGCAGCCAGACTGGCCCAGAATTGCGACGAACTCGCTCTCACGAAAGGCGATGTCGATGCCCTTGAGCGCCTCAACCTGCGTCGTGCCGGCCTCATAGACCTTGGTGATGTTTTTCAGTTCCAGCATGGATGGGATGCTCCTTTATATGGACGCTGCACGGCGGCGCAGCCTTAGATACTAAAAAAGTATTAGAACATAATGATAAGCGCGGCGCCAGCATCCGTCAAGCGGCAGGACGCCGGTTTTGCAGAATTTTAACTGTTTATTCACAAACAAACACGATATAATTTCCCTGCGTCTGCTGTTGAAACATGGGAGAATGTCTGCTATAATATTTAGTCACCCGGACTAGGGGTCTGAACATGATAACTGGAGAGCTTAGAATATGAAAATTGTGATCGTGGGCGCTGGCCGCGTGGGTTATGCCATTGCGGAACAGCTTCTGACAGAAGGGCATGACATTACCGTCGTCGAGAGTGATCCTGAGCGCGCTGCCTATATTTCCTCCACGCTGGATGTGATCGTGGTCGAGGGCCGCGCGAATGTGGACCAGCTGCGCATCGCCAACGTCACGGACGCCGACCTGCTTATCGCCGCGACGACTTCGGACGAGACGAACCTCATCAGCTGCATGGTCGGGCGCAAGCTCGGTGCCACGCATACGATCGCGCGCGTGCGCGACGAGGAGTATTATCAGGACGTGGTGCTGCTGCAGGATGAGCTGGGGCTGAGTCTGTCCATCAACCCCGAGCGCACATCTGCCAAGGAGATCTCGCGTACGCTGCGCTTCCCGGCCGCTACGAAGGTCGAGCCGTTTGCCAATGGCCTCGTGGAGCTCGTGGAGTTCAAGCTGCGCGAGGGCAGCAAGCTCGACGGCCTGCGTCTGAACGATTTCCGCGGCCGCTACAGCGATGGCATCCTCATCTGTGCCGTGGAGCGTGAGGGCAGCGTCACGATCCCGAACGGCGACTTTGTGCTCGCCGCCGGAGACTATGTCACCGTGGTCGGTGCACCGCACGAGCTGCACGAATTGTTTCGCAAGATCGGTGAGTTTCGCCACGAGGCCGAGAGCGTCATCATCGTCGGTGGCGGCCGTATTGCCGAGCGGCTGGCGCTGGAGCTGGCGCGCATGCACATCCACTCGACGATCATCGAGCGCGACCCGGCCCGCTGCCGCGTCATGAAAACGCTCCTGCCGGAGGCAACCATCATCTGCGCCGACGGGACGAAGCCGGACGTCCTGCGCGAGGAGGGCCTGCCGGAGGCGGACGCGCTCGTCACGCTCACGGAGTCGGACGAGACGAACCTCATCATCTCCTCGTTCGCGTATCATGAGAAAGTACCGAAGATCGTCACCAAGGTGGATGAGGACAATTTCATCCAGCTCGCGGAATCGTATGGTCTGACGACGATTATCCAGCCGGCGGACGTGACGGCCGGCCGCATTGTGGAGTATGTCCGCTGGATGCAGAACTCCGCGCACAGCAGCGGCGTGGAGACGCTGCGCATGGTGGCCGATGGGCAGGCCGAGGCGCTGGAATTCATCGTGCGTGCCGAGAGCCAGTTTCTCGATGTGCCGCTCAAGGCGCTCAAGCTCAAGGACTCCGTGCTCGTTGCCTCAATCATCCGCCGCGGCAAGTGCCGCGTCCCGTCCGGCAACGATGCCATCGAGCTCGGTGATCGCGTGGTTGTCGTCACCACCAACCATGGTATGCACGAGCTGAAGGACATTCTGAAATAATTGCAGAGAAAACAGCCGCCGCTCCCCATCGGGGAGCGGCGGCTTTGCTGTATCGTGTTTTTTATTCCGGGCGGCGGAAGATGACGACCTGCGCCGGTGTGTCCGGTGTGAGCGTCATGCGGTTGGTGTCATAGCGCTGGACATTTGCGCCGTTGCCCTCAAAAATGCCGGTGAAGTCCTCCGGTGCGCGCAGACGGTGGTTGCTGTGGCCGGGCGCCTGAAAGTGCATCGGGATGATGACGCGCGGCTGCAGTTGCTCGCAGAGATAGTAGGCGGTGTCCGGCTCGATTGTGTAGATGCCGCCGACGGGGATCATCATCGCGTCGAGTCCCTGCAGCTGCTGCATCTGCTCGGGCGTGGGCTTCGCGCCCAGGTCACCCAGATGCGCCACGCGCATGCCCTCGGCGGCGAAGATGCGCACTGTGTTCATGCCGCGCAGACGGCCGCGCATGATGTCGTGGTACGTCTCGAGCTCCGTGACGGCAAACGGGTTTGTCTTGCCGTTGCTGCGCAGCGTGACGCCTTCCCGGAAGTTGTGGTCGCGGTCCTCGTGGCTGATATAGACGGCGTCCGCCGTCAGCCGCACGTGGGGATAGGCCGTGCCGACGCTGGTGTCCTGAAACGGGTCGATGACGGCGCTGTAGCCGCCGGAGACCAGCTCAAAGCAGGAATGGCCATGCCAGATGATGTCCATAAGATGCACCTCAATCATCAAATTTTCTTTATTTTACTTCCGCATCCTGCGATTGTCAATCTCCGCGCCGGATAATGCGGGCCTTGTTTCCCGGGGGAAAATGTGTTAAAATCAGACGCTATGAATACAACGATGACTTTTGAACAACGCTATGTGCAGGCGCGCAGACGCTTCATTGCGGCGGACTTCGCGAACCTGAACGATATGCAGAGGCAAGCGGTCCTGACCACGGAAGGCCCACTGCTGCTGCTGGCTGGTGCCGGCAGCGGTAAAACTACGGTGCTCATCCACCGGATCGCGAATCTCATCCAGTACGGCCGCGGGTCCGACACCGACGAGGTGCCGGACGCGGCGACGGAGGCGGACCTTGCGCTGCTCGAGCGCACGGACCTGACGCCGGACGAGCGCCGGCGCGCGCAGCGGGCAGCGGCGGTCGAGCCGGTCGAGCCGTGGCGCATCATCGCCATCACGTTCACGAACAAAGCGGCAGACGAGCTCAAGGACCGCATCGAGCGCATGCTCGGGCCCGAGGCTGCGGCGGATATCTGGGCCTCGACCTTCCACTCCGCGTGCGTGCGCATCCTGCGGCGCGATGCCGACAAGCTCGGCTACCCAAACAGCTTCACGATCTACGACACATCGGACAGTCAGGCGGTCGTCAAGCGCATTCTCAAAGAGATGAATCTCGACGAGAAGGCGTTCCCATATCGCGCCGTGCTCACGGAGATCAGCCGTGCCAAGGATGCCGGCATCACGCCGGAGCAGTATCTGGCGCGTGCACAGGCCACGCACAATCCGCGCAGCATCCGCATCGGCGAGGTGTACCAGACCTACTGGCAGCGCCTGTTTTCCGCCGGGGCGATGGATTTTGACGACCTCATCTACAACACCGTCCGCCTGCTCGACGAGCATGCGGACGTGCGTGAGCACTGGCAGCGGCGTTTCCGCTACGTGCTCATCGACGAGTATCAGGACACGAACAATCTGCAGTACCGGCTTGCGGCCCTGCTGGCGGACGGCTGGGGCAACATCTGCGTCGTCGGGGACGATGACCAGAGCATCTACAAGTTCCGCGGTGCGACGATCGAGAACATTCTCAGCTTTGAAAAGCAGTATAAAAATGCCCGCACCATCCGCCTCGAGCAGAACTACCGCAGCACCGGCCGCATTCTGGACGCGGCCAACCACGTCATCGCCAACAACACCGGCCGAAAGGGCAAAACGCTCTGGACGAAGGCCGAAGCCGGTGACCCGCTCACGCTCTACTGCGCCACGAACGAGAACGACGAGGCGCGCTATGTGGCCACGAAGATCATGGACGATTTCGGCCACGGCATGAACTTCCGCGACCACGCCGTGCTCTACCGCATGAACGCGCAGAGCAACCAGCTCGAATACGCCTTCAAGCGCAACGGCATCCCGTACCGCATCATCGGCGGCACGCGCTTTTTCGACCGCGCGGAGGTCAAGGACATGCTGGCCTACCTGTGCGTCATCCAGACGCCGGACGACGACCTGCGCCTGACGCGCATCATCAACACACCTGCCCGCGGCATCGGCGCGCGAACGGTCGAAACGGCCGCGCAGCTCGCAAACGCGCAGCAGACAAGCCTCTTTGACGTTATCCGCCACGCGGATGCCTATCCCGAGCTGCAGCGCAGCCAGATGCGCCTGCGCCAGTTTGCCATCCTGATCGAGGAACTGCAGGAACAGGCCAAAACCATGCCGCCGGACGAGCTCTATGATATGGTTGTGGAGCGCAGCGGTTACGTCCGCGCACTCGAGGAAAAGAACACGGCCGAGGATGCTGCACGCATCGAGAACGTGCAGGAGCTCAAGTCGAACATCATCGCCTTCGTCAAGGAGGCCGATGATCCTACGCTCGCGGGATTCCTCGACGAGGTTGCGCTCTATACCGACCTCGATAACTACGACCAGTCCATGGACTGTGTCACGCTCATGACCATGCACGCGGCCAAGGGCCTGGAATTTCCGACGGTGTTCATCGTCGGCTGCGAGGAGGGCATTTTCCCCGGCCTGCGCTGTATCGGCGAGCCGGACGAGATGGAGGAGGAGCGCCGTCTCTGCTACGTCGCGCTTACCCGCGCGCGCGAGCACCTCATCCTCACGTGTGCCCGCCAGCGCATGCTCTTCGGCCGCACGACGGCAAACCGCGTCTCCCGCTTTGTCGAGGAGATCCCGGAGGACGATATTCAGAAGCTCAACGTTCCGCGCGGCTACGGCTATTCCGAGCCCAGCCGCGACCAGCAGCAGTACCCGCCGCGCCAGAGCGCGCCGCGCGCCTATACGGTCTCCGCGCCGGAGCCGCGGCACAAGCCGCCCATGCGCCCCGCGCCGCCCGCGGCAAAACCGGCGGGCAAAGCTGCCCCGGCCTTCGCTGTCGGCGACCGGGTCACGCACCGTGCGTTCGGCTCCGGTGTCGTCACGAAGATCCAGCCCATGGGCGGCGACGCGCTGCTCGAGGTGGAATTCGAGACTGCCGGCACCAAGCGTCTCATGATGCGCGCGGCAGGACAATTCATGAAAAAGAAGGGCTGAGCGCGCAAAACGGTATAAAAGCTCCACCGGCCTGCTGGCCGGTGGATCTTTTATACGCGTCAAAAGTATTACTTTTCAGCCGCTCATCCTTTCAACTCTACATTCAGGACATGGGCGATGCTTAAGCGCCAAGTAATAGCTTGTAACCCATTCATTCCCGCACTTCTTGCATTTTAATTTAACAGGCATCTTTACACCTGTGTAAGATAATAATGCTACATCATCTGTTTCGATTTTCGCTTTTGCTTTATCTGTTCTTTCTTTTTGGAGATCGACACGTTCCTGAATAGAAAAGAACACTTCTGATATAGTAAACTTGATCACAAATGGGTAAATTTCTAATTGAGTACGTAATAAAAAGCACCTTCTTCCTCCAGCTTCATAGTAAAGTTGCTCTTTATAATTCTGAATAGAAGCTGATGCCGCTTTTATTTCTAACACAGCAGAATCTGACGACAGATCACAAATAGCCAAAATTTTTTCATCAGGATGAACCATTAATTCTTGTGATTTTATTTCTTCACCCGGGAAAATTTCGTTCGAAATATAGGCCATTAACGGTTTGATTTCCTCTTTGAGTTTTTGGATTCCGGTATTGATGTTTCTTTCGTGTACCTCATCCTGTGGCCTAATCGCAGTCACTGACCCATCAGGGTTAAATGCCATGGGCATAACATCAATTTCCGAAGGCAATTCTCCAATGAACTGGAGTTTCTTTTTGTTTTCAAGCAATTCTTTTCGAGAATCCACTTTTTTAACATGAAGCATTGAATTGATCAAATGCTCAAGTATCATGCCATTAAAATCTGACTGATATTTTGTCAGGCCATCTGCCGGGATCGTCAGGGAAAAGACATTTTTTTCTTCACATGTTATTTTGGGGAGTGACGGCAAATAATATTTCATATTTGTGTATGTTGTAATATAGCTTACTGGGACAATATATTCATCATTAAATTCAAACACTTTGTTCTGTGTTACCAACAAACGATGACCATTCATATGCATAAACAACTGCCATTCAAGAACGCAGTCATTGTGACCGGAATGAACACTTTGAACATTATCCACGCCGTATAATCTACATAAATTATCCTTGGTTATATTCCCCTCAGAAAATCGCGACGAAATAATCTCATGCTTAAAATTATAAAAGGCAAAGTATTCAATCCCATACAAATGATGCCTTTGAAAATATTTCACCATGAATCTCTCATCAACATTTCCATAAGTCAATATTGTTCGCTCTTTTAATTCGTAAGTATGAATCAACTCATCAACTTCATCCTGAGTTAGTGGCAAGCAATTTTTCAGGTCACTTGTCGTAATACCATTTATCTCCGTTCGTGTTGCTTCTGAATTTAGCTCTAATGGCAAAAAGCGATTATACATTTCACCAGTATCTGGCTTGTAAATAGATATAGATAAAAGATCGTCTCTTACTGATGAAAGGCCATTTGTTTCAACATCAAGAACAACATATTTTGAAGGGTCAACATTTGGTGAATCTGACTTCAATATGGTTCATCCTTTCCTGAATCATATTATCATTTGCTCCTATGTCTAATAGATGCGCCCTGCTTTTATGGCGCACGCACATTGCAGATGCTATATAATTGCTTTTTACTATATCAACTGAGCGTGGTTTTGCCGAGGAAAATTTTTACTCATACCGTGAAAGTTCAAGAAATAACCTACCACCGACCCGCAGATTGGTGGATGTTTTCGCTCAGTCGAGCAGTCTTGCAAGCTCACCGGCGTCGGCAGCAAACTGCTGCGCACCGGCGCGCTCGAGCACGTCCCGGTCACGAAAGCCCCACAGCACGCTGATACACGGCAGATTTGCCGCGCGCGCCGTGGCAATGTCGACCTCGGAATCGCCGACAAAGACCGTCTTGTCAGGGTCGGCACCGAGCTTTTCCATGGCGGCCAGCAGCATGTCCGGCGCCGGCTTGCGCCGGATGGCCGCCGTCTCACCGACGGCGATCGGGACTGCGTCGGCAAAGAAATCTGCCCGCAGTGCGCGCACGGCCTCGTCCGGCTTGTTGGATACGATGGCGAGTTTGCGCCCCTGCGCGTGCAGCTTAAGCAGCAGCGCGGCGACACCGGGGTAGGGGGCAGTCTCGATGCGGCAGTGGGCGGCGTAGTCGGCGTTGTATTCCGTCAGCAGCGTTTCGAACAGCGCACTGTCCGTTCCGGCTGGCACGGACAGCTCCATCAGCCGCCGGGCCCCGTTGCCGAGCGCGGTGCGCATCTGCTGCCGCGTGCGCTCCGGCAGGCCGTGGCGGGTGAGCGTGCGGTTCATGGCGGCGGTCAGGTCGGCGAGCGTGTCGAGCAGCGTGCCGTCGAGGTCGAAAAGTATGGATGTATAGCGCATATCATGTCTCTCCTTTGCTCTGGCACACTTATAACGCATTTTGCGTACGGTGTCAACCAAAAAACAAGTTGACATCCGCTGCCGAATATGCTACTATAATGCAGCGCGCTGGCCGCGCGTCCATATGGAAAGTGGAATTCGGCTTGGAGAAGTACCCAAGTGGCCGAAGGGGCTCCCCTGCTAAGGGAGTAGGCTGTGATAAGCGGCGCGAGGGTTCAAATCCCTCCTTCTCCGCCAAAAGACAAGACGCCGATTTCGGCGTCTTGTTTCTCTATTTGCATATGCGGAGAGTTACCGAAGTGGTCATAACGGGGCGGTCTTGAAAACCGTTAGGCGGCAACGCCACAGGGGTTCGAATCCCTTACTCTCCGCCATAAGTCCACCGTAATTCTGATAGAATTACGGTGGACTTTTTCTATGCCAGAAAACCGCTTGAATCAGGCTATTCAGCTATTTCAGCACATGAGCACCCCCCGCCGCAGAGTATTTCTGTGGCGGGGGTTCGTGTGTTCTATGCCCAGACAGGGATCGTTGGGAACCAACGCAAAGACCGTGCGGTAAGAATGATTGTGCCTGTTGGCGACAGTTTCACAGTGACACAGCGAGATCCGGCACAATCAACAACACGCGCTTCACGAGCTACACTTCATTTTCCCGCAGTCTGCCGAGGGCTCCGGCAGGGTCATGATGCACGGCTACAAGAGCGGCGCGGAGCGGGACTTCTGCGGCGGGGCGCAGATCGCCGTGCAGGGCGGCTATCACGTTCTGCTGGTCGATCAGCGCGCGCACGGGAAGAGCGAGGGCAGGTGCCTCACGTTTGGCATTCAGGGGCGTTATGACTGCCGTGCGTGGGTGAACTACGCCGTCGGGCGCTTCGGCGCGGACACGAAGATCTTGCTGTACGGGGTGTCGATGGGCGCGGCGACCGTGCTGATGGCCGGCGGATTGAATCTCCCGCGCAATGTTGTCGGCATCGTGGCCGACTGCGGGTACAGCTCGCCCGCCGCGATCATTCGTAAGGTCATCCGCGACCAGCATCTCCCCATTTTCCCGGTCTACCAGTTGATCCGCCTGGGCGGGAAAATGTTCGGCGGTTTCGACCTGGAGTCCGCCACGGTCACGGATGCGCTGGCGCATTGCGACATTCCTGTGCTGCTGATTCATGGCGGGGACGACCGCTTTGTCCCCTGCGACATGGGGCACGAAAACTATGCGCACTGCGCAGCGCGCAGCAAGCAGCTGCTGGTCGTGCCGGGCGCGGGACATGGGCTGAGCTACATGGTGGACAGGGAAGCGTATCTGGCCGCGCTGGAGTCGTTCCTCCGGTCCGTGCTGGATTGACCCTGCATACAGGAAAGAATCAGCCGCACCGTGACACCACGGTGCGGCTGATGGTTTGACAGAGCTTGGATATGTCGTGCAGGTCGATCTCGCCGTGTTCCTGTTCAAAGTCCCGGATGCGGTTCGGCTGCTGGGTGCCGGTGCATACGCACGTGCATGGCAAGTGCTGATCCGGGCGCAGCAGCAGGTGGAAGAGCAGTATATCAAAGATAAATGAGCGTTCTATACAGAACCCTGCTTTGCATAAGCGCGGCTTTCCGTTAGAACGCAGATTTTTTTGCAACGCCTTGTCATGCCGCAATCGCGTGCGCTATAATCGACACACTATGAGGGCTTGCCTGTCGGATCGACCGACCACTACAAGTGCCCATGAAAGGAGAAATCATTATGAATCCCAGACTTTCCACCAAAATCCTGCGTCCCGACTTTCAGGGCGAGTTTACGGCAAGCATTCTTGCGGCAGCGGCATCTCCCGACCTGATTTCTTTTGCGGGCGGTCTGCCGAATCCGGTCTCTTTCCCGGTCGAGGCGATGGACAAGGCAACACACAAGGTGCTGGAGAAAAACGGCGTCATGGCGCTGCAGTACAGCGGCACGCAGGGCTACCTGCCGCTGCGCGAGTGGGTCGCAAAGCGCTATGAGACGATGGGCGTCTACGGCGTGACGGCCGACGACATCATCATCACCAACGGCTCGCAGCAGGTGCTGACGATGATCGGCGCGTGTATGCTCGACCCCGGTGATAAGGTGATCGTCGAGAACCCGACCTACCTCGTCGCGCTGCAGTCGTTCCACTTCTTTGATCCCGAGATCCTGCCTGTCACCATCAACCCCGACGGCATCGACTGCGACGAGCTGGCGGCGACCGTGCAGGCTAACCCGGATGCGAAGTTTGCTTATGTCATCCCGAACTTCCAGAACCCCACCGGCCTGAGCTACAGTCAGAAAGTGCATGACCGCGTCGTGGAGATCTTCCGGGGCACGGACATCATCGTGCTGGAGGATAACCCGTATCGTGAGCTGCGTTTTTCCGGCACCGCGACCGACAGTTTCGGCAAGGAGCTGGGCGAGCAGTGCTGCATGCTCGGCACATTCTCCAAGATCGTCGCCCCCGGCATGCGCATCGGCTGGGTGTGCGTGCGCAACAAGGCGCTGCGTGAAAAGCTCCTGAGCTACAAGGCGACTGCCGACCTGCACACCAACATCTTCTCGCAGCTCGTTCTGGCACAGTACCTCGCGGACAACGACATCGACGCGCACATCGAGAAGACGAAAGTGCTCTACAAGCACAAGGCGGAGCTGATGATGGACTGCATGCGCAAGTATCTCCCGGAGGGCGTGGAGTTCACGCCGACGGAGGGCGGCATGTTCCTGTGGGCCAAGCTGCCGAATGGCATGTCCGCAGTCGATCTTTACCGTGTTGCGCTCGCGAAGGGCGTCGCTATCTGCCCGGGCGACCCGTTCTATGAAAAGGAGCGCAATGTCAGCACATTCCGCATCAATTACTCCAACAGCAGCGATGAGGTGATCGAAAAGGGCATCCGCATCCTCGGCGAAGCCTGCGCGGAGCTGATCGCGAAAAAGGATAACTGATCCCAAGCTATGAGAACCAAACAGCCGCACCGTGGCGTCACGGTGCGGCTGTTTTTTACACGTAGGATCTCGTTCTGCGCATGTCGAGCACCAGCTCCGGATTCTCCGCGCGCATCCGCTCCAGGATGCCGGTCAGTGTGTCCGGGTCGCGCGTGACCGCATCCAGTTCCAGCTGCGTGAGACCGACGAGCTGCAAAAATGCAACCCTGCCGTGTACCGTTTCGATCGGGGCGACGGTCGTGTCACTGACGATGGCCAGCCCCGTGATGGCCGAGCCCAGCTCCGGGTGCAGGGAGCTGCCGTCGCCGGGGATGTAGGCACCCGGCTCGAAGAAATTGCCGGTCTGGAACGTGTAGCGCGCCAGCTGGGCCAGCAGATCGAGCGCCCATGTGCCAGTCTTGGCATAGCTCTCGCGCACCTTCATCGTCATCTCATAGCCCCACTTGCTGTACTCGGCGCCGAAGGCCGCCATGCTCGGATACAGCTCGCTCATGCCGTAGGTGACGATGTGCTGATAGCCCTTGCCCGTGTCATAGACGGCGAAGCCGTCGAGATATTCGTCGCCGCCGAAGGCCGCGCGGTCGCGCAGCTCGCTCTCAAAGCACACCGGCTCCGTCTTGGGATAGCGCTTGGCAAAGGCCGCCTCGATCGCGTCCCGGCCCGGGGCCCAGTCGGGGTGCTTTTTCATCCGCTTTGCGTATTCTTCTCTCGTCATGTTGTGTCCGCCTTTCGTCGATTTACTCCAGTGCTTCGTGCACGGAAAAATGGTTCTTGTGATAGCTCAGCAGCCCCTCGCGCTGCATCCGCGACAGCTCGCTGCACATGGCGCTGCGGTCCACGCCCAGATAGTCGGCCAGCTGCTGGCGGTTGTAGGGGATGTCAAAGCTGTATTGCCCGGCGCGCTTGACGCACTCGGAAAAGTACGACATGAGCCGGGCGCGGATGCCCTTCGGCGCCGTGTGCAGGATGCGCTGCGAGAGCTGCAGGTTCTTAGCCGCGCACACGGTCAGCAGGTTCTGGATGAGCTTGGCGTGAAACGGGCAGGCGTTCGTGCACGTCGTGAGCACCTTGCCGATGTTCAAAAACAGTACCTCGGTGTCCTCCGAGGCGGTCACGCTGATGAGCAGCGGCTCGCCCGGGATGCAGGCATAGGGCTCGGCAAACACCTCACCGGGGCTGACGTGGCCGAGCAGGCTGTGGTTGCCCCAGACATCGTCATAGCCGATCATGGCCATGCCGGAGAGCACCATGCCGAGCTGCTCGGTCGGCGCGCCCTCGGCGAGAATGGTCTCGCCCCGGTCGTAGTGCTTTTGCACCGCGCCGAGACATTGCAGCAGCAGCGGCAGCTCATCACTGCCAATGCCGCGGAAGAGGCGCGTGTTGGATAGCGTGATGTTCATTTTTTTACTCCATTTGTTGTTCTGACAACAGAATTGTGGCTTTTATTATGCTATCTTATGCACAGAAAGTCAAGACCGCCGGGTGGGGACCCGGACGATTTTTGGAAAGGGAAGGGATATTATGATCCGCAAAATCATCCACATTGACGAAGAAAAGTGCAACGGCTGCGGCGCGTGCGCGACGGCCTGCCACGAGGGTGCCATCGGCATCGTGAATGGCAAGGCCAAGCTCCTGCGCGACGATTACTGCGACGGTTTCGGCGACTGCCTGCCCGCCTGCCCGATGGATGCCATCCATTTTGTCGAGCGCGAAGCGGCGGCGTATGACGAGGCGGCCGTGCAGGCCAACAAGCGCAAAAAGCAGGCGGAGGCCATGCACGCCGCGCACGCCGGCGGCTGCCCTGGCCACCAGATGCACCGCTTCCAGCGTGAGGAGACGGCACAGGCAGCAGCTCCGGAAGCGCAGCCGTCGCAGCTCGGCCAGTGGCCGTGCCAGATCAAGCTCGTGCCGGTCAACGCGCCGTATTTTCAGGGCGCGAAGCTGCTTATCGCGGCCGACTGCACGGCATATGCCTACGCGAATATGCACAGCGAGTTCATGAAAGGGAAGATCACGCTCATCGGCTGCCCGAAGCTCGACGCGGTGGATTACACCGACAAGCTCACGGAGATTATCCGGGACAACGACATTCAGAGCGTCACCATCGTGCGCATGGAGGTGCCGTGCTGCGGCGGACTCGAGCATGCGGCGCGTGAGGCGCTGCGCACGAGCGGGAAGTTCCTGCCGTGGCAGGTCGTCACGATCTCGATCGACGGGAAGATCCTTGATCGCTGAGCCCGTTTTCCCGGCCCTGTCTGCGTGTGCGGGCGGGGCCGGAACAAAGATGTTCATTCCGTGAAAAATCTTCGACAATAGGGTTGACAAATCCGAAAATATCTGTATAATATCATTTGTTCGTAGCGGAATTGTGTAATGGTAGCACACCGGACTCTGACTCCGTTTGTGAGGGTTCGAATCCTTCTTCCGCTGCCAACCAAAACGCCCTTGTCATTGACAAGGGCGTTTTTTATTGTATATTCCATACATGAAAAAAGCCTCTGCCGGCCGGCAGAGGCTTTTTCCGTTTCATGCGCTGCTTATTTGTCCAGATAGCTGGTCAGCAGCTCCTGCAGCAGCTCGTCGCGGTCGAGGCGGCAGATGAGGCTGCGGGCGTTGTTGTAGTTGGTGATATACGTCGGATCCTCGGAGAGAATGTAGCCGACGAGCTGGTTGATGGGGTTGTACCCTTTGACAACAAGGGAATGATACACGGAAGTGAGGATCTCCTTCATTTCTGTTTTGTTGTCGATCGCATTAAACCGTCTGGTTGCGTCTTCCATGCGAAGCCCTCCCTTATACGAGTTCTTGTGCTCATTATACCAAAAAACACAAGTCTGTAAAGTCCATTTTCCAACTGTTATCAAAAAAAGTTCTGAAATATTTCTTAAAATATTCCAAATCCCGGCGCTGCTCAGCGGATGGTCGCGTTAAAGGTTTCCTTGAGCGCCTTCAGCACGCTTTGCATGGTCTCCTCGGCGTGGTCGTCGGTGAGCGTCTGGTCGTCGGCACGCAGCGTCAGCGAGAAGGCGACACTCTTGTAGCCGGCCGGGATCGGCGCGCCGGTGTACACGTCGAACAGCTCGCAGCCCTTGAGATACTGCCCGCCGGCGGCGAGGATGCACGCCGAGAGCTTGGCGACCGGGATGTCCGCACTGCAGACGATGGCGACGTCGCGCGTCACGGCCGGGAAGCGCGGCAGCGGCGTGTAGACCGGGGTCGCGCCGCGGGCGGCAAGCATGCCGTCAAGCCGGAGTTCGGCTGTGTAGAGCTCTGCGTCCACGCCGTAGTTTGCCGCGGCGAGCGGGTGGATCTGGCCGAGCACGCCCAGCAGCTTGCCGCCGGCATAGACCTTCGCGCAGCGGCCGGGGTGATAGGACGGGTCGTCGTGCTCTGCCTCGAACGTCACGTCCGTGATGCGCAGACCGGCGAGGATGCGCTCGACCGCGCCCTTGAGCTGGAAGAAGTCCATGCCGCCGCCGTAGCCGCCGAGACACAGCAGCTTCGGTTCATCGGCCATACCGTCGGGGCGTGCAAAGTAGACCTTTCCGATCTCATAGAGGCGCACGGCCTTGTTGCGGTAGTTGTAGTTGCGCGTGAGGATCTCAAGCATGGACGGCAGGATGGTCGTGCGCATGATGGAGGTGTCCTCGCCGAGCGGGTTGAGGATCTTCATGGAGTTGCGCAGCGGGGAGTCGGCCGGAAGACGGATCTTGTCGTAGTACGACGGGCTGATGAACGAGTAGGTGATGATCTCGCTGTAGCCGAGGGCACGGGCCATGGTGCCGATGCTGCGCTCCGCCTTCTGCGCGTCGGTATAGCCGCCGCTGGTGGTCTGGCCGCGCATGAGCGTACAGGGGATGTTGTTGTAGCCGTAGAAGCGGGCGATCTCTTCGGCGATATCGGAGTAATGCTCCACGTCGCCGCGCCAGGACGGGACAATGATCGTGTCGCCGTCAAGCGCGAAGCCGAGCGCGAGCAGGATGCGGCGCATTTCCGCCTCGGACACGTCCGTGCCGAGCAGGCCGTTGACTTTGTCCGGTTCGAGCTTCACAGTCTTGGGCACGATGGGCTCGGGCAGCACGTCGATGGTGCCGCGCATGACTTCGCCGCAGCCGAGCAGCTCCACGAGCTCACACGCGCGATCGACGGCCGCGACGGTGTTCATCGGATCCAGGCCTTTCTCAAAGCGGCCGGAGGCCTCCGTGCGCATACCGAGCGCAGCGGCCGTGCGGCGGATGCTCGTGCCGTTGAAGTTTGCGCCCTCAAAGACGACCATGGCCGTGTCGCCGACGATCTCGGAGTTAGCGCCGCCCATGACGCCGGCGACCGCGACGGGCTTTTCCTCGTCGCAGATGCACAGCATGTTCGGCGTGAGCTTACGCGCATTGCCGTCGAGCGTCTGGATGGTCTCGCCCTCGCGCGCGGTGCGCACGATGATCTGCTTGCCGCCGATGCACGAGAAGTCGAACGCATGCATGGGCTGGCCGTACTCGAGCATGACATAGTTGGTAATATCGACGATGTTGTTGATCGGGCGCACGCCGCTGTTGCGCAGGCGCTCGCGCATCCATGCCGGGGAAGGCGCGATCTTGACGTTGCGCACCATGCGTGCGGTGTAGCGCGGGCAGAGCGCAGGATCGTCGATGCGGATGCTGACGTGGTCATGAATATCTTCGCCGCTGCCGGGGACAACGGGCGTGTGCAGCTTAAGGGGCTTGTCAAATGTCACGGCGGCCTCACGTGCCAGACCGATCACGGACAGGCAGTCCGGACGGTTCGGCGTGATCTCAAACTCGACCACGTGATCGTCCATACCGATGACGGCGGCAATGTCGTCGCCGGGCTTCACGCCGTCCTCCTGCATGACCCACAGGCCGTCCTCGATGGCGTAGGGGTAGTCATGCAGCGTCAGGCCGAGCTCCTTGAGCGAGCACATCATGCCGTTGGAGAGCTCGCCGCGCAGCATGCCGGCGTGGATCTCCTTGCCGTCGGGCAGGAGGGAGCCGTCGAGCGCGACGGGCACCATGTCGCCGACCTTCTGGTTCTGTGCACCAGTGACGATCTGCAGCGGCGCATCGCCGCCCACGTCGACCTGACAGACCCACATGTGGTCGGAATTCGTGTGGCGCACCATCTCCACGATGCGGCCCGCAACGACATTCTGAATGTTCTTGTGCAGATCCGTGAACGTCTCCACCTTGGAGCCGGAGAGGGTCATTGCCTCGGAAAAGTCGTGGTCGGCCCAGGCCGAGCAGTCTACGAATTCATTGAGCCATTTTCTGCTTAAAATCATGGTAGCCTCTCCTTTCTCAGAACTGCTGCAGGAAGCGCACGTCGTTTTCGAAGATCAGGCGCAGGTCGCTGATCTTGAACCGGCGCATCGCCAGACGCTCCAGGCCCATGCCGAAGGCCCAGCCGGAGTAGACGTCCGTGTCGATGCCGCAGCCCTCGAGCACCTTCGGGTGGATCATGCCGGCGCCGAGGATCTCAATCCAGCCCTCACCCTTGCAGGTGGGGCAGCCCTTGCCGCCGCACTTGTGGCACTGCACGTCCATCTCGCAGCTCGGCTCGGTGAACGGGAAGTGGTGCGGGCGGAAGCGGGTAACGGTGTTCTCACCGTAGAGCTTTTTCACAAGTGTGTTGAGCGTGCCCTTCAGGTCCGCCATCGTGACGCCCTTGTCGATGACCATGCCCTCGATCTGGTGGAACATGGGCGAGTGCGTGGCATCGACCTCGTCCTTGCGGTAGACACGGCCGGGGGCGACCATGCGGATCGGCAGCGGCTTGCTCTCCATGGCGCGCACCTGCATCGGGGAGGTCTGCGTGCGCAGGAGGATGCTGCTGTCCTCGGTCAGATAAAACGTGTCCGACCACTCGCGGGCGGGGTGGCCCTCGCTGGTGTTGAGCTTGGTGAAGTTATATTCGGCCTCTTCGATCTCGGGGCCTTCGAGGATCTCGAAGCCCATGCCGACGAAAATGTCCTTGATCTCATCGAGCACGATATACATCGGGTGCTGGTGGCCGAGCTCCGGTGCTTTTCCGGGCATGGTCACATCGAGCGTCTCGGCCTTGAGACGCATCTCGAGCATGCGCGCGTTGAGCGCCTCACGGCGCTGGTCGATCGCTTCCTCCAGCTCAGCGCGCACCTGGTTTGCCAGCTGGCCCATGGCCGGGCGCTCCTCCGCCGACAGACGGCCCATCTGCTTGAGGATGGCGGTCAGCTCACCCTTTTTGCCGAGGTACTTCACGCGCAGGTTTTCCAGCGCGGTGACGTCGTCCGCCTGCAAAATGGCGGCGACGGAAGCCTCGCGCAGCTTCTGCAGCATTTCTTTCATGCAAACAACTCCTCCGTTGCAAGATTTTCGTGGTTCGTTGCGTTTCTTGCCGGATCGCGGACAAAAAAAGATCCTCCCGTCCCGCATACAGGGACGAAAGGAAACTTCCGCGGTACCACCCGAATTCGGCGCGCTGCGCCGCACTCTGTGCGCGGTAACGGGCGGACCCGCCGGGGATTGGCCGGAGCTCACGGGCGAACAAAGCACGTTTCTCGCAGGACGCTCTCAGCCGGCGGTGTCCCTCTCTGGCGCGGAACCTTGGTACTATTTTCCCGATCCAAGCAATAAACTCAATAACAAAGCTATTTATACCACACTTTGCGGCACAAATCAATGTAAAAGGGGAAGAAAATTTGACGCGGCGCGCCGAAAACGTTATAATAATCGGAGAAAAACCACCCCTTTTCCGTCCGGGAGGCAAGCTATGCATCGCATTGTACCCTGCGCGCCGTATTTGCCGCGGCGCGCGTCCGATACCAACAAATATGACTACGGCCGCGTGCTCATCGTCGGCGGCTGCGTCGGCTATACCGGCGCGCCGACGCTGTGCGCCCGCGCGGCCCTGCGCTGCGGCGCCGGGCTGGTATCCGTCGGCGTGCCGGAGGCGATCTATGCCGTCACCGCCGTGAAAAACGACGAGGCGATGCCGTTCCCGCTGCCGTCGGCGGAGGGGAAGCTGGCGCGTGACGCCTTGCCGGTGCTGCTCGAGCGGCTGCAAAAGAGCGATGTGTGTGTGCTCGGCCCGGGTCTCGGCCGCAATGATGCACTCACGGCGCTGGTGCAGGCGGTCGTTACGCAGTCCGGCACGCCGCTCGTGCTTGATGCCGACGCGCTCTTTGCCGTCGCGCAGGATGTGACGGTGCTCAAACGTGCGCGCGCGCCCATCGTGCTCACGCCGCACGATGGGGAGTTTGCCCGTCTGGCCGGGCCGGATACGGCCGGCAGGGCAGAGGCGGCGTCCGATTTTGCCGTCCGGCACGGCTGCACGGTCGTGCGCAAGGGCCCGGAGACGGTCTGTGCGTTCCCGGACGGGGACGCGGCGGTGCTGCGTGTTGGCAATCCCGGCATGGCCAAGGGCGGCAGCGGCGACGTGCTGGCGGGCATGTTCGCTGCGCTGCTGTGCCAGATGCCCGCGCGCGACGCGGTGCAGACCGCCGTTTGGCTGCACGGCCGGGCAGGCGACCTCTGCGCAGAACGCATGGGCGAATACGCCATGAATCCGACCGATGTGATCGCGGCCCTGCCGGAGGTCACAAAACCCATCATCCGATAGGAGGCAGTATGCAGCGCAAAGCAATCGCTGCACTGATGATAAGCCTGCTGCTGTTGTCCGCATGCGGACGCGGCGCGGGGGAGCAGAAGTTTGAAGCCTTTCGTGACACGCTGACCGGTCAGCTCGTCGCCACGACGGCGCAGGTGCGCGTCCAGCGCGGCGACACGGTCACGGACTATACGCTCACCTGTCAGGAGCTGCCGGACGGCTATGACCTCACGGTCACGGCGCCGGAACAGGCGGCCGGCGTTACGGCCCACCTGCGCGACGGGGCGAGCACGCTCGCCTTTGACGACATCATCCTCCCGGCGGGCGACCTCAACGGCGCGGGCCTGACACCGCTGACGGCGCTGCCCTATGTGGTGGAGTCCATCCGCAGCGGCTATGTCGACCTGACGTGGACGGAGGACGGGCTGCAGGTCGTGCAGCTCATCACGGACGATCACACCGCCGTGCGTCTGTATCTGGACGGCACGGTGCCGCAGTGCGCGGAGCTGTCGGTCGATGACACGCTCTGTCTGCGCTGCACCATAGAAAACTGGAATCTGGAACAAGGAAGTACGAACGATGAATCGCAAGATCAGAACATGGGTAGAGATCAGTCTCAATGACTTGGAACACAATTATCGCGAGATCAGCAGCCGCCTGCCGGACGGCTGCCAGATGCTCGGCGTCTGCAAGGCCAATGCCTACGGCCACGGCGCGGTGCGCGTGGCGCAGCGGCTGCAGCGGGCGGGCTGCCAGTGGGTGGCCGTCAACTGCTATGACGAGGCGGAGGAGCTGCGCGCCGCCGGTGTGACGATGAACATCCTGCTGCTCGGCCCGCAGTCGGCGAACATTGCGGTCGATCTGGCCACGCTCGGCGTGACGCAGGCGGTCGGCAGCATCGAATATGCACGCGAGCTCAACCGCTTTCTCGCCGGTACCGGCCTGCGGCTGGACGCGCACATGAAGCTCGAGACCGGCATGGGCCGCACGGGCTTTGACGTGCACGACGACAGCCATCTCGATGAGATGATCGAGGCGCTCTCGCTGCCGCACCTGAACTTTACAGGCGTGTTCACGCACTTTGCCGTCTCGGACGAGTACGGAGATCCGTACACGCAGCTGCAGTTTTCGCGCTTTACGCATGCGATCGAGCGCATGGAACAGGCGACCGGCCACCACTTTGCCATCCGCCATTGCGCCAACAGCGGCGCTGTCATTAACGATCCCGAGATGCACCTCGACATGGTGCGCCCCGGCCTGCTGCTCTACGGCGTGTTCCCGGCCAAGGAGACCGGCGGGCTCGACCTGCGCCCGGCCATGTCGCTCTACAGCCGCGTGTCCGAGGTGACGCACCACCATACGGGCGATACGATCAGCTACGGCCGCACGTTCACCTGCCCGCGCGATATGCGCCTGGCCGTGCTGCCGGTCGGTTATGCCGACGGGCTGCTGCGCAGCCTCTCCGGCAAGGGCGATGTGCTGCTGCACGGCAAGCGCGCACCGCAGGTCGGCCGCATCTGCATGGATATGTGCATGGTCGATGTCACGGACATCCCCGAGGTGCAGCCCGGCGACGTGGCCACGATCTTCGGCCGCGATCTCTCGGTGGCAGAGCAGGCGGAAAAGGCCGGTACCATCCCGTATGAGCTGCTGTGCGCCATGAGTCAGCGCGTGCAGCGCGTGTACATTGACTGAAGTATAAATTTCGCTCCGATGGCGAAAATAACTGTGCCCCTACATATCGACCGGGGCAAATATTCCATCGGAGATGAAAATTATGCATCCAGTTCGACGCGGAGATATCTATTATGCCGACCTCAGCCCGGTGGTCGGCAGTGAGCAGGGCGGCATGCGCCCCGTGCTCATCATTCAAAACGACACCGGCAACCGCCACAGCCCGACGGTGATCGCCGCCGCGATCACGTCGCAGACCGGCAAGGCCAACCTGCCCACGCACATCTCGCTCGCAGCGCGCAGCTGCGGCCTGACGCGCGACAGCGTAATCCTGCTTGAGCAGGTGCGCACACTCGACAAATCGCGCCTGCGCGAGCGCATGGGCCGCCTGGACGAGCCCGCGATGCACCAGGTGGACAACGCGATCGCCGTGAGCTTTGGCCTGCCGCAGTAAACACCCACGCTTTCTAACGGAGGGACGGTTATGAAGAAAAAGACACTGACCACCATCATCCTCATCGCCGCGCTGGCCATGGTTGCCGCCGTGACCGTGTACGCCGTCGCAAACTATGGCACGAAGGACGACCCGCTCGTCACATCCAGCTATCTGCAGGATGTGGTGCAGCCACGCATGGAGGATGCCTACCGTTCCACGCTCGACGGGCAGATCAGCGAGATGGAGGATCAGTTTGCCGACCAGGTCGCCGCCGCGGGCGGGTCGTATGTACTCGTGACGCTCGAAAACGGCCAGACGCTCACCGGCCGCGCCGGTACGGAGATCCTCATGCGCACGGGCACTGCCGCCGTGGCGCAGAGCGCTGCCATTGACCTCACGACCGGCGAGACCGCCGCCGTCGGGGCAAAACTCACGGAAAACCACCTGTACCTCGTGCAGGCGGACGACGCCGGCATTCAGGCGTCCGCCGACGTCACCGTCATGGTGCGCGGCGGCTACAGTATCGGCTGACTTTGGTTCTAAATCCATCACTCCCGCGCATAGTCTGGTGCGGGAGTGATTTTTTATGCCTGATTATCCGATCCTGCAGCAAAACAAGCCCATCGGCACGCTGACCGTGACGCAGGAGGGGCTGTTCACGGTGTTTTCCGCGCGGGCAAAGACGGACGCCGACCGTCTGCGGCTCGCCGTGTGCGGGGAGCGGTCGCGCGCGTATCTCGGCCTCATGCTGCCGGACGGGAGCGGCTGGCTCACGCTGCGCAGGCGGCTCACGCGGCTCGAGCGCGCGCGTCTGCCGGAGCCGATCCTGTTTGCAGCCGACGAGACATGGGACATTCCGGACGCGCCGGCCCGGCCCCCGGACCCGCCGCGGGCGCAAAAGGCTGCGCCGGATGACGGGCTTGACGTGCTCTGGTATTCCGCGCCGGACGGCGTGCTCACCACGTTTGACGGCAAGCGGATGCTCGTTGCCATCCCGGCGGATGCGCCGAATCTGCCGCGCGGCGCCGAGACCGTGCTGCGCGAGATCGACGGCCGGCCGTACCTCATTTTTCCGCGCTGAATTGCAATTCCGGTTCCGGCGTGTTATACTCATGGCAAAGAAAAATGCAAAGGAGCATATCGCTATGAGAATGAGCGATCTGATCGTGAAAAAGCGCGACGGGCAGGCCCTCACGACGGAGGAGATCCGCTATATGATCGACGGCTACAGCCGTGGGGAGATCCCGGATTATCAGATGTCCGCCATGACCATGGCCATCTATTTCCGCGGTATGAACCGGCGCGAGACGCTGGACCTGACCATGGCTATGATGCACAGCGGCGAGACGCTGGATCTGTCGGGCGTGTCCGGCGTCAAGGCGGACAAACACTCGACCGGCGGTGTGGGCGACAAGACCTCGCTCGTGCTCGTGCCGATGGTGGCGAGCCTCGGCGTGAAGATGGCGAAGATGTCCGGCCGCGGCCTCGGCCACACGGGCGGCACGCTTGACAAGCTCGAGAGCATTCCGGGCTTCAACATCAATCTGCCCATGGAACGTTTTCTGGAGAATGTGGACCGCGTCGGCATGGTCATTGCCGGCCAGACGGCGAACCTCGACCCTGCGGACAAGAAGCTCTACGCCCTGCGCGACGTGACCGGCACCGTGGCGAGCATCCCGCTCATCGTCAGCAGCATCATGTCCAAGAAGCTGGCCGCCGGTGCGGACATCATCGTGCTGGACGTCAAGTGCGGCAGCGGTTCGTTTATGAAGACGCTGGACGATGCGCGCGAGCTCGCGACCGAGATGGTCGAGATCGGAAAAATGGCCGGCCGCAAGACGGTCGCCGTCATCACGGACATGGACGAGCCGCTTGGCCACGCCGTCGGCAATGCGCTCGAGGTCAAGGAGGCCATCGCGGCGCTGCGCGGGGAATATAAAAGTGAGCTGCTCGAGCTGTGTCTGACGCTCGGCAGCTGTATTCTCACGCAGGCGGGCATGGCGGCCGACGATGCAGCGGCGCGCGCCATGCTGGAGCAGACGATCACGGACGGCTCGGCGCTGAAGAAACTGGCCGAATTCGTTGCGGCGCAGGACGGCGACCCGGCCGCGATCTATGACTCATCGCTCCTGCCCATGGCGCCGGTGCAGATGGAGGTACCATCCCCGGCGAGCGGCTATGTGCGCCACATCGCGGCGACGGACGTGGGCCTCGTGTCCATGCGCCTTGGCGGCGGCCGCGCGACGAAGGACAGCGTCATCGACCACAGCGTCGGCATCGTCCTGCGCAAGAAGGTGGACGAGCCGGTCACGGCAGGGGAGTCGCTCGCGACGATCCATGCGGCCGACGAGGCAGCCGCCCGCAGAGCGGTCGCGGAGCTCGCCGCCTGCTACACCATCACCCCGGACGCGCCCCCGGCGGAGCCGTTTATCAAGGCAATCATCCGCTGAAGACAACAAAAAACTCCCGGAGCTGCGGCTCCGGGAGTTTTTTGTGCTTGGATTACGGGTAGGCGTGCGTGCGCAGATAGGTCATCCATGCCTTCATCCCCTCGGCATTGAGGTGCATGCCGTCGCCGTCCTGATAAGTCTGCGGCAGGAATCCGTCGTCTCCGACAAGGCCGCTGGCCATGTCGAGATACTTTACGCTGTTGCTCTCCGCTGCGGCGGCGATCCAGCCGTTGACCTTCTGAATGAGTTCATTCGTGATGTCCTCGTACTGGTAGTTCGAGGCGATGGGCGTCAGCGAGCAGCAGATGATCTTTGTGTCCGGGCTCTTGGCCTTGATGGCATTGATGAGCGTGGTGTAGACGGACTTGATCTGTTCCTCGTTCGTCATGGAGATGTTGTCCGCGCTCGGGCAGATGACGAGATAGGCGGGTTTGTTGACCTCGCAGATCTCATCTGCGGGCACGTTGTTGCCGGTCACGGGGGATTTGTACTTCGCCGTGTCGAGCGAGGAGGCGGGCAGGGAACCGGTGTCCGGCACCCAGACCTGTTTGGCGGCGTCCTTGCCGGTGAGCATCGTCTCCGACTGCAGGACCTTCAGCGATTTGTCGCCCAGAAAATAGATCTGATCGACATATGTGCTGCCCTTATCCCCCGTCTGTGCGAGTGCGGCGGACGACTGGATGGGCGCGATCGGATTTGCCTGCGGCGTTGGCGTCGGCGTTTCGGTCACGGCCGGCGTGGCTTCTGCTTTCGTCGAGCCCGTGTTGCCGACGGCATTGGTAAACACCAGCACGACGGCCACCAGCGCCAGACACAGCAAAATGGCGCCCGACCAGAAGGTATACATCATGTTTTTGTTCGTGTTTTTCATCAGGGTCCCTCGCTTCCGGATAGACAAAAGAAGCCCGGTGAAGGGCTTCTTTTGCAGTTACAGTTACGCTTCCTGCTCTTTCTTGGCTTCCTCGATGACCTTCTGCTGGACGTTGCCGGGAGCTTCCTCATAGCGCACGAATTTGCACGAGAAGGAGCCGCGGCCCTGCGTCATGGAGCGCAGGTCGATCGTGTAGGAGCCCATCTCGGCCATCGGGACTTCCGCCTCGACGGTCTGCATGCCGTCCTCCGCCGTCATGCCGAGCACGGTGCCGCGGCGCTTGGAGGAGATGTCGGACATGATGTCGCCCAGGTTGGCGTCCGGGATGGTGACCTTCAGCAGGCCGATCGGCTCGAGGATGGTCGGCTTCGCCTTCGGGATGCCGTCCTGATAGGCCAGACGGGCGGCCGTCTGGAATGCCATATCGTTAGAGTCGACCGGGTGGTAGGAGCCGTCGTACAGCACGGCCTTCAGACCGACGAGCGGGTAACCGGCGAGCACGCCTTTCTGCACGGCGTTGCGCAGACCCTTTTCGACGGACGGGAAGAAGTTTTTCGGCACGCTGCCGCCAAAGACTTCCTCAGCGAAAATCATGTCGTCGGACTCGTCCTGGGGCTCGAAGCGGATCCAGACATCGCCGAACTGGCCGCTGCCGCCGGACTGCTTCTTGTGGCGGCCGTGGGCCTCGACCTTGCCCTTGATCTTCTCGCGGTAAGCGACGCGGGCGGGCTTGAGCTCAGTCTCAACGCCGAAGCGGCTCTTGAGCTTGGCGCACAGGACGTCGACCTGAATATCGCCGGCGCCGGAGATGACCATCTGATGGGTCTCGGCGTTGTTGACGAGCGTGAAGGAGATGTCCTCCTCGTTCAGGCGGGCAAGGCCGGAAGCGACCTTGTCGTCCTGGCCCTTGGTCTTGGGGCTGATGGCCATGGAGTAGCAGGGCTCTGCCAGCTCGATGGCGGGCAGCTCGACCTCGTTTTTCGGGTCGCAGACGGTGTCGCCGGTCTTCCACTCCATCTTGCCGATGGCCACGATGTCGCCGCAGCAGGCTTCCTTGACCTCGGTGTTCTTCTTGCCGCACATGGTGTACATGCGGCCGAGCTTATCGGTGCTGCTCATGCGCACGTCGCGCAGAGACAGATCGGACGTGACCTTGCCGGACAGGACCTTGATGAAGGAGTACTTGCCGAACTGGTCGGAAATGGTCTTGAACACGAACGCGCACACCGGGCCGTTCGGGTCGATGGCGAGCTTGCCACCGTCAGCCGTGGCGACCTCGCCGATCTCGGCCGGGTTGGGCACGTAATCCACGATCGCCTGCAGCACAGCCTCGGTGCCGATGCCGCTGCCTGCAGCACCGCAGAGCACGGGGAACACGGTGCGGTCCTTCAAGCCCTGACGCAGACCCTTGACGGTATCCTCCTCAGAGAGCATCATGTCCTCAAAGTACTTCTCCATGAGCTCCTCGTCAGCGCCGGCGGCCGTCTCAAAGAGCGTCTCGCGCAGCGACTCGACCATATCTGCGTCGGCAGCGGGGACGGCGACCTTTGTGGTCTTGTTGCCCTTGGTCTGATAAGCCACGTTGTGCACCAGGTCGATCACGCCGGTGCCGTCGCTCATCGGAGCGGTCACAGCGCAGACGGCGCTGCCGTATTTCTCCTGCAGGGCGGAGAGGACGCCGGCGAAATCGCCGTGATCCTCATCGGTCTTGGAGATGTAGAACATGCAGGGCATGTTGGCGTTTTTGAGGTATTTCCAGCTGCGCTCGGCGCCGACGGCGATGCCGTCTTTCGCGGTGCAGAAGATCATGCCGGCCTCGACGGCGCGCAGGGCGCACATCACGTCGCCCGCGAAGTCGAAAAAGCCCGGGCAGTCGAGCACATTGATTTTGCAGCCGCCGAAGTTGACCGGCGCGATGCTGGTCGAGATTGTGATCTGGCGCTTGATCTCTTCGGGATCGTAATCGCAGACGGTGTTGCCGTCGGCGGTCTTGCCCTGACGGTCGATCGCGCCTGTCATGTACAGCATGCTCTCGGCGAGCGTGGTCTTGCCGCTGCCGCCATGGCCGAGCAGGCACACGTTACGGATATTCTTGGTTTCGTAGCTCATGTAGTGTACTCTCCTTCTATATAGACTATCCAAAATTCCAAACTCCGGAAATCGCGCCGTGCGTGACACACACGACTATAAAAGTATACACGATTTCAAAACTCTTGGCAATCATAAATATGAAAACTCAGCGTTTCAGGCTGAAATTCAGCAAAATGACCGGAACGAGCCACAGACCCATGTACACCAGGAGGTTGCCGACGGTGGCGGAATCGAACGCGCCGATGGCACACAGGGCGAACATCAGCACGACGCCGATGACCGTGCACAGCAGCGCGAGAATGACGCAGATGCGCACTGTTGCGTACAGCTGGCGGCCGAGACCAGCGATGCTCACGAGCGGGCCGAGACCGTCGCGCGCCACGATGCCGGCGGTCTGCGTGTAGTCGGACGGTTCCGCTGCCGACATGGCATAGCGCTTGGAGTAGGCCGGGAAGTCAAAGCCGTCGGTGGACATCTTGAACTTCTGGCTGAGCATCAGCGGCGTGATGTTAAAGTCACGCACGGCGAAGATCGGCGCGATCTTCGTGCGCAGCAGGCCGAAGAGCGCGTTCTGCACCGACTGCACCGGCACATACTTGATCTTGAAACTGGCGACGAACAGACCGTTAATCGATGTGAACACGGCATTTTTCGCGTTGAGCTGCTGCGGCAGGTGCACGCCCTTGAGGTTCATGAAGGCACTGCTGCCGACGAGCACTTCCTCGCCGTTGACGAGGGCGGTCAGGCCGCCGCTTTCGTTGCAGGTGAAGGATTCGACCGGCATGAGTGTGCAGTTGTTGCGCTGCATGAGATCGGTGAACACGGTGGCAAGGCAGCTGCCGGAGGCAACGATCACGCTGCCGGTATAGGAGATGACCTTGTCCGGGAACGCACCGTCGAGGATGCGGATATCCTCGATCGAGATGTTGCGCGCGGTGAACAGATCCTTATCCGTGACGATCAGGTGCTTGCTGCGGCCAATGTCGCTCGCGCCGCTCCAGCCGGCGATGGCGCTGCCGGTGCGAGCGAGCTTGCGCGCGGCGGTCCGGAACGGGACTGCGAATGCCACGAGCGCCGCAAACGGCGCGCACGGCGCGGTGACGGCGGCAAACACATGCAGGATGCTGGCATAATCGCCGCTGAGGATCGTGGCCAGCAGGCCGAGGATCACGGACGCGGCGATCAGATACGGCGCGAGCGAGGCATAGATCGTGTCGGCCGGGCCGGCCTCCTCGCTGCGGTGGATGAAGCCCGCGGTGCCGCGCTTGGACTTGAGCACGGTGATGCTGTCTTTGACGACCTCACTGTCCGCACTGACGGTGTAGGGGTTCTTGTCGACCGCGAGCGTGCGGAACGTGGACTTGAAGCCGCGGCAGGTGTTCAGCGCGCTCCACAGGCAGCAGGCCACGGCAAACGCGGACACGGCACAAAACGGCAGGCCGACGGCGTCTGACCCCGTGGCAGCCAGCACGACCGCATCGAGCGCGGAAAAGATACAGTTGAGAAACACGAGCGATTCCAGCCCCGGCGTGCGGCGCACGAGGTTGAAAAAGCCGTTAGTAATGACGTCCAGACCGATGAGCATTACGGTCAGCTGCATCATCAGGCACACGAGCGCCGCAACGGACGGGCTGCTCTTGAGCACGCCGAACACCGGCAGTCCGAGCGAGATGTAGATCAGCGGGATGCAGACGATCATGGCCGCCCGGCAGCGGAAGCGCAGGGATTTGACCTGGCCGCCGTAATACCGTGCTGCGTCCTCGGCGTCCGGTTCCGGGCCGAGGTCCTCCTCGGCGTCGGCCGAGGCGTGCACGGCGCTGTTATGTTCGCGGATGCGGTAGGCCACGGCGGCGAGCCGGGCCATGAGCGGATTGAGCACCGTGTCCTGAAAGCTGCGGCGCGCAGGGCCATCCGTACCGTCGTCCGCGGCGGTGTAGTCACCGGCGCGGGCGTAGGATGCGTGCCCGGCCGCACTGTCATCCATGCCTTCTTCCGTGACGGCCTGAAACACGCGCGTCGGCTCCTCCGGCTCCGGCTCCGGCTCCGGGTCATACAGGCCCTCCGGCACCTCCGGCGGGGCGGAGACGGGGATGGCGGCGTCCTCTGCCGGGGGCTCCTCTTCCGGCTCCACCGGCTCATCCGGCACGACCTCCGAGAGCTTCGAGGCGAAATGCTTCAGCCCCGAAATGCCTTTCTTGGCCAGACGCTTGGCATTGGCCTTCGTCTCGTTCCACTTTTCGATTTCTTCCTCGGTCGCGTGGTCGCGCTGGCGCTTCGGCTGATAGCGCTTGACGTCGTGGTCTTCGTGCGGCGGGGCGTCCGGCGCGTCTGTGCCGGCCTCCGGAGTGATATCCTCCAGCGCACTGTCGAGCTCGGCGGACATGAGTATGTCTTCGGCCGCGGCATCCTCGGCCTCTTCTTCCTCGATCATTTCCGCCGTGACGGGCCGGCTGCGATAGGCCGGCTGCGGACGGGGTGCAGGGGCATCCGTCTGAAAATCCTTATATTCGTCCAGAATGGATTCCAGGGAGAATTCTTCGGCGTCCAGATCGAAAGAAACGTCCTCTGGCGAGCGATCAAATTGGTCCATATGGTCAACTCCTTTTTATAGCGTAGGGGTGCGGGCGTTCAGCTCCGCTGACGCAGCGCCTCATAGAGCAGCACGGCTGCGGCCGCAGATGCGTTGAGCGAGGAGATCTGCCCGCGCAGCGGAATGCTGACGAGAAAATCGCATTTTTCCCGTACCAGACGGCTGATGCCGTCGCCCTCCGACCCGATGACGATGCAGGCCGGGCCGGTCAGGTCCGTTTTCCACAGCTCGTTCGTGCCCTCGGCGGCGGCGCCATAGATCCAGAGGCCGTTTTTCTTGAGCGTCTCGATCGCGGCGGCGAGATTCGGCACGCGCGCGACGGCCATGTGCTCAAGCGCTCCGGCGGACGCCTTGTCTACAACGGCGGTCAGCCCTGCGCTGCGGCGCTTCGGGATGATGACGCCGTGTGCGCCGACGCACTCGGCCGTGCGGATGATGGCGCCGAGGTTGTGCGGGTCGGAGATCTCGTCGCACAGCACGAGAAACGGCGCCTCGCCGCGCTCGGCTGCGATGGCGAGCATATCCTCGATCGTGCTGTATTCCTTGACGGCGCACAGCGCAATCACACCCTGATGCGCGTGTGTCTGGCTCATGGCGTCGAGTTTGCGGCGGTCGGCCTCCGTGACGACGATACCGGCGCTGCGCGCCTTCGAGGCGATGTGCCCGAGCGTCTTGTCTACGTCGCCCTTGGCGATGAAAATTTTATCGATCGTGCGGCCCGCGCGCAGGGCCTCCATGACCGCGTTGCGGCCCTCGATCAGATCATTGCGCGCTTCTGTTTCAAATTCCTGTATTTGTTCCATAATATACCCATACCTTGCGACATAATAATACAGATATCATCATACCACACGATCACCCATTAAGAAAGCACAAATTGCGATTCCGGATATTTTTTTATGGACTTTACGGTTTTAAGAAGGTATCATGGACATACGTTGTATTTACGGAGGAACCCCATGAGAAAACTGATGAACAAAATCGACCGGTTTTGCTATGCGCATCCGCGCTTTGGTATCCCGAACCTGATGCTGATCATCGTCATCGGCAACGCGGCTGTCTGGCTGCTGACGAAAATGGACACGACCGGGCAGCTCGTTTCGCTTTTGAGCGGCTCGGCACAGGGCATCCTGCACGGGCAGGTCTGGCGGCTTGTGACGTATGTGTTCGTGCCGACGGAGGCCAGCCCCATCTGGCTGCTGGTGATGCTGTATTTTTATTATTGGATCGGCTCGTGTCTCGAGCGCGAGTGGGGCAACGGCAAATTCACGATCTATTATGTGAGCGGTATGCTGCTCACGGCGATCTACGGCGTGGTGCTCTCGGCCATCCTCGGGCGCGACGTGATCGTCTCGACCACGTATCTGAACCTGTCCATGTTTTTTGCCTTTGCCACGCTCTATCCGGATATGCAGGTGCTGCTGTTTTTCATTATCCCGATCAAGGTGAAGTATCTGGCGTATGTGGATGCGGCGCTGTTCGTGCTCGGCATCATCACGACGGCGTTCCCGCTGAACCTGCTGCCGGTGGTGGCGGTGCTCAATTATCTGGTCTACTGCGGCGACTGGCTGTTTGACTTTTTCCGTCCGTCGCATGTGCGCCAGCGGCAGAAAACGGTGAACTTCAAGCGCGAGGCCCGGCGCATCCAGCGCGAGCAGGCAAACAAGCCCTATCATTATAAATGCGCCGTCTGCGGCCGCACAGACACGGACTATCCGGAGCTGGAGTTCCGTTACTGCTCGCGTTGCGTGGGCTATCACTGCTTCTGCCAGGATCACATCAACAACCATGTCCATTTCACGGAGTGACCCACCATGCAGACCACGGAGATAAAAAAAGACTATGCCGTCGCGGTGCTCGACCCGGCGGGCAACGTCACGGCGCTGGTGCTCTCGGACGTGCCAGCGGCGGAGCGCGTACAGGTCGCGGCGCGTCTGCTGCGTCTGCCGGAGCTGCACATTGAGCAGGCCGCGTTTCTGACCGCGCCGCGCTGCGGCGGGGAGATCCGGCTGGAGATGATGGGCGGCGAGTTTTGCGGCAATGCGCTGCGCTGTGCGGGCTTTTATCACGCGCTGCGCACCGGCGCGCAGGGCAAGACCTGCGTCTTTGCCGAGATCAGCGGAGCAGAGGGTGTCCAGCCGGTCATGGCGGACACGGCGGCGGGGGAGGCGTCCACGGTGATGCCGCTGCCGCGTGCGGTGCATCCGGCCGATTGGCCGGATGTGCAGGCCGTGTGCGTGACGTTCGACGGCATCACGCACTTCGTCATCGACTGCGCGCAGCCGGACGATGCGCTCGTGCAGCGGGCCATCGCCGCTGCGCCGGAAGCGAGCGCCGTCGGCGCCGTGTTTCTCGACCGGGCGGCCGGCAGCATCCGGCCGGTCGTGTTCGTGCGCGAGACCGGCTCCTGCGTCGCGGAGACGAGCTGCGCCTCCGGCAGCGTCGCGGCAGCCGTGGTGCTCACGGCGGACTTTGCCGACGGCATCACGGAGATCGGCATCGGCCAGCCGGGCGGTACGCTGGAGGTCGGTGTGCAGCGTACCCATGGCGCGGTGACGGGGCTGTCCATCGGCGGCCCGGTGCGTTTGGCGCAAACGCTGACCGTCACGCTGACGGATGCGGCGGCCGCGCCGTGTTAATTCGTAAACTATGCTTGCATATTTGCGCACAATCATGTAGCATATTGTAAGATATTGCGCAGGGAATTGTACATATGGAGAGGAGAATGTGTGATGAAATGTCCCCGCTGCGGTCATGAAATGACGCTGGATACCCATCGGAAGTATGCGCTGAATATGTGCTACGAGTGCGGCTATATCGAAGGCCGTCTGATCGACCCTGAGAAGAAGGGCGAGACGAACTTTGAGCGCATGAAAAAGCTCAACTTCAACGAAATGGTCGCGTTCCTGACCAAGGGTCTGAACCTGGACGAGGCCAAGCTGGCCGACTGGCTGGACGACGAGGTCAAGTGACCCGCACCACCGTATTTTGCACGCCGCGCCCGATACCGGGCGCGGCGTGTTTTTTTTATGGAAGTGGGGAAGCAAATTGATGCATCCGACAAAGATTCTTCGAATTTTTCAACTTTTTTCGGCGAATGCGTGCCTTGACGCGCGCCGGATACGGGTGTTATCATCAAGCCATCAAACGCGAAGACACAGAGTAGTAAGCAGGAACGTCCTTTCAGAGAAGTGCCGGGTGGTGCGAGGCACAAAGCGTACAGACCTGCCGAACTGGCTGAACAGCGGCTGCGCTGAACCATGAGTAGGTGCAGACGGGTGCGCCCGTTATTGTGCAGGGATATGATGGTATCCCGAGTGAGTGCGTCCCCGGATCGGGGGCGAAGAAGAGTGGTACCGCGGAGGGTTTTCGGCCTTTCGTCTCTTCTGCCAGAGGGCAGGAAAGACGGAGGGTTTTCTTTTTTCCTGCCAAACCATCAGACTACGCTTTTGCAGGAGAAACGAATCATGAAAACCCGGACCAAAACCAGAACCATACCCAAGACCCCGTTTTTTGCCGCCTTTTCGGTCGGTGCGGTGCTGTTTTCCGCGCACGCCGGCGGCGGTTTTGCGACCGGCAACCAGGCCAACACCTATTACGTCGGCCTCGGCTGGGCCGGCATCGTGTCGGCCATCGTGGCCATGCTGCTGCTCACGCTCACGATGCGCGAAGCCATGATCATGTACAATTCCCGCGGCCTGACGAGCTATAAGCAGCTGTTCGAGACGCTCTACCACCCCTTTGACAAGATCGAGTGGCTGTTCGAGATCTTTTTTTATATCATGGTGCTCATGGCCGTCGCGGCGGCCATCTCGGGCGCGGCCTCCGCGCTGCGGAGCTATTTCGGCGTGAACTATTATCTCGGCGTCGTGGCCGTCGGCTGCCTCGTCCTGCTCCTGACCATTTTCGGCGCGGGCATCGTCCGCGCGGCGTCCACCTATATGGGTATCGCCATCCTCGTCACCGCCATCACCATCTACGCCATCGGCATTTTCAAGAGCGAGTCGCCGCTGTTCACGGTGCTCTCCGCGGACTTCCGAACGACCGGCTCTGCCAATGTCCCCAAAGCAATTTTTAACGCCTTCACCTATGCCGGCTTCCAGTGCGTCACGCTCCCGACCATGATCGCCTGCGGCACGACCATGCGCAGCAAGCAGGGGTGTGCCAAGGCCATGTGGATCTCCTTTGCCATGAACGCCGTTGCGCTCGTGCTCTCCGTGTTCATGCTCATCTGCTGGCGCGGCGTCTACACCGCCGTGGACGGCGGCACGACCATCCCCACGCTCACGGTCTGCAACGCCATGGGCATCCGCGCGCTCACCGCGGTTTACGGCGTCTGCCTCATGCTCTGCCTCATCTCTACGGGCGTGACGACGATCTTCGGCTTCGTCGCCCGCTTTGAGAAGCTGCCGATGTTCCGCGGCATCCAGTCTGCGCCGGTGCGCAGCGCCATCGTGTCCGCGTTTATCATCATTTTGTCCATGTCCATCTCCATGGCCGGCCTCACGAACATCATCAAGTACGGCTATGGTTACTGCGGCTATCTCGGCATCGCGGTCGTTCCGTTCCTGACCGTCGGCGTTTACAAAAACCGCAAGTATATCCGCGAGCACGGCCTTGCGCAGGGCTTTGCCGCCGCGCAGCCGGAGACCGAAGTGACCGAAGCCGCGGCACCCGCCGCCGTCCCCGCCGCAGCAAAATAATCTCATATGATAACACACGTCCCGCAGCAGAGTTTCTGCTGCGGGACGTGCTTTTTTGACCCTATTTATGCTGCCGGTTCCCATTCGACTGTGTCGAGCACGGCCAGCAGCTGGTCGCCCTTATCTGCGAACCAGCCGGCGCCCGGATCGGCCCAGGCAACGATGCCGCTATTTTTGCCCTGGAAGCTGAGGAACGTCCAGTTTTTGCCGCCATCATAATACCCGGCGGAGACGCTGTCCCCGGCGAGCGTCATCGCTTCTTCCTTCAGACCCGTGCCGCACACGCCGAAGCTGTCCGACCAGTACAGCTGCACGCAGCTGTCCGAGCCGCTGCCCGGCCAGATCTTCACGCCGAAGTCGGTTTCCGAGCCATCGAGCGTCCCCTCGGGGCAGACTTCGTACTTCCAGCCATCCGGCACCTGCACGCGCAGCGTTCCGGCAGTCCCAGATGCAGTCACGGTTTCGGCGGGCGCGGGTGTTGGCTGAGCTGCGGACGCGGTCCGGGTCCCGCAGCCGGCGGGGAGGAGGAACAGCAGGGCCAGGACCAGTGCGGGGAGCAGTCTTGCTTTTTTCATAAATAACCACCTTCCTTTACCCGAAAAGACGGTGCTTATGGAAAAAGGTTCCGCGTGTATTCCGCGCATAGGAAATGCGCCGCGGATTCCGGTATTCTGACTTCCGTATTTGTTGACATCTGGCAAGATGTTCCGATTCCCTACCGTAAAAATAGGCGGCATCACGATGGATAGCCGCACTCAGAGACTGTATAATGGTTTTGCATGGAAGACACAAATAAGTAAAAATATATAAAGGAGCGTTTCTCGTGAGCAAAGAACATACCCCCCTTCGTTATGATCATGTCGGCAGCTTTCTGTGCCCGGCAAAGTTGAAGCAGGCACGTCTGGACTTTCAGGCCGGAAAGATCGACGCCGCCGCGCTGAAGGCCGTCGAGGACGAGGCGATCGTCGATCTGGTGCATAAGCACTGGTCTGCCTTTCCACGGGGAAGCGGCGATGATCGACGATACCTACCTGACCGGTAAGGTGTCGCTCGATACACATCCTTTTGTGGAGCACTTCAAGTTTGTCAAGGCGCTGGAGGATGAAAACGGCGTCGCGAAGCTCACGATCCCGGCACCGGCCCAGTTCATCTAACAGATGATCATGCCGTTTGCGCAGGAGAACACCAGAAAGTACTATGCCGACAACCGGGAGCTGGCGGAGGACATCGCAGCCGGTTACAAAAGTTCATTGCCGACGTCTATGCGGCCGGCTGCCGCGATCTCCAGTTCGATGACTGCAGCTGGGGCATGCTGGTCGATCCGCTGGCGTGCACGCTCTTTGACACCGACGAAAAGGGCCTGAAGGCGATCAAGGAGCAGCTTTTGGAGCTGAACAACATGGCCATTGCCGGCAAGCCGGATGATCTGGTCATCAACACCCACGTCTGCCGCGGCAATTTCCACAGCACCTATGTAAGCTCGGACGCATATGACGGCGTTGCGCAGACGCTGCTCGCGCGCGAGAACGTAGGCGCGTATTACCTTGAATTCGACGATGCGCGCAGCGGCGGCTTTGCGCCGCTGGCCGCTGTCAGTGGCGACAAGAAGGTCGTGCTCGGTCTGGTGACAACGAAGCGCGCGCAGCTCGAGGACAAGGACGCCGTGATCGCCCGCATCCACGAAGCGGAAAAGTACCTGCCGCTCGACAGACTGTGCCTCAGCCCGCAGTGCGGCTTCGCCAGCTGCGAGATCGGCAACAAGCTGACCGAAGCGGAGCAGTGGGCAAAGCTCGCGCTGGTCAAGGAAATCGCCGAGGAAGTCTGGGGCTGAGACCTCGAATATCAAAATCGTTTTTGAAAAAGCCGCTGCGGAGTTATCCGCAGCGGCTTTTTCCGTGTTGCTTTTTATTCGATATGTTCCCGGATAAAGCGATCCCACTGCCACTCCGGTCCGGACTCCAGCACTTCCAGCAGCAATTGCTGCGCTTCCTGTTTCTTGAGTCCATAAACATACCCACTCAAGCAGGGAAGGCGGCACGGATAAAATATCCGGCGGCTCATCTTGAGCCGCCGGAGCTTGCACGGAACGGGCTTTGCTCCGACATGGTGCGGGTAGTGGGACTCGAACCCACAAGCGAAAGCACAGGAACCTAAATCCTGCGTGTTTACCAATTTCACCATACCCGCGTATGGCTGTTTGCGCAGGGCAACAGTCCGTATGCAAGCAGAAAGCGGCGGTATTGGCCGCCGCTCATAAGCCTCTATTTTGACACGGGGAGGTTCCCGAGGCGGAGCAAAACGCTGTATCCGCGCGCCGTCATAGACGGTGTATTTATCTTACCACAGCCGTGTCGGCTTGACAAGTGGGTAAACGCAAATGCCGCGCAAAACTTTCTTGCTTTTACAAATTGACAACCGTCCGTGAAACTGCTATTATATTCCGTCGAAAGTCTACTCAGGAGGGGTGCAGAATGCAGAAATATACGGCGTCGGTCATCACGGCCGGGTGCCTCTGGGGCCTGATGGGCCTGTTCACGCGCACGCTGGCGACCTATGGTGTGGACTCCACGGGCGCGATCGTACTTCGCTGCGGCATTGCGGCGCTGCTGTTCGCCGTCACACTGCTCGTGCGCGACCCAAAGCAGTTTCGCATTCGGCTCAAAGACATCTGGTGCTTTATCGGCACCGGCATCTGCAGTCTGCTGTTTTTCACGTATTGCTATTTTCAGGCCATCACGCTCATGGACCTGTCCACGGCGGCCGTGCTGCTGTACACCGCGCCGTCGATCGTCATGATCCTCTCGCTGGTCCTGTTTCATGAGCGCATCACGGTGCAGAAGCTCATTGCGCTTGTGCTGGCGTTTGCCGGCTGCTGCCTGGTGTCGCTCGTCGGCGGGGAGCACAAGCTCTCCACGATCGGCATTCTCTACGGCCTCGGCGCGGGCTTCGGCTATGCGCTCTACAGCATCTTTGCCCGCTACGCGCTCGACCGCGGCTACTCGAGCAACACCATCAACTTTTATTCCTGTCTGCTGACCACCATTGGCGCGGTCATTATCTGGGGCGCGGCGCAGCCGCTCGGCGTCATGTTCGGCTCGTGGAAGGGCTTCGGCCTGTGCACGGCGCTCGGCATCGTCACGTGCTACCTGCCGTATCTGCTCTATACCTTCGGCCTTACCGGGCTTGAGACCGGTAAGGCGTCCATCCTCGCGTCGTTTGAGCCGGTCGTGGCGACGCTGGTCGGCATTTTCGTGTTCCACGAAAAGCTCACGCCGCTGAGCGCGCTCGGCTGTGTGTGCGTGCTCTCGGCTGTGGTGCTGCTCAATCTCAAGCGCCGGCAGAAAGCCAATTGAATGCAATAGGAAAACCGTCCGTTCCCAATCGGGAGCGGACGGTTTTTGCGTATGGAACTTACTTGTTGTTGTAGGCTTCGATGCCCTTGGCCAGCAGCTCCATGGAGCGCTTGAGGGCGTCCTGATTGATGACATAGGCCATACGGATCTCGTTGACGCCGGTGTGCGGCGTCTTGTAGAAGCTCTCGGCCGGGGTGAACATGAGCGTGTCGCCGTTGTCGTCAAACTCCTCAAGCATGAACAGCTGGAACTTTTCCGCGTCGTCCACGGGCAGCTTGGCCATGACGTAGAACGCGCCCTTCGGCTCGGAATAGATGACGCCGGGGATCTTCTTGAGTCCTTCGACGAGCGTGTCGCGGCGGGCCTTGTATTCCTTGCGCACGGCGTCGAAGTACTCGGGGCCGACGGTGTAGAGCGCAGCGGACGCGACCTGGTCGATCGTGGAGGCGCACAGACGGCCCTGGCACCACTTCATGGCGTTGTTGTAGAGCTCCGCATTGCGCGTGATCACGCAGCCGATGCGTGCGCCGCAGGCGCTGAAGCGCTTGGACACGGAGTCGATGACGACGACGTTGTCCTCATAACCCTCGAGCTGCAACAGGCTCATGAGCTTCTCGCCGCCGTAGACAAACTCGCGGTACACCTCGTCGCCGATGATGAACAGATTGTGCTCCTTGGCGATGTCGGCCATGAGACGGAGCTCTTCCTCGGTGAGGATGGTGCCGGTTGGGTTGCCGGGGTTCGTGAAGAGGATGGCGCGGGTGTGCTCGTTGATGCACGCCTCGACGCGCTCACGGATGGCGAACTTGTAGTTCTCCTCCGGCGTTGTGGTGATCGGGCGGATGGTCGCGCCGGTCAGCGTGACAAACGTGCTGTAGTTCGGGTAGAACGGCTCGGGGATGATGATCTCATCACCCTCGTCGAGGATGCAGCTGAGCGCGATCTGCAGCGCCTCGCTGCCGCCGGTGGTGATGAGCACCTGCTTGTTGGTGATAGGCGCGTCGATCTTGCCGTAGTAGTTGACGACCGCGTCGATCATCTCGGGCACGCCGTCGGACGGGGCGTAGGCCAGGACCGGCTGGCTGAAGTTCTTCACGGCATCAAAATAAGCCTCAGGCGTGGCGATGTCGGGCTGGCCGATGTTCAGGTGGTAGAGTTTCTTGCCTTTTTTGGCAGCCTCGTTTGCATAGGGCGCGAACTTGCGCATGGGCGAGAGGCCGCACTTTTCGATCTTACTGGAAAATTTCATGTTGCTCCTCCGTTTTTTATTTGTATTTTGGTTCTTTTTTGCTCTCAAGCACATTCATGATAACGCATTTTTTCCGAAACTACAACTGATTTTTTTGGAAAAATCCGGCCACAAATTTAACAATCACGCTCCACAGGAGCGGCTGCGCATATAAAAGGCCGCCGCAGCATTGCGCTGCGGCGGCCGGTGCGTATTTGGTTTCGATGCAGGCTCAAACCTTGAAGTCCACGGAGGTCGCGCCCTTGTCGTCCTGCTCGAAGGTGTAGTCCTTGCCGGGCAGGATGGCGTTGAGCAGGATGCCCACGATGGAGGCGACAGCCAGACCCGACAGGGACACGACGCCGATCTGGATGCTGCCGGAGTAGGTGATGCCGATGGCGAGCACGAGGATGAGCGCGGCGATGATGACGTTGCGGGTGTTGGTGAAGTCGACCTTGTTCTCGACGACGTTGCGCACGCCGACAGCGGAGATCATGCCGTAGAGCACGAGGGACACGCCGCCGATGGTGGCCGTCGGCATGGCGGACACGAGGGCCGCGAACTTCGGGCAGAAGGACACGACGATCGCGATGCAGGCTGCGATGCGGATGACGCGGGGATCGTAGACGCGGGACAGGGCAAGCACGCCGGTGTTCTCACCGTAGGTGGTGTTGGCCGGGGCGCCGAAGAGGGAAGCGAGGGTGGTGGCCAGACCGTCGCCCAGCAGGGTGCGGTGGAAGCCGGGGTCGACCATGAAGTTCTTGCCGCAGGTGGAGGAGATGGCGCAGATGTCGCCGATGTGCTCGACCATGGTGGCCAGAGACAGCGGCACGATCGTCAGCACGGAGGACCAGAGGATGCCGCTGTCGACCGGGCCGGCGAAGAGGTGGAACACGCTGTTTTTCCAGAAGATCGGCAGGCCGAACCACTTGGCGCTGCTGACGGCGGCGGCGACGGAGGCGCGCTCTGCGGGGTCGATGATGATGGCAAAGATGTAAGAACCGAGCACGCCGAGCAGGATCGGGATGATCTTGGCCATGCCCTTGCCCCACATGTTGAAGCCGATGACGATCAGGATCGCGACGATGGCGATGAGCCAGTTGGCACGGCAGTTGGTGATGGCAGAAGAGGACAGCGTCAGGCCGATGGCGATGATGATCGGGCCGGTGACGATCGGCGGGAAGTAGCGCATGACCTTCTTGACGCCAAAGACCTTGAACAGGGTCGACAGGATCACGTACATCAGGCCCGCAATGGCGACGCCGAAGCAGGCGTAGGCCAGTAGGTCGTTGTTATAGATCGCAGAACCGTCCGGATTCGTGCCGATGGTGCGCACGGCGTTGTAGCCGCCGATGAAGGCGAACGAGCTGCCGAGGAAGGCCGGGACCTTGCCCTTGGCCAACAGGTGGAACAGCAGCGTGCCGAGACCGGCGAACAGCAGCGTCGTTGCGACGTCGAGGCCGGTCAGCGCCGGGACGAGGACGGTCGCGCCGAACATGGCGAACATATGCTGGAGACCCAGAACGAACATTCTGGGCGCGCCGAGTGTACGTGCGTCGTACACCGGCTCGTTGCCGATGGATTTGTTGCTCATAGATTTTTTCCTCCCGTGAAAATTTAATCTATTCTATCTCCTCGTTCGAGGATACAGACACTGTTTTCTCCGTCCGTCTCCTGTAGGCGGACGGCCACGACCTCGCTCTTGGCAGTCGGGATGTTTTTGCCAACGTAATTGGCTTTGATCGGCAGCTCTGAGTGGCCGCGGTCGATCAGGGCGAAGAGCTGGATGCGCGCCGGACGGCCGAGCCGCATCACGGCGTCGAGCGCTGCGCGCGCGGTGCGGCAGGTGTAGATGACGTCGTCGACCAGCACAACGGTCTTGCCCGCGATGGGGAAGGGAATGTCGGTCCGGTTGAGCACCGGCGCGTCCGCGACTGTGGACAGATCGTCGCGGTAGAGCGTGATGTCCAGCTCGCCGACCGGCAGCTGCACACCGTCGATCTTCTCGATGTTTTTCGCCAGACGGCGGGCAAGCGGCACGCCGCGCGTGTGGATGCCGATCAGGCACAGGTCGTCCGTACCGTCGTTTTTCTCGAGGATCTCATGTGCGATGCGCACGAGCGTGCGGTCGATGGCGGCCTCGTCCATGATCTTTGCCTTGAATTTCAGCTCCACAGCGATCCCTCCTCCGGGCATAAAAAAACACCCTGTCCGGATACAGACAAGGCGGCAACGCGCAGGGAGGCCCCGCAAAGATTCCATTGACCGTGACACCTTGCCGGTATCTCGTACCGACTTAAAAATATCATCCAGCGTAAAATACCACCACGGGCGACAATTGTCAATAAGAAATTCACATTTTCGTCACAAAAATTTGTCCCTCCCGTTTTCGGCGGGAGGGACAGGGTACATGATCTTGTGGTCAGGCTTTCTTGAAGCTGTCCTTGAGCGCGACAGCGCGGTTAAAGACCGGATGCTCCGGCGTCGAGTCCTTATTGTCCACGGCGAAGTAGCCGAGGCGCAGGAACTGGAACGCGGCCGGAGCCTCGGCGCCGGCGAGCATCCGCTCGACCTTGCAGCCGGTGAGCACGGACAGCGAGTCCGGGTTCAGGCACTCCAGATAGTCCTTACCGTCGCCCTCGGGGTCGGCGTCGGCGAAGAGATTATCATACAGGCGCACCTCGGCGTCGGCACAGTTGTGGGCATCGACCCAGTGGATCGTGCCGCGCACCTTGCGGCCGTCGGGCGTGTTGCCGCCGCGGGTCTCGGGATCGTATTCGCACAGGACCTCCGTTACATTGCCGTCCGCGTCCTTGACGCAGCCGGTGCAGCGGACGATGTACGCGCCCTTGATGCGCACCTCGTTGCCGGGGTAGAGGCGGTTATACTTCTTCGGCGGCTCCTCCATGAAGTCGTCCGCCTCGATCCACAGCTCGTTGGAGAACGTCACGTCGCGCGTACCGGCGTTTTCGTCCTCGGGGTTGTTCTCGACGGCGAACGTCTCGCTCTGGCCCTCGGGGTAGTTCGTGATGCGCAGCTTCACCGGGTGCAGCACGGCCATGGCACGCTGGGCGTGAAGGTTGAGATCCTCGCGCAGGCAGTGCTCCAGAAAACTGTAATCGACCGTGGATGCGACTTTGGACACGCCGATGCGCTCGCAGAAATTGCGGATGGACGCGGGCGTGTAGCCACGGCGGCGCAGGCCGCACAGCGTCGGCATGCGCGGATCGTCCCAGCCGGAGACGTAGCCCTCCTCGACGAGGCGGCGCAGCTTGCGCTTGGACATGACGGTGTAGTTGATGCCGAGGCGCGAAAACTCGATCTGGCGCGGTTTGCACGGCACGGACACGTTGTTCACCACCCAGTCGTACAGCGGGCGGTGATCTTCATATTCCAGCGAGCACAGCGAGTGCGTGATGCCCTCAAGCGCGTCCTGGATCGGGTGCGCGAAGTCGTACATCGGGAAAATGCACCACTTTGTGCCCTGACGGTGGTGCTCGATATAGCGGATGCGGTAGAGCACGGGGTCACGCATGTTGAAGTTGCCGGAGGCAAGGTCAATCTTTGCACGCAGGGTGTACTTGCCCTCCGGAAACTCGCCGGCGCGCATGCGCGCAAACAGGTCGAGATTTTCCTCGATCGGGCGGTCGCGCCAGGGGCTGACGGCGGGGGTGTTCACATCGCCGCGGTATTCGCGGAACTGCTCCGGCGTCAGCTCGCACACATAGGCAAGCCCTTTCTTGATGAGCTCCACGGCGTATTCGTAATCCTTCTCGAAGTAGTCCGAGCCGAAGAAAAACCGGTCGCCCCAGTCAAAGCCAAGCCAGTGGATATCCTCCTGAATGGCCTCAACGAACTCGTTATCCTCTTTGGAGGGATTCGTGTCGTCCATGCGCAGGTTGCAGATGCCGCCGAATTTTTCGGCTGTGCCGAAATCAATGCACAATGCTTTGCAGTGGCCGATGTGCAGATAGCCGTTCGGCTCCGGCGGGAAACGGGTATGGATCGTCTGGCCGGCAAAACGGCCACCCTCTGCGAGGTCCTCTTCGACAAAGGCTTCGATAAAGTTTTTTGTATCTTCCATAGTGTCATGTCAACTCCACATAAATTTGCAATGGTATTATACACGATTCATTTTCTGTTTACAATATCGAAAAAGAAATATATAATCCAGACAGAATAGCAAACAACGGAGGTGCGGGCACATGTATGACCTGCTCATTATCGGCGGCGGCCCGGCGGGGCTGTCGGCGGCCATGACGGCGCGCAACCGGAATCTGTCCGTGTGCGTGATCTGCGGCGGCGCGGCCGACAGCGCGCTGTATAAAGCCGGCCGTGTGACGAATTATCCCGGTGTGCCGGATGTTTCCGGCCCGGCGCTGCTGGAAGCTATGACGCAGCAGGCGCGTGACCTCGGTGCGAATGTTCTGCGCGAGCGGGCGCTGTCGGCCATGCCGATGGGCAAGGCATTCGGCGTTTCGGCGGGCAAAGAATTTGTGGAGGGCAGGGCGCTCCTGCTTGCGACCGGTATTGCCCAGCGCGGCACGTTTCCCGGGGAAACAGATTATCTCGGCCGTGGCGTGAGCTATTGTGCCACCTGCGACGGTATGCTCTACCGCGGCAAACGCGCTACGGTCATCGGTCTGGCGGCGGATGCCCCGGCGGAGGCGGACTTTCTGCGGGAGATCGGCTGTGACGTGCACTATTACGACGGCAAAAAGCACCGCTTTGAGATCCGCGGCGCCGAGCGGGCGGATACGCTCGTGGTAGACGGCACAGCGGAACCGGCGGATGTCATTTTCGTCCTGCGTGCGGGCTTTGCGGCTGACACGCTCCTGCCCGGCATTGCCACGCAAAAGGGCCACATCGTCGTGGACGCGGACTACGCCGCGAGCATCCCCGGTGTTTTTGCGGCCGGGGACTGCACCGGCGCGCCCTATCAGATCCCGGCGGCGGTCGGCGAGGGCAACTGCGCGGCGCTTTCGGTCGTGCGCTGGCTCAGAAACGCTTGACAAACGGCACGGCAGGGCCTATAATTTTCCCATCCATTTGCGAAGAAGGGGAGGAGTAGTCTCCCGGCGGACGTCAGAGAGAAGGCGGTTGGTGCAAGCCTTTCGGATGCCGGAGATGAAGGTCGCCCCGGAGCAGCCGGCCTGAACGGAGTAGGGCGGCCGGGTTCTCCCGTTACAGAGACAAGAGTGTCACGCTTTTGCGTGGAATTCAGGTGGTACCGCGGTTTCGATCGCCCTGAAACAGTTCGTTTCGGGGCGATTTTTTTGCGCCCCGGCAATCTTAAAGGAGGAGGAGCCATGAAAGAGCTTCCGAAAGTCTATGACCCCAAACAGGTCGAGAGCAAGATTTATGACATGTGGATGCGCGGCGGCTACTTTGCCGGCAAAGCCGATCCGGACAAAAAGCCGTTTTCCATCGTCATGCCGCCCCCGAACGTCACCGGCCAGCTGCACATGGGCCACGCGCTCGACGCGACGCTGCAGGACATCCTCACGCGCTACAAGCGCATGCAGGGCTATGCCGCCCTGTGGGTGCCCGGCACGGACCATGCCGGCATTGCCACGCAGATCAAGGTCGAGGAGATGCTGCGCAAGGAAGAGGGCCTGACCCGCTACGATCTCGGCCGCGATGCGTTTCTGGAGCGCGTCTGGGCGTGGAAAAAGCAGTACGGCAACCGCATCGTCGAGCAGCAGAAGTCGCTCGGCGTGTCCTGCGACTGGGACCGCAGCCGCTTCACCATGGACGAGGGCTGCTCGAAGGCCGTGCGTGAGACGTTTTGCGAGCTGTATGAAAAGGGCCTGATCTACAAGGGCAACCGCATCATCAACTGGTGCCCGCACTGCCGCACCGCCCTGTCTGACGCCGAGGTCGAATACAAGGACATGCCCGGCGCGTTCTGGTATATCCGCTACCCGCTCAAGGACAGCGACGACTACCTCACCATCGCCACCACCCGTCCGGAGACCATGCTTGGCGATACCGGCATCGCGGTCAACCCGGCGGACGAGCGCTACCAGCACCTGGTCGGCAAGACGGCGATCCTGCCGCTCGTGGGCCGCGAGCTGCCCATTGTGGCCGATGATTATGTCGAGCTCGATTTCGGCACCGGCTGCGTCAAGATGACGCCCTGCCATGACCCGAACGACTATGAGGTCGGCCTGCGCCACAATCTCGAGCAGATCCTCATCTTTGACGAGGATGCCCGCGTCATCAACGGCGGCAAGTATAACGGCCTCGACCGCTACGAGGCCCGCAAGGCCATCGTGGCCGATCTTGAGGAGCAGGGCTACCTCATCAAGACCGAACCCTATAATCATAATGTCGGCACGTGCTACCGCTGCGGCACGACGGTCGAGCCGATGACGAGCCCGCAGTGGTTCGTGAAAATGAAGCCGCTGGCTGAGCCTGCTATTGAGGCCGTGCGCGACGGACGCATCAAGTTCGTGCCCGAGCGCTTCAGTAAGACCTATTATAACTGGATGGAGAACGTCCACGATTGGTGTATCTCCCGCCAGCTCTGGTGGGGCCATCAGATCCCGGCGTGGTACTGCGACGACTGCGGCCATGTTACCGTTTCCCGTACCGACGCCTGCGAGTGTGAGGCCTGCCACAGCAAGAACATTCACCGTGATCCCGACGTGCTCGACACCTGGTTCAGCTCCGCACTCTGGCCGTTTTCCACGCTCGGCTGGCCGGATAAGGACGCGGAGGATCTGAAGTTCTGGTATCCCACGAGCGTCATGGTCACGGGCTACGACATCATCTTCTTCTGGGTCGCGCGCATGATCTTCTCCGGCCTCGAGCAGATGAAGGACATCCCGTTCCCGACGGTGTTCATCCACGGCCTGGTCCGCGATGATAAGGGCCGCAAGATGTCCAAGTCCCTCGGCAACGGCATCGACCCGCTCGAGATGGCCGACACCTACGGCGCCGACGCCCTGCGCTTTAACCTCATCACGGGCAACAGCCCCGGCAACGACATGCGCTTCTATGTCGAGAAGTGCGGTGCCATGCGCAACTTTGCCAACAAGCTCTGGAACGCTTCCCGCTTTGTGATGATGAACCTCACCATCGACAAAAACGAGCTGCCCGAGACGCTGGAGCTCGAGGACAAGTGGGTGCTCTCGAAGCTCAACACGCTCTCGAAGGAAGTGTGCGAGAACCTCGACAAGTACGAGATCGGCATCGCCGCGGCGAAGATCTACGACTTCATCTGGGACACGTACTGCGATTGGTATATCGAGCTCACAAAGCCCCGTCTCAACAGCGGCGATGAGGCCCGCGCCCGCAGCGCGCAGCAGGTGCTGCTGTATGTCCTGACGGATATTCTCAAGCTGCTGCATCCGTTCATGCCGTTCATCACCGAAGAAATCTGGCAGGCTCTGCCGCACGACGGTGAGGCGCTCATGATCGCCCGCTATCCGGAGTATACCGAATCGCTTGCCTTCCCGGCGGAGGAGCGCGATTTTGAGATGGTCATGAACGCTATCCGCGCCGTGCGCAGCCGCCGCGCCGAGATGAACGTGCCGCCGAGCAGAAAGGCGCACCTGTTCATCACGACCGACCGGCAGGACGCCTTCCGCTCTGGCGAGAGCTATATCTCGAAGCTCGCCTATGCCGAGCAGATCACGATCAGCAGCGAACTGCCGGCCGATGCGGAGAAGATGGTCTCCACCGTCACGGAAGAGGCCAAGCTCTTCATGCCGATGGCCGAGCTCATCGACCTCGACAAGGAGCGCGCGCGTCTGGAAAAAGAGCTCGAAAAGGCGCGCAAGAATTACGAGGGGCAGATGCGCAAGCTCTCGAACGAGAACTTCATCTCCCGTGCGCCGGAGGCCGTCGTGCAGACGGAGCGCGAGCGCGCCGAGAAGGCGAAGGCACTCGTGGAAAATCTCGAGGCCAGCCTGAAAAACCTCGGCTGAGCGCCGCCGTCCGACAAATTCGGCCCACGACTCTGGGCTACAATAGCACCGTGTACGAACAGATCGTACACGGTGCTTTTTCTTTTAATATAGGAGGTACAAGCAGATGCGGATCATAACGCATGATGATGGCCGGTGTCTGACACTGCGGCTGCTCGGCGAGCTGGATCACGCGGCGGCGCAGGAGGCCATGCCCTGCATAGAGGATGCCGTGGAGGAGTACCTGCCGCGCCGCTGTGTGCTCGATCTGTCCGGCTTGAGCTTCATGGACAGCTCCGGGATCGCGGTTATCCTCAAGACCGACCGTCTGCTGCGGCAGACAGGCGGTGCGCTGGCGCTGTGCGGCGTACCACGGCAGGTGCGCCGGGTGCTGGATGTGGCTGGCCTGACCAACATCGTCCCGGTGCTCGAGGACCGGACAAAGGAGTGTGAACAGTGTTGACGCAGAAAAATTATATGAAGCTGGAATTTCCGGCGAAAAGCGTAAATGAAGGCTTCGCGCGTGCGGCTGTGGCGGCCTTTGCCGCGCAGCTCGATCCGACGCTTGCCGAGATCGGGGATATCAAAACCGCAGTGTCCGAGGCCGTGACGAACGCGGTTGTGCACGCCTATCCGGACAAGCTCGGCACGGTGCAGGTGCGTGTGCGTATCCTGCCGGATGCGCGGCTGGAGATCGTCGTTAAGGATCACGGCATCGGCATCGCCGATGTGGCGCAGGCGCGCACGCCGATGTACACCACCGGTGGGGAAGAGCGCAGCGGCATGGGCTTTACGATCATGGAGAGCTTTATGGACACCCTGCGGGTCAAGTCTGTGCCCGGCCGCGGCACAACCGTGACGATGTGCCGCCGCATCCGCCGCCGCGCATGATCGCCGAGGAGACGCGCGACCTGCTCCGGCGCGCCCAGGCGGGGGACGCCGCGGCGGCAGAGCAGATGGTCACGGAAAACACCGGCCTGATCTGGAGCGTGGCGCGGCGGTTTTTCGGCCGCGGCGTCGAGCCGGACGATCTGTATCAGCTCGGCTGTGTCGGTTTCCTGAAGGCTATGCAGGGATTTGACGAGCGGTATGGTACCTGCTTTTCTACATACGCGGTTCCCAAAATATCCGGCGAGATCCGTCGCTTTTTGCGCGATGACGGCGCGGTCAAAGTCAGCCGCAGCATCAAGGAGCGCGCGCAGGGCATCCGCACGGCGCGTACACGACTGGAGCAGGCACTCGGCCGTGAACCGACGCTCTCCGAACTCTCGGCCGAGACCGGGCTCGAACCTGAGGAGATCGCTGCCGCTGAGACAGCCACCGGTCCCACGGAGTCCCTGCAGAAGGAGAGCGGGGAGACCGGCTTTACACTTGAGCATATGCTCGGAGACTACGATCAGGAAGAGCGCATGGTCGAATATGCCGCCCTGCGCGAGGCGCTGCGTCAGCTCCCGGAGCGGGAGCGGCAGGTCATCGCCTTGCGGTTTTATCACGGCCTGACGCAGCAGCGCGCTGCCGGTATCCTGCATATCTCGCAGGTGCAGGTGTCGCGCCTGGAGCGGCGCGCCGTGGAGCGGCTGCGCGAATGGCTGGCCACCTAGGCAGCCGGAGATTCATCCTCCGGCTGCTTTTTTGTGCCTTCGTCTTGACGGCACAAGATATGTGGTGATATGATGATGCATATCGTATATCTTGTATCAAGCTGGAGGACTGCCGATGTATACCCCCAAAGAAGTCGCGGAGAACTATCTCTCCATCTGCTGGGCCAAGGCGGCGCTGCCGCTGGGGCGGATGTTTCTGCTCGCCTGTATGGCGGGCGCCTTTGTCGCACTGGCGGGTGTCGCATCCACGGCTGCGGCGGCCACGGTGGGCGATCCGTCGCTGGCGAAGCTCATCTCCGGCTGCGTCTTTCCGGCCGGTCTGGCCATGGTCATCGTGGCCGGAAGCGAACTGTTTACCGGCAACAACCTCATGATCATGGGCGTCCTGTCGCGCGTGATCTCAGTGCGGCAGATGCTGCGCAACTGGTGCGTTGTCTATTTGGGCAATTTTGTGGGGGCGGCACTCGTTGCGGCGCTCTGCGTGCTCGGTCATGTGTTTTCCGCATTTGACGGCCGGTTGGCACAGTCTGTCGTGACGATTGCGCAGGCGAAGGCGTCTCTGTCGTTCGGCGACGCTTTCTTTCGCGGCATTTTGTGCAATTTTCTCGTCTGTATCGCCGTCTGGATGGCCAGCGCAGCACGATCCGTCCCCGGGAAGATCATAGCCGTGTTTTTCCCAATCATGACGTTCGTCGTCGCGGGTTTTGAGCACAGTGTTGCCAATATGTATTATCTTATGGCGGGTTTGCTGACGGCGGCGCAGACCGGCGCGGTGGCCGAGGGGCTGACATGGGGCGGGGCACTGGCAGGTAATCTCCTGCCGGTCACGCTCGGCAACCTCGTTGGCGGCGTGCTTTTGGTGGGCGTGAGTGCGTGGTATCTCTACCTGAAACAGGGAAAAACGGCTGTTAATTTTTAGACGGCATTGTTAATTCGTAGATAACTGGCATCTTGTCCAGAAATGGCGAGTGAAATTGGTAACGTTCCACAAAACAGAACAACATTTGTTGACGAATTCGCCCGATTGTGCTACTATGATAACCGTTGAGATTTGAATATTTGAATGGATATATTTCGATTTTTAATACCCATTTGCGCATCTTGAATACCCCTTGAGGGGAGGAGCATTGTTTTGAAAAAGATATATGTAATGATCGGCAACTACGGCAGCGGCAAGAGTGAGCTTGCGCTGAATTTTGCTTTTAAAGCGGCTGAAACCGGAAAGACAGAACTCATTGACCTCGACCTGGTCAATACCTACTTCCGCCTGACTGAGCGCGGCAAGCTCGTGGAGCAGAAAGAGATCCGTCTCATCTCTCCGAACTATGCCTGCTCCGGCGTGGAGACGCTGTCCCTGCCGGCGGAGGTCGCTTCTGCATTTGCCATGAACTGGGACACCGTTGTGTTTGACGTCGGCGGCGACGCCGTCGGCTCCACGGCACTCGGCCGCTATTATGAGGACTTTCAGGACTTTATGGCCATGGGCCCGGAGCAGCTGGAGGTTTTGAACGTGGTCAACATCCGCCGTCCGCTCGCCGGCACGGTGGAGAAGATCATCGACCTGCAGGAGCAGATGCAGATCCATTCGCACCTGAAGATCACGGGTATGATCAACAACACGAACCTCGCCACCATGACCACGCCGGCGGAGCTGCGCGACGGTTATGAGATGCTGCGCGAGGTCAGCGACCGGACGGGCGTTCCGGTCATGTATACGACCGGCAAGAAGGACATGCTCGATATTTTCCTTGCCGAGGGCCACGACCCGAAGTATATCGGCAAACCCGTCGCCATAGATATCATCATGAAGCGCGACTGGGAGAGCTATATCCACAGTCTGTCGGAGAAGAAACAGGCGTAACCCGCTCTTGCGGTTTACATAGGCAATTTCGCAAAACAGAACAGAAAAGAGGTAGCAAAAATGGTAAAGGTGACCATCAACGAGAATCTTTGCAAGGGTTGCGGTCTCTGTGTCAGAGCTTGCCCGAAGGGCGTTCTGGCGCTGGCAAAAGACAAACTCAACGCAAAGGGTTATCATCCGTCCGTCGTCGCGAATCCGGAGGCCTGCATCGGCTGCGCTTCCTGCGCGCGTACTTGCCCGGACGTGGTAATCAGCATTGTGAGAGATTAAGGAGGTACATCGAAAATGGCATTGACGCTTATGAAGGGTAGCGAAGCTATCGCTGAGGCTGCGATCCGTGCAGGCGCGCGTTACTTCTTCGGCTATCCGATCACTCCGCAGACGGAGATTCCTGAATATATGTCCGCACGTATGCCCGAAGTCGGCGGCTGCTTCCTGCAGGCCGAGAGCGAAGTTGCGGCAATCAACATGATCTATGGTGCAGCCGGTGCTGGTGCGCGTGCGCTGACCTCTTCCTCCAGCCCCGGTGTCAGCCTGAAGCAGGAAGGCATTTCCTACTGCGCAGGCGCGCAGCTCCCGGCTGTCATCCTGAACGTCATGCGCGGCGGCCCCGGCCTCGGCAACATTCAGGCTTCTCAGGGCGATTACTTCCAGGCTGTCAAGGGCGGCGGCAACGGTGACTACCACCTGCTGACCTACGCTCCGGCATCCGTGCAGGAAGCGATCGACATCATGATGTACGCCTTCGACAAGGCTGAGAAGTACCGTATACCGGTCCTCTTCCTCGCCGACGGCATCATCGCGCAGATGATGGAGCCCGTGGAGATGCCCGAGATGGTCGACTACAAGATCGATCCCGAGAAGAAGCCCTGGGCTTGCACCGGCTGGAAACCGGGCGACGATCCGGCCAAGCGCGGCGTCATCAACTCCATCTACATCGATACCGAGACCCTGTCCGTCCACAACGACGAGCTGCAGGCCTGCTATCGTGAGATCACTGCCAACGAGCAGCAGTGGGAAGAGTACAACCTCGAGGGTGCTGAGTATGTCATCACCGCTTTCGGCACGGTTGCGCGTATCGCCAAGTCCGCCATTGCCGAGCTCAAGGAGCAGGGCATCAACGTTGGTCTGGTTCGCCCGATCACCGTTTGGCCGTTCCCGTACGACGCGGTCAAGAAGGCTGCCGAGCTTCCGGGCGTGAAGGCTGTGCTCGATGTCGAGCTGAACGAAGGCCAGATGCTCGAGGACGTCAAGATTGCCATCAACGGCGCAAAGCCGGTCGACTTCTTTGGCCACCTCGGCAGCCAGATGCCGACCACCGAAGAGATCAAGGCGAAGATTATCAGCATGAAGGAGGGCAAGTAAATGTCTGTTGTTTTTGAAAAGACCAAGCTCCTCACGGACAAGCAGTTCCACTACTGCCCGGGCTGCAACCATGGCATTATCCACCGCCTGGTCGCTGAGGTCATTGATGAGATGAATCTGGACGGCAAGGTCATCGGCGTCGCGCCGGTCGGCTGCTCCGTTTTTGCTTATGATTACTTCAACTGCGATATGTACGAAGCCGCACACGGCCGTGCACCCGCAGTCGCCACCGGCGCCAAGCGCGTCGTCGGCAAGGACACCCTCGTCTTCACCTATCAGGGCGACGGCGACCTGGCCTCCATCGGCACCGCTGAGATCGTTCACGCTGCGCACCGCGGCGAGAAGATCTCCACGATCTTTGTCAACAACGCGATCTACGGCATGACCGGCGGCCAGATGGCTCCGACCACGCTGGTCGGCCAGAAAACCACCACGAGCCCCTACGGCCGTGATGAGGACTGGTGCGGCGCTCCGCTGAAGGTCTCCGAGATGCTCGCTGAGGTTCCGTGCTCCTACTACATCGAGCGCGTTGCCGTCAACAACACCCCGAACATCGTCAAGGCGAAGAAGGCCATTTCCAAGGCGTTCCATTATCAGATGGAAGGCAAGGGCTTCACGCTGGTCGAAGTCCTGTCCGCCTGCCCGACGAACTGGGGCCTGAGCCCGATCAAGGCGATGGAGTGGCTGGAAGAGAACATGATTCCGTACTACCCGCTCGGCGTTAAGAAGGACAAGGGGGCTGAATAATATGAAGAAAGAATATATTTTTGCTGGCTTTGGCGGTCAGGGCATGCTCCTGATCGGTAAGTTCCTGGCTATGGCCTGCATGCTCGACGGCAAGCACGTCTCCTGGCTGCCCTCTTACGGCCCCGAGATGCGCGGCGGCACGGCGAACTGCTCCGTCATCGTCTCCGACGATCCGGTCGCATCCCCGCTGGTCGATATGGCTGACTGCGTTGTGGCGATGAACCGTCCGTCTCTGGACAAGTTCGAGAGCCACGTCAAGCCGGGCGGCGTCCTCGTCATCAACAGCTCCATCATCGACCGCAAGGCCGAGCGTGATGACATCCAGGTCGTCTACTGCGACGCCAACGGCATTGCCGAGTCCGTCGGCAACCCGAAGGGCGCGAACGTTGCGATCCTCGGCGCTCTGATGGAGAAGGCTCCGGTCGTCTCCAACGAGATCCTTGGCGAAGCGATCCGCATCGAGCTTGGCGAGAGAAAGGCCAAGTTCCTCGAGGGCAACATGAAGGCGCTCGAGGCCGGCGAAGCCGCTGCAAGAGGCTAAACCGCGTACATTACATAAAAAAGAACCGATCCATCCGGGTCGGTTCTTTTTTTGCGCCGCATACGCGGCAGATGTGTCTATATTATTGCTTGTCTTTGGATTTGAAGCACATGGCCACGAGCAGACCGAAGAAAATGGCCGCGCAGACGCCGGCGGCGCCGGCCTCAAAGCCGCCGGTGAACGCGCCGAGCACGCCTTTTTTGGTCACGGCATCATGCACGCCCTTTGCCAGCAGATTGCCGAACCCGGTCAACGGCACGGTCGCCCCCGCGCCGGCCCATTTGGCAAATGGCTCGTAGATGCCGACCGCACCGAGCACCACACCCGTCACCACGTACAGCGTCAGGATGCGCGCAGGGGTCAGCTTCGTTTTGTCGATCAGCACCTGACCAATCATGCACAATGCGGCGCCAATCAGAAATGCTTTTACATAGCCAAGGATCATGTGTTCACCTGCGTTTCGATCGCCACGGCGTGGCAGATTCCGGGGATGCTCTCGCCCTGCATGGACGCAGTGGGTGACATGAGCGCACCGGTCGCCGCGAACAGCAGCCGCCGGATCTGTCCGCTCTCCAGCAGCTTTAGCAGATGCCCCGCGAGCACGGATGCGCTGCATCCGCAGCCAGAGCCGCCCGCGTGCACGTCCTGCCCCTCCAGGTCATAGATCAGCAGACCGCAGTCGGTGTAAAGCCCTGTGAGGGCGATGCCGTCGTCCTGAAACAGCCGCATCACGACGGCGTGCCCGATCTTGCCGAGGTCGCCGGTCACGATCAGATCATAGTAGTCCGGCGTGCGGCCGGTGTCGGCAAAGTGCGCCTTGAGCGTCTCGTAGGCTGCGGGCGCCATGGCCGCGCCCATATTGTTCGCGTCCGTGATGCCCGCGTCGGCGATCTTGCCGGTCGTCACCATCGTCACGCGCGGCCCGTTGCCAGACGCACCGAGAATGAGCGCGCCGGAGCCGGTGACGGTCCACTGCGCGGTCGGTGTGCGCACGCCGCCGTACTCCAGCGGGAACCGGTACTGCCGCTCGGCAGAGCAGAAGTGCGAGCTCGTGAGCGCGGCGGCGTGTTCGGCGTAGCCGCCGTCGATGAGCATGGCGGCCAGACTGAGCGATTCCGCCATCGTCGAGCACGCGCCGTACAGCCCCAGATAGGGCACACCGATGTCTCGCATGGCATAGGCCGAGCCCACGCACTGGTTGAGCAGGTCACCGGAGAGCACATAGTCGAGCTGCTCCGGCTGCAGCCCGGCTTTTTGGCACACGAGGTCGAAGCACTGCCGCAGCATGGCGCTCTCGGCCTGTTCCCAGCTCTTCGTGCCGAAATACGTGTCCTGACTGATACTGTCAAAGCGGTCGTGCAGCGGTCCCTCGCCCTCCTTTTTGCCCACGACGCTGGCGGAGGCGAGGATCACGGGCGGCGCGGTAAACTGCACGGTCTGCGGTCCGATTCGTTTGGATTTCAAGCAATCACCTTCGACGGTAGCGTTTCCGTTTTTGCGAAAAATATGCGCAGCGCGGCCGCCCATCCGGGAGGCCGCGCGCCGGTTTATGTACCTTTGTATTTTCGCCGCGTCGCCATGCCGCCGCGGATGTGCCGCTCCGCCTTGTTGCGGTCCAGCAGCTGCCGGACCTGCTGATAGAGCGCGGGGTTGATCTTCTCCAGCCGCTCCGTCAGATCCTTGTGGACGGTCGATTTTGAAACGCCGAATTGTTTGGCGGCGGCGCGGACGGTGGTATTGTTGGCGAGAAGATATTCCGCAAGATCGCATGCGCGCGCTTCCATGTCCGTGTGCACTTACACCACTCCCCATATTTGCGTAATTCAGTATATGAATTTCTGCGGGGAATATGAGGCTGAGGCGCTGTCGGCCGCGGGGAGTATGCCGGGATGCTTCCATATATGTGTAAACTGTATTGCATATTTGATAAAAAATGTTATAATAAATTTACTTTGTTTAATCGCAATGCCGAACACTTCGGCGGCCTGCGTACTGCTTTCTGCGGCGGCAGAGCTGCTGACAAAGTGACGGCAGAAAAAACGGATTGGGAGGAAACACATGAAAAAACGACTTTTGAGTTTCGTGCTCGCGGTGCTGATGATCGCGTCGCTCCTGCCGGCCACGGCGCTGGCGGCAGGCATCGTGGACAGTGGTACCTGCGGTGCGGAGGGCGACGGCAGCAACCTGACCTGGACGCTGGACAGCGAGGGCGTGCTGACGATCAGCGGCAGCGGTGATATGCATGGCTATGACTATGGTTCTTCTGGTGCGCCGTGGGATGACAGCCGGGTAAAGTCAGCTGTGATTGCAGAAGGCGTGACGAGCATTGGCAGTTATGCTTTCGATGACTGCAAATCTCTGACCAGCGTGACGATCCCGGACAGTGTGACGAGCATTGGCGATTCTGCTTTCTGTAATTGCAAATCTCTGACCAGCGTGACGATCCCGGACAGCGTAACGCTCATTGACAATGGTGCTTTCTTTGGTTGCACATCTCTGACCAGCGTGACGATCCCGGACAGCGTGACAAGCATTGATCAGTATGCTTTCTATAAGTGCGAATCTCTGACGAGCGTGACGATCCCGGGCAGCGTGACAAGCATTGGCGTTGGCGCTTTCGCTTATTGCAAATCTCTTACAAGCGTGACGATCCCGAACAGCGTGACGAGCATTAACTATGAGGCTTTCCGTAGCTGCGAATCTCTGACCAGTGTGACGATCCCGGACAGCGTGACGAGCATTGATATGTCTGCTTTCTGGGGTTGCTCATCTCTGACCAGTGTGACGATCCCGGACAGCGTGACGAGCATTGGAAAGCAGGCTTTCTTGGATTGCACATCTCTGACGAGCGTGACGATCCCGGACAGCGTGACGAGCATTGGCGATTCTGCTTTCTGTAATTGCAAATCTCTGACCAGCGTGACGATCCCGGGCAGCGTGACGCGCATTGGTGAGTATGCTTTCTCTAAGTGCGAATCTCTGACGAGCGTGACGATCCCGAACAGTGTGACAAGCATCGGCTGGGGTGCATTCAGCAATTGTGCCGCTTTGACCGGTATACGGGTCGCTGAGGGCAACAGTCATTACTCCAGCGATGCATCCGGTGTTCTGTTCAGCAAAGATAAGACTACTTTGGTGCAGTGCCCGGGCGCTTTTTCCGGAAGTTATGCGATCCCGAACAGCGTGACGAGCATTGGCGATTATGCTTTCTCTGGTTGCTCATCTCTGACCAGCGTGACGATCCCGGACAGCGTGACGAGCATTGGAAAGTGGGCTTTCTCTGAATGCAAATCTCTTACAAGCGTGACGATCCCGGGCAGCGTGACAAGCATTGGCGTTGGCGCTTTCGCTTCGTGTACATCTTTGACCGGTATATGGGTCGCTGAGGGCAGCAGTTATTACGTCAGCGATGCATCCGGTGTTCTGTTCAACAAAGATATGACTACTTTGGTGCAGTGCCCGGGCGCTTTTGCGGCATATACGATCCCGGACGGCGTGACGCGCATTGGAGAGCGGGCTTTCTATTATTGCACATCTCTGACCAGCGTGACGATTCCGAACAGCGTGAGGAGCATTGGAAAGTGGGCTTTCTCTCATTGCACATCTCTTACAAGCGTGACGATTCCGAACAGCGTGACGAGCATTGGCGATGGCGCTTTCGCTTCGTGTACATCTTTGACCAGCGTGACGATCCCTAACAGCGTGACGTACTTTGGAGAGTGGGCTTTCGATGACTGCACATCTCTGACCGATGTGTACTATGCCGGGAGCGAGGCGCAATGGAAAGCGCTCGGTATTAGTCACTCTGGAAATGATGACCTTTTGACCGCCAACATCCATTACAATTATGTTTCCCATACCCACAGCTACAAGGATGTTGTGACCGCTCCGACCTGCACCGAAAAGGGTTATACCACGCACACCTGCGCCTGCGGCGACAGCTATGTGGACACTTATGTGGACGCTCTGGGTCACGCATGGGATGAAGGCAAAGTGACGAAACCCGCCACTGAAACCGAGGACGGCGTAAAGACCTTCACCTGCACGCGCTGCGGCGAGACGAAGACCGAGACTATCCCGAAGCTCGCGCACGAGCACAGCTACAAGGCTGTCGTCACCGCGCCGACCTGCACCGAAAAGGGCTACACGACGCACACCTGCGCCTGCGGCGACAGCTACGTGGACACTTATGTGGACGCTCTGGGCCACGCATGGGACAACGGCAAAGTGACCAAGCAGCCGACGGAAACCGAGACCGGTGTGAAGACCTTCACCTGCACCCGCTGCGGCGAGACCAGGACGGAGACTATGCCGGTGATTCCGCATGTGCACAGCTATAAGGATGTTGTTACGGCTCCGACCTGCACGGCCAAGGGCTACACGACGCACACCTGCGCCTGCGGCGACAGCTATGTGGACACTTACGTGGATGCGCTCGGCCACGCGTGGGACAACGGTAAAGTGACGAAGCCTGCCACCGAGACGGAGGACGGCGTGAAGACCTTTACCTGCACCCGCTGCGGTGAGACAAAGACCGAGACCATCCCGGCCACCGGCAGCGTGGACGTGACGGAAATGTTCACGGACGTATCGCACAGCTGGGCCGATGATGGTATCCAGTACTGCGTGACGCATCAGCTGATGTCCGGCATCGGCAACGATCTGTTCGGGCCGAAGCTGACCACGACGCGTGCGCAGATCGTGCAGATCCTCTATAACCTCGAGGGCGAGCCGAAGGTGAGCGGCAAGACGCCGTTTACCGATCTCACACAGGACTGGTATCAGGACGCGGTCCTCTGGGCGTATCAGACCGGCGTGGTCGCGGGCACGTCCAGCACGACGTTTGAGCCTGACCTGCCGGTGACGCGCGAGCAGATCGCGGTCATCCTCATGGAGTACATGACGCGCGTGCTCAAACTTGAGCGCACGTGGACGCCCGCTGACCTGAGCGCTTTCCCGGATGCGGGCAGCGTGTCCGACTGGGCGAAGGATGCCATGGCGGACGCGGTCGGGCTGGGCCTGATCTCCGGCGCGAGCAACGGCGGCCAGACTCTCCTTGAGCCGCAGGGTAGCGCGACGCGCGAACAGGTCGCGACGATCCTGATGGAGTTTTGCAGGAACGTGAAGAAGTAATGCAATGTGCACTGTAATGAAAAAACGTGCATAATGGATGCTCCCCGGCAGCGATAAACAAACAGAAACGTATATTTGCCGGGGAGCATTTTTCCCTGAAAATACAATTGGGAGGCGGTACAGGAGATGAAATGAATCGCATCTGTTCTCTTAGCTGCGGCTTTGATTGCAGCGGCTGTTTTTCCGGTTGCCGTTTATGCGGCCAGCAATGAGCAGGTGGTCTTTGAATATTTGACAAATACAATGGGGTTGAATACGGCGGCCGCCTGCGGAGCAATGGCAAACCTTGAGAAAGAGTCAAACTTTAATCCGCATGCCGAATATCAAGAAAAAGACGGATCTATCAGCTATGGTCTTTGTCAGTGGAATGGCGTGCGCCGTACAGCGCTGGAGAATTACTGTTCTGTGCATGGATATGATTCCACGACGCTGAATGGACAGCTGCACTATATGCAGTATGAGCTGGAAACTTCTGAATCAAGTGCTTACGGCTCATTTCGCAATGTGGAAAACACGGCCGATGGTGCCTACACGGCCGGCTATAACTGGGCGTCAAAGTATGAGCGCTGTGCGCATTATTTTGATGATGTGGATCAGTACGCGCAGAGAGCGAATCTGGCAAAGAGCAAATACTGGCCCAAGTACGGGAAAAGCACCCTGATCACTGTTTCCTTTGATGCAAACGGCGGCAGCTGCTCGGTTACGTCACGAAGGGTAGATGCAGGCAGTGCAATCGGTGCTTTGCCGGCACCGTCGAGAGATGACTATGCGTTTTCCGGCTGGTATACATCTCAAACCGGGGGAACACAGGTTACGGCGAGCACCACTTTCTCGTCCGACACGACGATCTATGCGCACTGGGCTCTTAGTTCTGTAGAGATTACTTATTACGACGCTGCGGGTCAAGTGTGGCTTGCGGACAGCGCTGCTTCCGGCTCTGACTACCAGCTCGAGAGTACCTATCCGCTGAAGGATGGCAGCTACTTCTGCGGTTGGTCGTACACAAAAGATGCAGCGTCGTTTGACCTGCGGCCGAATCAGTCTGTCAAAGCCAGGAGTGCTCTGCGCTTTTATCCGGTGTATGTCACATTAGAAGAGGTGCTTTCGGGAAAAGAAGTGTATATTTACCGAATCGAGGACTTTTCTGCGGATGGCTACCAGATCGAGCAGGTGCAGAGCACGGTCAACTGCCGTGTAAATGCGAGCTATTGGACAGAGTGGAGCGATTATACTCCAACGGAAGTAACCGCGGGGGAGAATGTGCAGGTGCGTACAGCGCCGGTGTACCGTTATTATTACTTTCTTTGCCCGAGCTGTGGCGCGCATGAGCCGTTTTATGGGACCAGCGATTGCCATGCACAAATTCCGTCGAGCGCATGGCACAGCACCTGGTCAACGCTTCCTTATTCTCAGAGCGATTATAAAACATTCAGTTATACCACAGAAAAGTATTACACAACGTCCCTCGGAGATGGCCAGATGTGGATCTTCAGCTCCGGCAACGTGAGTGCGACGGACATTGGAACAATAGACGCGACCGGCAGCGAAGAAGTGATCGTGACGGGATACAGTTTCCGAAAACTTGTAGAGAAATATGATTCGGTTACACAAAGTGTCACTGCCTATAAGATCACGCCGGCAGAATGCCAGCACCACTATGTTGGCGGCAAGTGCACAATTTGCGGTCAGGCGGATCCCGATTTTTTGCTGGGCGATCTGACGGGCGATGGTAAGGTCACCTCGGCGGATGCCGTCCTGCTGGTGCGCAGCCTCTCTGAGCTCGAGCAGTTAACGGATGAGCAGCTGCTGTCGGCCGATATGAACGGCGACGGGAAAATCACCGCCGCTGATTCGGTGGCGTTGGTGCGTCTGCTGACGGAACTGACGTGAAGGGAAATTCACTCTAGAACTGAATAGAAATATACAGGAGGAGAAATGAAAAAGAAAACCTTAAGTCTCTTTTTAGCGTTTGTGCTGATAGTTGCTTGTATGCCAGTAAGTGCACGTGCTACCGCTTCGAACGACTACACACAGTGGAAACAATATGATTCGGAGTGGAACCAATCGGAGGCTTGGCCTGCATCCCAATATCCGAATGCGACCTATAGATGGATGAAGGAGGCGGGGTGCTATGTTACAACGATTGCCATACTTCTGAGGCACTATAATGTAGTTAGCGATGGAGATGTGAATCATTTCAATCCATGGATTTGCAACACTGCACTCGGAAATGTGGGTGCGCTAAACTCAGCGGCGGATATGGTACCGGCTAATATTAGCAAGGCGTACCCTGGATTTGTGTATCAGGGAAGTGTTGGATATTCAGCGTCACAATTGGTTTCATTATATAATCAGGGCTACGCTTGTGTTGTCGCTGTAAATGGCTATGGCCACTATGTGGCGGTAAGATCCGCAACAGATACAGGCAACATAGTGATCATGGACCCTGGCGCGAGCAGTTCAAGCCTATCACGTTATGGCAGCATTAATGCCATTATCTACTTTTCAGCAACGCCTCAGGAACACACCTGCAACATGAATGAGTATGCGTATTACGAGGCGGCCCACCCGCATTATAAGTGCTATAAATGCTCTATCTGCGGCAAAGTACAGCGGAACTCGAATGAGCCTACTTTGCTCAATACCTGCGATGCGTGCCGTCCCGGCAAACCGGAGCTTCAGAATATGCAGGAGACCTATCCCGAGAACAAGGAAATCACCTTTGCGTGGAACAATACAGACCGTACTACGCATTATAATCTCTGGCTGGACAAGCTCAATGAAAACAACGAATGGGAAACGGTCGAGCAGATTTTTTACGCCAAGAGCGGCTTGACCCGTGAGCTTCAACCAGGACATTACCGCGCGCAGCTGCTGTCTTATAATTCGGATTTGTATGAGCCGGATGGGAGCGACTGGTACCATACGTGGAGTAATGACTGTTATTTTGCTGTGACGCATAACTATGTCGTCAGCGAAGATATCCCTGCTTCCTGTACAGAGTATGCGCGCACGACCTATACCTGCACATTGTGCGGAGATCATTATACGGAATACAAAGATGCGAGCTATTCCGATTGGTCGACGACCAAACCTACCGGCGTAGATGAGGAGCTGATCGAAAGCCGGACGGAATACCGGTATTCCGATTATGAGACAAAGACGTCGGATGCATCGGAGCTTTCCGGCTGGACAAAGACGGGCAGTGACTGGGAGAAAACAGGTTCCGGAACGATCGACTATGTCGATTCCTGGCCGTCGGGCTTCAGTACGAACAGTGCACTGTATCGTCAGTACAACAATACGCCAAAGTCGGCCTCTGAGACATCAACAGCGAAAACAACTGTCAGTGCGTCTAACGGCGGCTATCTGTATTATCATTGGTGCCGCGGAAATTATACGGGCGGCCCGATCAACCGCAAGACCAGCCCAAACTATACGAGCGAATTTGGTTCTTTCCACGCGTTCTATTCGGACACGGCGCCTGGTTCCCTCGGCTCAGCTTCCGATGACGGCAGCTATGTCTATGCAAATGCATCCTGCTGCACGGATTCACATTGGTATTACCCGGTTGCTGTGACCAGACAAAGCTATACAACTTACAAGAAGGTCTTTACATATTCACGCTGGACAGCCTGGTCCGACTGGAGCGCGCAAGCGCGCACTTCCAGCGATACAAGAAAGGTTGAAACAAGGACGGCATATCGCTACCTCCAAGTGCAGATGGGCGAACATAAGTGGGATGACGGTGTGATTTCAGTCCCTGCAACCTGTGCCGCAGAAGGAACAAAAACATATACCTGCACGGTGTGCAAGGCTACAAAAACAGAGCCGATTGCAAAGCAGGCGCACGATTATCGGCAGACGGTCGTTGCGGCGACGTGCACGGCCAAAGGCTACACGCTCAACAAATGCAGCCGCTGCGGTGATGAATACCGCGATGCGGAGACGGAAATGCTTCCGCATGCGTATGTGAATGGTGTCTGCACTGTGTGCGGGAATAAGGTTTTCCTGATTCGCCCGACTGCCGTCACCGCGGTGGCTGGAGCCACAGTCACGGTACCGGTAGAAATTTGGAACAATGCCGGATTTGCAGGATTCACATTCCAAATCACCTCCGATCCAAGCCTTGTGCTCACTGGCATAAAAAGGGGCGCAGTGCTCGAAGCGGCGGGCAACGGTTTATTTACGGTCAATATTAAAAAGGGAATCATCAACTGGACAGGGGATTGCAACATCACAGGCAACGGTGTGATTTTGGAGCTGACGTTTACCATTGCAGACAACGTATCAGACGGTGAATATGAAGTCTCTGTTGCGTGCAAGGGAAATGAGGCATCAAATTGTGTGGACGAACATAGCCAGCCTGTCGCTGTTACATTTGAGCCCGGCACGGTTACTGTAACTAAAGCGCCGCACGTGCACAGTTACAAGGCCGTTGTGACCGCCCCGACTTGTACGTCCAAGGGTTACACGACGCACACCTGCGCCTGCGGTGACAGCTATGTGGATACTTACGTGGATGCGCTCGGCCACGCGTGGGATGAAGGCAAAGTGACGAAGCCCGCCACCGAGGCCGAGGCTGGCGTAAAGACCTTCACCTGTACCCGCTGCGGTGAGACAAAGACCGAAACCATCCCGAAGCTCACGCACGAGCACAGCTACAAGGCTGTCGTCACTGCTCCGACCTGCACGGCCAAGGGCTACACGACGCACACCTGCGCCTGCGGCGACAGCTATGTGGACACTTATGTGGACGCTCTGGG
>ENA-USUG01000384-USUG01000384.1-human-gut-metagenome-genome-assembly--contig:-NODE-384-length-73587-cov-9.940688_pt1 | contig 73587 bp, 46 predicted proteins | sample MGYA00250059_ERZ773394 | MGnify/ENA primary metagenome ERZ773394 (study PRJEB29103, sample SAMN06111957) | human gut metagenome | biome: human gut; feature: ankylosing spondylitis patient; material... | reverse complement strand
TATATCGTTTGTTTGGTACTCCTTTTGGCATAGCAAAACACCCCACTTGTTAGATAGTATATCATACTGTCTAACAAGTGGGGCGCTGTTCAAAGCCGCAGCTCCGGGGTGTTTTGTTATTTTAAGACGGGCAGCCCCTTATTATACAATGGTAAACTGGCAGGCGCGCAGGGCATCCAGCGCCGTCTGGTGGGACTGGGGCGTAACGCCAGCGCAGCAATCGGATCGGATCTCGATCTCAACTTCCGGGAACGCAGCGCGCAGCACCATGGCGTTGCTGATGACGCAGATGTCGGTGCAGTAGCCGTAGACGATGATCTTTTCGATGTCATCCACAGCCTTGTTATGGGCCATCAGTTCGTCCAGAATATCGCTGGGCAGCATGTAGGCACCAAAGGTCTTTTTGCACACGATGTGGGAGACTTCAGGCTCGGTATCGTCCATGGCATCCTCCAGCTCGGGGGCAAAGTTCCAGCCGTCGGTGCCCTCAATGCAGTGCTCCACCGGCAGGCGGCGGCCCTCGCGGGTGTCCAGGTATTCCTCGGGGTGGGTGTCCTTGGTAAAGAACATCCAGTGCCCGGCCTGGGCGTGGGCGCGGGCGACCTCAGCCAGATGGGCCACATTGGCCTGAGCCTCGGCATTGACCAGCGCACCGGTGATAAAATCTTTCTGCACATCCACTACAATATCAAGGATGATCTTTTCGTTTTCCATAATGGCCTGCTCCTGTTCTGTATAGGTGTTATCCACAGTATAGCGCAGCCGGGGCAAACTGTAAAGAGCAGACCTTATGCGGCCAACTGTTCTGCCAAAGCCTGCATCATCAACATTTCCTCTACCTCCGGCATGTACGGCGCCCCCAAGCTGGCCACCTACTGCATGGCCAAGTGGGGCGTCCGCGGCCTGACCAAGACCCTGGCCCAGGAGCTGAAAGGTACCGGCATCGTCGTCAACACTGTCTGCCCCACCAAGGTCAAGACCCCGCTGCGCCGCAAGGCATGGTGGGGTCTTTTGCCATCTTGTATAAAATATGTATCCAAAAACTTGCCATACCTCGTACGGAAGTGTTACAATACATTTATGTCGCCCGATGGCGATCAGAAGGAGTGTAGGAAACACAGAATGGAACCCCAAAAGAAAACGACCCTGACCGAGGGCAGTGTAGCAAAAGGCATGCTGCTGTTTGCGCTGCCTATTTTTATCAGCAACCTTTTCCAACAGCTGTACAATGCAGCCGACTCCCTCATCGTCGGCAACTTCCTAGGCGGCGAGGCCCTGGCCGCTGTCGGCTCCTCCGGCAGTCTGATCTTTCTCTTGACCGGCTTTGTCAACGGCGTGTCGCTGGGCGCGGGCGTTGTGGTGGCCCGCTACTTTGGTGCCAAGGATTGGCAGCGCATGCGCCGCACCATCCACACTACAGTAGCCCTGGGCCTGGCCGCCGGTGCGGTGCTTACGGTGGTGGGCGTGCTGCTTACTCCGCAGATCTTGCGTTGGATGGGCACGCCGGACAACGTACTGGTTAACTCCATCGCCTACTTCCGCATGTACTTTATGGGCAGCATTGCTGTGGTCATGTACAACGTAGGTGCGAGTATTTTGCAGTCTGTGGGCGACAGCCGCAGCCCTATGCGGTACCTGATCGCGGCCTCCATCATCAATATCGTGCTGGACCTTGTTTTGATCGGCGGTTTCCGTATGGGTGTTGGCGCAGCGGCATTTGCCACGATTGCCTCCCAGACGGTCAGCGCCGTGCTGGCGTTCTCCAAGCTGATACGCTCCAAAGAAGAATGGGCCGTCCGCCCGCGGGAAGTCCGCTTTGATGGGCCGTCCCTCAAGGCTGTCATTGTGCAGGGCCTGCCCTCCGGCATCCAGAACTCGGTCATCTCGCTGGCCAATGTCATTGTGCAGTCCAACATCAACTCCTTTGGTGCCAACGCCATGGCGGGCTGCGGTGCTTATAGTAAGGTGGAGGGCTTTGCCTTCCTGCCGGTGACCTGCTTTGCCATGGCGCTGGCAACGTTCGTTAGCCAGAACGTAGGCGCGGGTCAGCCGGACCGCGTGCGCAAGGGCATGAAATTCGGCATCCTCTGCTCCATCGCCATGGCCGAGGTCGTGGGCGTCTGCATCTATCTGGCGTCCCCCTGGCTCATCGGAGCCTTCAGCAGCGAGCCGGACGTTATCGCTTTCGGCGTCCAGCAGGCCCACACGGCGGCGCTGTTCTACTGCCTGCTGGCGTTCAGCCATTGCTGTGCAGGCATCCTGCGCGGCCTGGGCCGCCCGGTGGTGCCCATGATGGTCATGCTGGCGGTCTGGTGCGTGCTGCGCATCACCTACATTACAATCACGCTGCATTTTATCCATGCCATCGGCGTGGTATTCTGGGCCTACCCCATCACATGGAGCATCTCCTCGCTGCTCTTCGCGTGGTACATCCGGCACTGCCCCATCCCGCAATTGGGCGGCGGCGCACCGCATTAAATTTAGAGAATTCCGTCTGTTTCGGCAGGCGGATTTTTTGCAGCAAAAAGTGTTGCTTTTTGCCGGCATATTTGCCATAATACTATTATATACGTTTACCTGGAAGGGGGCATACAAAATGGCTAAAATCGCCGTAGTGGAAGACAACGACGCCATGCGGGAGCAGCTTTGCGGATTTATTGCCCAGTATGCCCGGGAAAGCGGACGCCAGCTGGACGTGACCGCTTTTGCCGATGGGGCCGAGATCGTGGACCCCTACCGCCCCGGCTTTGACATTATCTTCCTGGACATCGAGATGCCCACCCTGGGCGGCATGCCTACCGCCGAACGCATCCGTCAGGTGGATCCGGATGTGGTGCTGGTGTTCGTCACCAACATGGCCCAGTACGCCATCCGCGGGTACGAGGTGGATGCCCTGGACTTCGTGCTTAAGCCCGTCAGCTACTACCAGTTCAGCACCAAGCTGGAGCGGGCGCTCCAGCGCATCCAGCGCCGCCGTGGCGGGCAAATTGCCCTGCAGGTGGGCGGCGGTGTGCAGCTGCTGAATACCGATGATATTTTGTACCTGGAGACCCGCGACCGCCTGTTGCACTACCACACCGCTGCCGATACCTGGTCGGTGCGGGGCAGCCTGCAAAAGGCCGAGAAAGAGCTGGCCCCCTACCACTTTGCCCGCTGCAACCAGTGCTATCTGGTCAACCTGCGCCATGTGACCGGCGTGCAGAATGATTTCGTGCAGATCGGGCAGGAGCAGCTGGAAATCAGCCGCCGCCAGCGGGTGGCCTTTTTGGCCGCCGTGGCGGCTTACGTCGGGGGTGCGCTGTAGTGGCCCCGCTGGTAACGCTGCTGACCAGTGCCCTTTGTATCTGGCTGGCTCAGATGGCCTATTGGCTGCCGCTGAAACGACGGGAAAACTACCGCCTGCGGTTTCTTTTGGATTTTGTGGCCACGGTACCCTTTGCGCAGGTCATTACCTGGGCCAACAGCGGGCGCACCTCGGCCCCGATGCTGCTGGTGATTTATGGCGGGTTCTTTTTGTGGGTGAGCATTTCTACAAAATTGTGTACCCCGCTGGACGCCGCTGCCAGCGCTTACTGCAGCGTTTGGATCGTGCTTACGTCGGAATCTATCTATGAATTGTGGCGTTTGCTGATTTGGGGCGCGGCCAAAGCCGGCCTGCAGCAGCCTGCCCTGGCCACTATCCCCATGATGCTGGGGCAAATCGGCTTTACCCTTGCCGTCTGTATTCTTGTGCGGTATACCGCTGCGCGGCTGATGCCCGATGAAGGCCTCTACCGTATCGGCCCGCGGCAGCTGCTCAGCGCAGGTCTGCTGGGCGGCATGTTCGTTTTCCAGTTTTTCGCGCTGATGTCCACACTGCAAAATACGGGCGTGGGCCTGGTACTGGTTGCGCCCGCATTTTTGACCCAGCTCTACTGCCTGACGCTGCTTTATCTGCAGACCGAGCTCTTCAAAAAATCGGCAATGCAGAAGGAAATGGACACCCTGAATCTGCTGTATGAGCGCCAGCGCCAGCAGTACCAGATCGCACGGCAGAACGTGCAGATCATCAACCGCAAATGCCATGAGTTAAAGGTACAGATCGCTGACCTGCGCCGCCTGAACCCCGATGCGGCCCAGGAAAAGGACCTGAATGAGGCTGAGCGCGCCGTGCAGCGCTACGATGCCAACGCCGACACCGGCAACGAGGTGCTGGACGTGGTGCTGACCGAAAAGAGCATGCACTGCGAGGCCCGGCACATCACGCTGAACTGCGTGGCCGACGGCAGTGCTGTGGCCTTTGTGGAGCCGGGCGACCTGTACGCCCTCTTCTCCAATGCGCTGGATCAGGCCATCGATGCCGCCGCCCGCCAGATGGACGAGCCGCGCCGGATGATCGACCTGCTGGTCTGTAAGCGGCAGGGCTTCACGGTCATCAACATCATCTCACCCGTCGTAACCGAGGCCCCTGCCCGGGCCGCCCGCCAGCATAACTACGAGCTGAAAGTCATGCGCCGCATCGTGCAGAAATACAATGGCACTATGACCACCGAGAACCAGAATGTACTAAGCGCGGTCAAGATCGTACTGCCGCCGCCAAAATCTTAAGGCAACACCGCACAATTCCCGCCTAACGGCTTAAGCACCGCTCCGGCGGCTGCCGCACCTCGCTCGCCGTATCGGCACTTAGAATTATGCGGTATTGCCTTAAAATACCCGAAATACAAGAACCACCCCTGATTTTGTACAGGTTGCACAAAATCAGGGGTTAATTTTTTGTCATAAAAAACCGATTATCCCACTAAAAGTACCACTTTTCGCAAACCCATTGCAGAAAACTGCGTTCTTCTGTACAATACATAGCAGACGAAAACACACTACGGAGGGACGCTATGCGAAGCACGACCACGCTGATGAAAAACTGGCAGTTCACCGGCCCGGATGGCAAAACCATCACGGTCGACCTGCCCCATACCTGGAACAACATCGACGGCCAGGATGGCGGCAACGACTACTGGCGCGGCAGCTGCACCTATAAAACCAGCTTCGCGGCCCCCGCTTTTGACCCCGCTGCCCAGCAGGCCTGGCTGCAGTTCGAGGGGGTGGGCGACAGCGCCAAGGTCAGCCTGAACGGCACCGGGATTGCCAACCACGACGGCGGCTTCTCCACCTTCCGGGCGGACATCACCGCTCTGCTGAAAGAACAGAACGAGCTGACCGTCATCGCCGACAACAGCAAAAATGACTTTGTTTACCCCCAGAAAGCCGACTTCACCTTCTATGGCGGCATCTACCGCACGGTCAGCCTGCTGGTGGTCAGCAAGGATCACATCGCGCTGGATCACCTCGGCGGCCCCGGCGTGCAGATCACCCCGACCGTGCAGGGCGCCAACGCTGACATCCGCGTTGAGACCAGGGTCAGCGGTGAGGGCGAGGTCGCCATCTCCATCCTCGACGCCGAGGGCAGGGAAGTGCTGGCTGGCAAAGGCGGCGACACCACCCTGACGATGGAGTATCCCCACCTGTGGGACGGCATCCGCGACCCCTACCTGTACACCTGCGTCGTCCGCCTGATGAAGGACGGCCAGCCTGTCGATGAAGTCCGCCAGCGCTTCGGCGTGCGCAGCTTCTCGGTTGATGCCAAGCAGGGCTTCTTCCTCAATGGCCGCCCGTACCCGCTGCACGGTGTCTCCCGCCATCAGGACCGCAAGGGCCTGGGTAACGCCATCACGCGAGAGATGCACGACGAGGACATGCAGCTCATCAAGGAGCTGGGCGCGAACACCATCCGTCTGGCCCACTACCAGCATGACCAGTACTTCTATGACCTCTGCGATGAGGTGGGCATGGTCGTCTGGGCCGAGATCCCTTACATCTCGGAGCACATGCCCAACGGCCGTGCCAACACCATCAGCCAGATGAAAGAGCTGATCGTCCAGAACTACAACCACGCCAGCATCGTCTGCTGGGGGGTCTCCAATGAGATCACCATCTCCACCAAGGATAACCGCGACATGCGGGACAACCACCGCCAACTCAACGATCTCTGCCACGAGATGGACAAGACCCGCCTGACCACGCTGGCCTGCTACGCCATGTGCGGCCCCTTCAACCCGGTGGCCCACATCACCGACCTGGTCAGCTGGAACCTGTACCTGGGCTGGTATGTGCCGGGGCTGTTCCTGAACGACCTGTGGATGGATTTCTTCCACCTCTGCTACCCCAACCGCCCGCTGGGCTTCAGTGAATACGGCGCCGAGGGTATGCCCAATCTGCACAGTGAGCATCCCCGCCGCGGTGACCATACCGAGGAATATCAGGCCATCTACCACGAGTACATGTTGGAATGTTTCGCCCGCCATAAATGGCTGTGGTCCACCCATGTGTGGAATATGTACGATTTCGCCGCCGATGCCCGCGACCAGGGCGGTGAACCGGGCATGAACCATAAGGGACTGGTTACCTTCGACCGCAAGACCCGCAAGGACAGCTTCTACATCTACAAAGCCTGGTGGAGCAATGAACCGTTCGTACACATCTGCTCCAAGCGGTTCGTGGACCGCACCCAGAATGAGATCGAAGTGAAGGTCTACTCCAACCAGAAGCAGGTCACGCTCTACGCCAACGGCGAAAAGCTGGCCGAGCAAGAGGGTGAGCACATCTTCCGCTTCCGCGTAAAGCTGGATGGCGAAGTCAAGGTCCAGGCCGTGGCAGGGGATTGCATTGACGAGGCCGCTTTCCGCAAGGTAAGCACCCCCAACCCTGCCTACAAGCTGGGCAAGAAAAAGTCCACCAGCGCAAACTGGGTATAATTTTGGAAACACACCGCACGCCGCGGTTGGTTTAAACAAAACAAGGAGAAAACATAATGGATGATCTGAAAATGCAAAAGCAGACCTTGAAAAAGGCCTACAAAAAGGCTAAGCGTAAGCACATTACGCTGTGGAAAGTCCTGACGATCCTCTGCGCGATCGTTATGGTCATTTCCGTGCCTTTGTCCGTACTGGCCGCAAAGTTCGACAACACCATGGCTGCCCGCTTTGGCGGCAGCTTCTGGGAGCTGGAGAACGAGGACACCAACGCCCAGTACTTCACCGGTGACTTCAACTCCGCCGAGGAGATGGTCAACTATGGTTTGGCTTTGACCCAGCAGGTCGAGGCCGAGGGCGCTGCCCTGCTGATGAACAACAACAACGCGCTGCCTCTGGCTGCCGACGCGAAGGTCAGCACCTTCTCCAGCAGCAGCGTCAACCTCGTGTACGGCGGCACCGGTTCCGGCAACATTGATGCCTCCACCGCCGACACCCTGCGCACCGCCCTCGAAAAGGTCGGTGTCACCGTCAACCCCACCCTGTGGGACTTCTACACCACCGGCGCCGGCAAGGATTACTCCCGCAAGACTGCCGGCACCGTCGCTACCTCCAGTGAGGTCACCGCTGAGGTGCCTTGGGACGTCTACACCGACGAGGTCAAGAACAGCGTTGCCCAGTACGGCGATGCCGCCATCGTGACCCTGTCCCGCGTCGGCGGCGAGGGCGCTGACCTCTCCTACGGCGAGGTCAACTACCTGACCCTCGACGAGAACGAGAAGGCCATGCTGCAGAACGTGGCCGAGATGAAGAAGAACGGCACCGTCAAAAAGACCATCGTGCTGATCAACTCCGCCAACGCCCTGCAGGTCGATTTCCTCAAGAACAACGAGTACGACATCGACGCCGCGCTGTGGATCGGTGACGTGGGCATCTCCGGCATCAACGCCGTGGCCGAGATCCTGACCGGCAAGGTCAACCCCTCCGGCAGCCTGGTCGACACCTACTGCTACGACAACCTCAGCGCCCCCGCCATGTGGAACTTCACCCCCACCACCTATGAAGGCTACATCGAGGGCGGCGATGTTCCCGCAAAGGCTAAGTCCTACATGATTTACCAGGAAGGCATCTATGTAGGCTACAAGTACTACGAAACCCGCTACGAGGACTTCGTCACCGGCAACGGCAACGCAGGCGACTACGCCTACGGCGACATCGTGGCTTACCCCTTCGGCTACGGCATGAGCTACACCGACTTCGACATCAGCGACATGAACGTCAGCTACAATGCCGCTGATGGCACCTACACCGTCACCGTCAAGGTCACCAACACCGGCGACATGGCGGGCAAAAAGACCGTGCAGGTCTATGTCCAGAGCCCCTACACCGACTACGACAAGCAGAACGGCGTCGAGAAGTCTGCTGTTTCGCTGGTCGGCTTCGGCAAGACCGGTATGATCGAACCGGGCGCTTCCGAGACGCTGTCCATGACCGTCAACAAGCGCGACATCGCTTCCTACGATACCTACGGCGCCGGCACCTACATCCTGGACGCCGGTGACTACTACTTCACCGCCGCCACCGATGCCCACAACGCTGTCAACAACATTCTGGCTGCCAAGGGCTACACCGTCGAGTCCACCGACGGCAAGATGACCGCCGACGGCAACGCCGACCTGACCTACACCTGGACCGAGGACGCCCTCGACACCACCACCTATGCCACCAGCGAAAACGGCACCGAAATCACCAACCAGCTGTCCTGCGCCGACCCCAACCTGTACGAGGGCGTGGAGGAAACCGTGACCTGGCTGAGCCGTTCTGACTGGAACGGCACCCTGCCCACCGAAACCGTTAAGCTGACCCTGACCGAGCTGCTCAAGAAGGATCTGCAGGACATCCGCTACGATGCCGCCGACTACGAGAGCGTTGAGATGCCCACCCTGGGTGCCAAGAACGGCGTCAAGCTGTACGATATGATCGGTCTGGACTACAACGATCCCAAGTGGGACGAGCTGCTGGATCAGATGACCTTCGACGAGATGAACTCCCTGATCGGCGACGCTTTCCACTGGACCATGCCCGTCAAGAGCGTGGAAGCCCCCGGCACCCGTGACGAGAACGGCCCCCAGGGTCTGACCGCCAGCCTGCTGGGCAACGACAAGAGCCAGCTGACCGCCACCGCCTTCACCTCTGAGGATGTGATGGCTGCTACCTTCAACACCGAGATCATGACCGAGATCGGCAAGGTCATCGGCAACAACTGCCTGCAAGCCAACATTGCCTGCCTGTACGGCCCCGGCAACAACATTCACCGCACCCCCTACGGCGGCCGTAACTTCGAGTACTACTCCGAGGACGGCTTCCTGTCCGGCATGATGAGCGCCTACGAGGTTGCCGCCATTCAGGCAAAGGGCGTACACGTCGTTATGAAGCACTTTGCCCTGAACGACTGCGAGCAGAACCGTATCGGTCTGGGCGTCTGGCTGAACGAGCAGGCTGCCCGTGAAGTCTACCTGAAAGCCTTCCAGGCTCCCGTCGAGGTCGGCAACGGCAACGGCGTTATGATTGCCTACACCCGTTGGGGCGCTGTCTGGTCCGGCGGCAATTACGGCCTGGTCACCGGCATCCTGCGCAACGAGTGGGGCTGCGACGGTATGGTCATTACCGATAACGTTCTGACCCAGTATGTCAACGGTCCCGACGGCGTTCTGGCCGGTGTGTCCATCTACGACGCCATGATGTCCTTCGTCACCGATACCCTGCCCCAGTACAAGAACGACCCCGTCATTGTTACCGCCATGCGCGAGGCCTGCCACCACAACCTGTACGCCATCGCCAACTCCTGCGGTATGAACGGCGTCGGCGCTGACACCACCATCAAGGTCAAGGAGCTGGGTCTGGTTAGCCTGCTCAAGAACATTGCCCGCATCTCCGTGGCGCTGTTCGTTGTCTTTACCGTGCTGTGGGTGCTGGGCGGCAAGAAGTTCCGCAAGACCGAAGAATACAAGGCTTATAAAGATTTCAAAAAATCCCTGAAAGCCGCTAAGAAAGCCTAACCTCCCTACAGGATCCCGCAAGCTCCCCGCCGCCCCGGCGGGGACTTTTGAGTAAATTCTCCCCCACAACAAGGAGCAGCCCATGAGTGAAAATGCAAAGGCAGCGGGTGTCAACCGCGCCAAACTCTATCAGCTGGTGCTTTTCCCGCTGAACAACGGTGCCACCAACGTATACTATGTACTGGTGCTTTCCTACATTGCTACCTTTGGCAGCAATGTGCTGGCGCTGGGTACCCTGTTTGCCTCGGTCATGGTTACGGCCATGCGCCTGTGTGATGCCATTACTGACCCCATCATCGGCGCACTGATGGACCGCACCAACGGCAAGTTCGGCAAGTTCCGCCCGTTCATGGCCATCGGCAACCTGATTATGGCCGTCAGCATCCTGATTCTGTACGGCATCACCCCCATGATCCCCGACACCATGATGTGGGCCCGCTATGCTGCCTTTGTAGGGCTGTATTTCGTCTGGGTCATCGGCTACACCTTCCAGACCAGCTGCACCCGCTCCGGCCAGACGGTGCTGACCAACGACCCCAAGCAGCGCCCGCTGTTCACCATCTTCAACACGGTCGGCTCTCTGCTGGGCATGGGCGTCATGCAGTTCTTTGCCCCTATCCTGGCCAAGAACTTTGAGGGCGGCTATTCCTCCGCCGGGTTCTTCCGCACCCTGGCCCCGGTAGGCATCATCATGTCCATCGTGCTGACCATCCTGGCCATCATCGGCATCTGGGAAAAGGACCAGCCCAAGTACTTTGGCATCGGCGGCGAAAAGACCGAGAAGGTCAAAGTCTCCGAGTATCTCCAGATCATCAAAGAGAACAAGCCCATGCAGCGCCTGATGGTCGCTGGTGCCGGCACCAAGCTGGCCCTCTCCATCGCCAACAATACCACCGTGCTGTGCATGCTGTATGGCTGCATGATGGGCGCTTACGATGGGCTGTACCTGCCCATGATGGTGCTGGGCTATGTATTCAGCGTGCCGTTCTTCCTGCTGTCGGTCCGTACCAGCCAGAAAAAGGGCCAGAAAGCCAGCCTGACCAAATATGTCAGTGTGGCGCTGGTCTGCTACATTGGCGTTTTTGTGCTGCTGGCACTGTGGGGCCACGGTGATGCGTTCCACCTGTCCCTGATGGGCGAGAACGGTCTGTCCATCAACTTGTACACCGTGCTGTTCATCCTGTTCTTCGGCATCGGCTACGGTGCCTACTACGCTACGGCGGATATGCCTATCCCCATGGTGGCTGACTGCTCTGACTACGAGACTTACCGCTCCGGCAAGTATATCCCCGGCATCATGGGCACTCTGTTCAGCTTGGTGGATAAGCTGGTTTCCAGCCTGTCGGCCACGGTTGTCGGCATTGCCGTCACCTTCATCGGCCTGAACAATCTGCCCACCCAGTATGACCCCTATACCCCCGGTATGAACGTGGTGGTCATCGTGCTGTTCTGTGTGATTCCCATGCTGGCCTGGGCGGCGACCTTGATTGCCATGAAGGGTTACGCTTTGACCGGCGAAAAGATGAAAGAGATCCAGGCCGTCAACGCCTGCCGCCGCGACGCTGTTGCGGGCGGCATGAAGCTGGAAGATGCCATGGCCAAGTGGCAGACCATCGACCAGCTGCCTGCTGAGTACAAGGCCAACTAACTTCGCTGTATCCTATCTTCTCCATTGCCCCGGGCACCGCAAAGCCCGGGGCCTTTTTGTTTGTGCAGAACACAAAATGTGAAAACCGTAAAACCCTATTGACAGCCTGGACTTCCCGTTCTCGGACCCTACCGCCGAGGGGCCGGTCATCCAGGGGGCCAACCCGCGCGCTTTGCAGGGCGGTGTGACCACCGATAAAATCTTTGATTTCGTCCGCGAACTGCGCAAGGATGTCATCATCCCGATGGTGTTCATGACCTACGCCAACGTGGTTTTCTCCTACGGCACCGCCGCCCCGGAACACATCGGCGCGTATGTGAAAAGCATGAAGGACGCGCTGCGCTAAAACTTGCCATTTTCCCATTCATATAAAATGCCCCCGTCCAGGTCCCTCAACCTGGCGGGGGCATACTTGCTTATTCAGAGCAGCCTAGGGGAAATACTGCCAAGGGGGTCAGGCATTTTGGCTGCGCCCCCGCTCTGCAAACCACCAGACAAGGGCGGCGGCCAATGCGGCCAGGCTGGCTGCAGCGCCCGGCACCACGCCGGGGTGGGTGTAGCGCAGGGTAACGGTGCAATCGCCCTGGGGCAGCGATACGCCGAGTAACCCGCCAAACAGCGCCGAGGGCTGCACCTCCTCACCGTTGACGGTGACGACCCAATTGTCATCGTAGGCAAAGCTCAGCGCCAGCAGGTCGTTGTCACCGCTGACGGCGCAATGCACATCGATGCGCCCGCCCTCCCGGATGTCGGCGTCCACATCTTGCACCTGCTGCCGGGCGGCGGCCAGGGCGGTGCTGTCCAGCTGGTAGATTTGGGTGTTGGTATGGAAAATTTCGTCGTCGGCAATGCCCAGCACCATTGTCACGTGCTGCCCGGCGGTAAAGCTGGGCAGGCAGATGACACCGCCCAGGCTTTCCGGCTCAAAATATTGGGCGTAGAGTTCGCCGTCCACCACTACGTCGATGGGCAGCTGCTCCTCGGTGCCGGGGATGGCCATGTAGGCAGGCCCGGTGAGGGGCGCGGTAAAGTCCACCTGCACGGTGCCTTTGTCGGTCACGCTAAAGGTCGGCTCCACGCTGACCAGCGTGGTGTCCGTGCAGCCTGTCAGGCTTTGCAGCATGGCGTTCTGCATGGTAAAGGTATTGTCGGTCAGTGCATCCACGTCCACGGACAGGGCATCCTGCCGGGCCAGGTAGGCCAGCGGGAAGGCCGCGTCATTCTTATATAAAGTATAGGCAGAGTCGCAGTCCACCGGCTGCCAGTGCCCGGCCACCGGGCGGCTGCCATCGCTGTACAGCCAGCGGATGCCCAGCAGGCTGTCGGCCACGCCGGTGCTGCCCCAGCCGTAGGTGGAGTAACCCACGTAGCCCAGCTGCTCCAGCAGCTCCTTGGCGGTGCTGGCTTTGGTGCTGGAATAGTGGCTGATGCCCCAATAGCCCAGCAGGAAAGGGTCGTTCAGCGTGTGCAGAAAGTTCTTCTCGATGCGGCAATCGCCGTCGGTCTCGGCCTTGGCAGTGGCCACGGCAGCGGCGGCGTTATCGTGAAAGGCGGTAAAGTCGGCCAGGTCGAACTGCTCAAACTTGCGCAGGGCCAAAACCGTGTTGGCGCCCAGGTCGGCGGCGGTCAGCAGGGCCGCCGTACCGCAGAGCAGCCGCCGCTTGTTTACGGGCAAAGCGGGCTTTTCAATCAGCAGCCACGCCAGAATCAGAGATAACGTACACAGCCCCGCCGCGGCAATCAGCTTGGTCTTGCTGAACAGCTCCGCCCCGGCGGCCAGGGGATACCCCGCCAGCCAGACCAGCGTCAGCCCGGCAGCCAGCCCCCAGGCGCGGCGGCGCTGGGGCCCTGCCGTCAGCACCCGCGCAGCCAGCAGAATGACCACCGCGCTGAACAAAAAGCTGTACCGGTAGGGGAACCACACCGGCTGCTTCATGCCGTGCCAGATTTGGTCTACACCTTTTACCAAAAAGCTGCCCGCCAGCGCCGCCAGCAGCGCGGCAAAGCCCAGCTTTTCCCGGCGGGGCGCATTGCCGCAAAAGTACAGCAGCACCAGCGGCACCAGCACCACGCCGCAGTAAATGTTGGGCAGACCGTTGGTGACATCGTTCCAGAAAAAGTTGCCGAAGAACAGCCGGTAGGGGAGTTGTAATAAATTAAACTGGGGCGTCAGGCTGAAGGTGAAGTCAAACAGCCCGCCTTTGCTTTCCTGCACTTCCAAAAGCACCGGCAGCAAAAAGAAGAAACTCAGCCCCGCCGCCAGCACGCCGCTGGCCGCAAAGGCGGCGAAGCGGCGGCCAAACCGTCCCTGCCCCCGGCTGGGCCACAGGCACAAAAAGTACAGGATGCTGAACAGACACACCGGCCAGGCAATATAAAAGTTGAGCAAAATGCAAAGGAAGACCAGCACCGTAAAGCCCCAGTGGCGGCCCTGGCGCATCAGGTCATCCAGTGCAGCCAGCACCAGCGGCAGCAGCCAGACCACATCCATCCAGATGATGTTCTGGTTGTACACGATGCAGAACGCGCAGAAGGCATAGCACTGCCCCAGCACTGCAAACAATGGGTCTGCCTTGGCAAAGTGGCGCTGCAAATACCAGCAGAACGCTGCCGCCGTGACCCCGGTGCGCAGCAAAAATAGCAGCCCCGCCGCCTGGGGCACCATGCGGGTAGGCAGCAGCAAAAACAGCAGGTTAAAGGGACTGTTCATGTAGTAGGCGAACAGCCCCAGGGTGCTGCCGCCCGCCAGCTTGCCGAAACTGTAAAAGAAGCCGCCCTGTTTGACCCGCGCCCACATATCGGTGATGTAGTTTACGTACAGCCCGCGCAGGTCGCCGGTAAGCACGGTGCCGGTGCCAAAGGGCCACCAGCCCAGACAAAAATAGACCGCCGCCATCAACAGGCAGCCGCCCCCAAATGCCGCCAAAGTCAGCGGCCAGTATTTTTTCTTTTCCACGATGTATCCTCTACTATAAAAATGTCGCAGCTTGCAATGGCCCCCTCTGGGAGGGCTCCCGCGAAGCGGGTGGGGGAGAAAACTTAATCCAAGGCTCTCTCCCTCCGGCCCTTCGGGCCACCTCCCAGAGGGAGACTTTCGCGGCATCCCGTATTTAACCTACCGATTATAGCACGTCCCGCACTGCAAAACATGAAATATTGGTGAACACCCTGTAAAAAATGCGGATGCCCTTTTCAACTTTGCGGAACAACGTTGAAAGCCTGGAATAAATGCTGTATAATGGCTTTATAAAAAATTAGCAGCAAAAGCGATGAAGGCTATCCTTATATAGAGAAATGGAGAAACCCTATGGCAACAATGGAAGATGTGGCAAAGGCAGCAAAAGTTTCTCGCGCGACAGTATCGAGAGTGCTTTCCAATTACCCATCTATAAAGCCGGAAACCCGCCAGCAGGTCATGTACTGGGTACGAGAGCTGCATTATGAGCCAAACCAGGTGGCGCAAAACCTTGCGGGACACCACACCAATCTGATTGGTGTGCTATTTTCGGACCTTTCCAACCCGTTGTATGCGGCACTTTCTACAGCAATCATCCGGGAGGCGGAGCGCGAGGGATACAGCGTGATCGTGGGGGATGCCCAGCGGGAACGTGCCCGGGAAGTGAACATCATCAACAGCTTCAAGCGCCGAAAAGTGGACGGCATTATTGTGCGTGCCATCGGCCGCCCCAACGAGAAACTGTATAAAGAACTGTCAATCCCAATGGTCAGCCTGTATAAGGTGATTGGGCATAAAAACATTATCATCAGCTCCGAAGAAGGCGGTGCCCAGGTGGCGCGTCATTTTTACGGCACAGGCCGGGTGCGTGTGGGGTATTTGGGGCCTACCAGTGCCCTCTATGGTAACGACAAGCTGGCAGGTTTGCAGGCAGGGCTGGATTCTTGTGGGCTGCAGATCGAAAAAATCTTGCCCTGCAACCAGCATGAAACCGCCGAGAACCAGAAAGCTTATCAGATTTTTACAGAATATCTGCAGGGAAATGACCCCCGCGCAGTGAATGCCTGGTTTGCGCACAGTGATATTGCCGCCAGCGATATTATCCGCGCGCTGATGGAACATGGTGTACAGGTCCCCCAGGAGGTGAGCGTCTGTGGATACAATGATACCCTGCTGGCCCGCAAAATGATTCCATCGCTTACTTCCGTTGCATCGCCTGTTGATGAAATGGCACGCAATGCCATTGCTTTACTCTTGAAAGAAATCCGCGGTGATGACGGGACGGAAAACGTTTACCTGGCCCCGCACCTGCTGATTCGGGAGTCATCCCTTGTCAAAATAGACAAATGAACGCTCGTGTTCATAGCCAAAAGAGAGAAAACAACGTGGATTGGTTGACAAAGCACAAAAATGGTGTTATGTTGTGAACGAAATGAACGCGCGTTCATAGTTGCAAGGCTACGTTCATGAACCGGAAATGCACGCAGCGAAAAAATGGACACAACCAAAAATGGGAGGAAACCATGAGTAAAGAAAGAGATGTTGCAGAACAGATCCTGCAACACATCGGCGGAAAAGAAAATGTTGTCAGTGCAGAACATTGCGCAACGCGTCTGCGCCTGATCCTGAAAGATGATTCTCGCTTTGATAAAAAGCAGATCGAAGCCATTGATGGGGTGAAGGGCAGCTTTAAGGCTGCTGGCCAGCATCAGATCATCCTGGGCACCGGCTTTGTTGATAAGGTCTATGCACAGTTCATGGAGATTGCTAACTTCCAGGAGGGTGAGCTGAAGACTAAGGCAGAAGCCACCGCAGGGAACATGAACTGGTTCCAGAAGGCATCCCGTCTGCTGGGTGATGTGTTCCTGCCCATTATTCCCATCCTGGTTGCTACCGGCTTGTTTATGGGCGTACGCAGCCTGATCACCAACCTAGGCGTAACGTTGGACCCCACGGCATTGACCCTTTCCCAGGTGCTGATCGATACGGCATTCGCCTTCCTACCAGCCTTGGTCACCTACTCGGTCATGAAAAAGTTTGGCGGTTCCCCGGCACTGGGCATTGTCATCGGCCTGATGCTGGTTGCTCCGCAGCTGCCCAACGCCAACCAGGTGGCTGCCGGTAATGTGGAACCAATCTACCTGTCCCTCGGCGCACTGTCTGTGCCAATCGTTGGTTATCAGGGGTCGGTCCTGCCCGCCCTGGTGCTGGGTATCATCGCAGCCAAGATTGAAAAGGCTTTGAAAAAAGTCGTGCCGGATGTTCTGGATCTGATCGTTACTCCTTTCGTCACGCTGCTTTGCAGCATGGTCATTGGCCTGATCGTGATCGGCCCCATCATGCACGTTGTGGAGCAGGGCCTGCTCATCGGCGTACAGGCACTTATGAACATTCCCTTCGGAGTAGGCGGCTTCATCGTGGGTGCCCTGCAGCAGGTAGTTGTTATCACCGGCCTGCATCATACCTTCAAAACGCTGGAAATTGAGTTGCTGGCCAACACCGGTGCAAACCCCTTCAACACGCTGACCTGCGGTGCTATCGTGGCACAGTGCGGTGCTGCAGTAGCTGCTGCCCTGAAGCTGAAGGATAAGAAGCAGAAGTCCCTCTACCTGTCCGAGGTCCTGCCTGCTTCCCTTGGCATCACCGAGCCGCTGATCTTCGGCGGCAACCTGCCTCGCCTGACTCCCTTCGTCTGCGCCTGCGTGGGCGGCGGCTGTGCTGGTGCTTTCTCCTCCATCATGGGCCTTGCTGCAACGGGCATGTCCATCACGGCAATCCCCGGTATGCTGCTTTACCTGAACGGCCAGCTGCCCCAGTATCTCATTGCCTGTGCAATCGGCTTTGTGGTTGCCTTTGTGCTGACCACGGTATTTTACAAGCCGAAAGAAAATTGAAAACTTACGAAAGTGAGCGTGCATAAGGATGGAACGCTTATACAACAACATTCAGCTGCCGGATGTCTGGCCACCGAAAAATAAGGAGACGACTCTGGACCAACCGCTGGAAGTGCCCTATCTCTCCCAGAAGCCGGATACCATTGATATTCGGGTGGGCCGTCAGCTCTTTGTAGATGACTTTCTGATTGCGGAAACCGACCTTGTCCGGGTAGAAGGCAAGCCGGAGACCCAGCCCCAGCCGCTTTTGCAGCCGGAGACCGAGATGGAACTGAACAGCGGGTACTGCACCTGCGCCTGTCCCTTCAACGGCGGTGTCTTTTATGATCCCCAAAGTGCAGCCTACAAAATGTGGTATCAGGCAGGCTGGTTCGATGGCAGCGCCTATGCGGAAAGCAAGGATGGCTTGCACTGGAAACGTTTGCATGAGTTGGACCCCAGCTGCAGCAGTGACCGTGTTCTGCCCCGCGTACCGGGCCAGATGCGCGATGGTGATGCTGTGTGGCTGGATCTGCAAACTGCCAACGAAGCAGAGCGCTATAAGATGCTGGCGTTTTACCGTTGCTTTGGTAAGGACTATCGGTATTATCCGTTTAAACCTAAGCATGCCCACGATGACCCGACCTCGGTCCCGCCGAAAGAGATCACGATGCTCTATGCCTCGCCCGACGGCCTGCATTGGACCCCGAAAGGGGAGACCGGCCCCAGCGGCGATAACACGACCTTCTTTTACAATCCGTTCCGCAAAAAGTGGATCTACAGTATGCGCACCTTCTCCACACTGGACAGCCGTGTGCGTGTGCGTGGTTACTATGAGACCGATGACCTCTTTGCAGGAAAGGATTGGAAGGCGGAGGATGTAAGCTTCTGGTCCCGCACAGACATCTATGACCGCCCGGACCCGGACCTGGGTTACTACACACAATTGTATAACCTGGATGCGGTAGGGTACGAAAGTGTCATGCTTGGCATGTACTCGGTCTTTATGGGGCCGCCTAACTTCGTAGCGGAAAAGACCGGCCTGCCCAAGATCAATGACTTGAAACTGGGATTCAGCCGGGATGGCTTCCATTTTTCTCGTGGCTCCTACAGCAATTTCCTGTCATCCTCCCGCCAGAAAGGCAGCTGGGACTACGGCTACCTGCACCCGGCCAATGGCATCTGCACGGTAGCAGGGGATAAGCTGCATTTCTACTACTCTGCTTTTTCGGGTGCATCACCGCATTTTGGCAGCCACAAATATTCCGGTGGTGCGGTGGGCGTTGCCACTTTGCGCCGGGACGGTTTTGCCGCGATGGTGACAGAAAACGGCAACGGTACATTGCTGACGGAAAAACTGACCTATGCAGGCAATCATTTCTTTGTTAACGCGGATTGCAGCCAGGGTGAGCTGTGGGCGGAACTGCTGGATGCGGAAGGACATCTGCTGCCGGGCTATACCCGTGCGGAATGCTGCACCCTGCGCGGCAAGGACAGCACCCGCTGGGAACTGCACTGGAATGCTAAGGGCGAGCAGACTCCTTGGCCGCAGGTGATGAGAGTCCGGTTTGGCTTGCAAAATGCCAAGCTGTACGCCTTCTGGATCACCGACAGCGCCGAGGGCAAGAGCCATGGTTACCTTGCGGCAGGTTCCCCCGAAGCCAATGCCCGGGGCAAAGACGAATAACCCTAAATACAAAGCGGTATGCGGATACGCATACCGCTTTTGCTGTAGCAGGCAAAATTGAAGATTGAATCCATCCACCCAATATGCTATACTACTAACATGGTGTGCCCTGGTTTAGGGGCGTTTTGGGTTGTAGATAGGGAAAGGAATCATCGATGAAAATAGGATTTGACAACAACAAATACCTTACCATGCAGTCGGCGCATATCCGGGAGCGGATCGCCCAGTTTGACAACAAGCTCTACCTGGAGTTTGGCGGCAAGCTGTTTGACGACTACCACGCTTCCCGCGTGCTGCCGGGCTTTCAGCCGGACTCCAAGCTGCAGATGCTGCTGCAATTGAAAGACCAGGCCGAGATCGTCGTCGTCATCAGCGCCGAGGACATCGTGAACAACAAAGTCCGCGGTGACTACGGCATCACCTACGATATGGACGTGCTGCGCCTGATCGACGCCTTCCAGGGTGTGGGACTGTTTGTGGGCAGCGTTTGCGTGACGATGTACACCGCCCACCCCGATGTGGAAAACTTCGAGGCCAAGCTCAACAGCCTGGGCATCCGCACCTTCCGCCACTACAAGATCGCCGGTTATCCCAACGATGTAGCCCATATCGTCAGCGATGACGGCTACGGCAAAAACGATTACATCGAGACCCAGCGCCCGCTGGTGGTCATTACCGCGCCCGGCCCCGGCTCCGGCAAGATGGCGGTCTGCCTGTCCCAGCTGTACCACGAGTACAAGCGCGGCGTGCGGGCCGGTTACGCCAAGTTTGAGACCTTCCCCATCTGGAACCTGCCCCTCAAGCACCCGGTCAACCTTGCGTATGAGGCCGCAACCGCCGACCTGAACGACGTGAACATGATCGACCCGTTCCATTTGGAAGCCTACGGCGAGACCACCGTCAACTACAACCGCGATATTGAAATTTTCCCGGTGGTCAACGCCATGTTTGAGCTGATCGCCGGCAAAAGCCCCTACCGTTCGCCCACAGATATGGGCGTGAATATGGCGGGCAACTGCATCATCGACGATGAAGTCTGCCGTGAAGCCTCGCTGAAAGAGATCGTCCGCCGCTACTACAAATGTATGTGCGACCAGAAAGTCAGCGGCGTGGTCAAGCAGGACCGCTTCAAGCTGGAACTGCTGATGAACCAGGCGGGCATCGCCCCCGGCGACCGCGAGGTGGAGAAAAAAGCCGCCGCCTGTTCCGAGGCCATCGACGGTGCCCCGGCGGCTGCCATTGAGTTGGCCGACGGCAGCATCGTCACCGGCAAAACCGGCCCGCTGCTGGGCGCGGCATCCTCGGCCCTGCTGAATGCGCTGAAGCGGCTGGCAGGCATCGACCAGGAGATCGACCTGGTATCCTCCAAGGCTATCGAGCCCATCCAGCAGTTGAAGACCACTTACCTGGGCAGCAAGAACCCCCGCCTGCACACGGACGAGATTTTGATCGCCCTGTCCAGCTCGGCCTACGAGAACCCCATCGCCGCCGCGGCTATGCGGGAACTGCCCAAACTGCGCGGCTGTGACATCCACACCACGGTCATCCTGTCCGGCGTGGACATCGACACGCTGAAAAAGTTAGGGCTGAACCTGACCAGCGCCCCCCATTACGAGGAAGAGGACCGCATGTATCATAAGCGGTAAGATAAAAGGCTCCCTTTGAGGGGAGCTGTCACCGAAGGTGACTGAGGGGTGGCTCTCGTGCCGCTCGTGGCTAAAGTAACCACCCCTCACCCGCTGCGCGGGAGCTCCCCTCGAAGGGGAGCCTTTTGCAGTTACTGTAATAGTTGTATATGTCGTACAAGTCGTACACTTCGTACACTTCGTAATTATCGTAATATTCGTAAGTATCGTCACTTGTAGTAAGTTGCAAAGGCAATACCGCATAATTCTAAGTGCCGATACGGCGAACATTGTTCGCCCCTACAAAGCATATAGGAATACAACATGTACGACATGTACGAAGTGTACGACATGTACGACTATTACGATAATGATAGTAATTACATAGTAGAGAGTATTTACATTCAGCTCCCTCCCTGCGAGGGGGCTGTTTTTATCGTAACTTTATTTCACTTAACTGTTTTGCAGCTGAAAATCCGAATGTTCTTTGTGCAAAAAAGCAAAAAAATATAAGTAAAACCGTCATTTTGCTGTTTTATCTAAAATTTTGTTTCAAACACTTGACGTTTTCGTGAAAAAAGAGTACAATCCAAAGCATAAGATCACCGGCGAGGAAACGGTGACCACAAAACCACAAAATCGAAGGGAGAACACAACACATGAAAAAGCTTGTTGCACTTACCATGGCTACGGCCATGACCCTCTCACTGGCAGCATGCGGCGGCGCATCCTCCAGCAGCGCAGCAGCATCCACCGCTACGACGGACACGGCATCCTCTGCCGCCGAATCCACGGCCTCTGAAGCCGAGGACACCATCACCGTTATGGTGCCCCCCGTCACCGGCGACTATCTGGATAAGATGACCGAGTGGGCAGACGAGTTCCACGAGATGTATCCCAACCTGACCATGGAAGTCATCGGCACCTCCTGGGACGACCACACCACCAAGCTGTCCACCATGGCCCAGGCCGGCGAGGCCCCGGACATCTCTGAAATCTCCTATGCAGGCCTGGCAACCTACGTCGAAAACGGCACCGCCCTGAACCTGAGCGAGTACATGGACAAAGATCAGCTGGCTGACTTTGACCAGAACGCCCTTGACTACATGACCGTCGAGAACAACGTCTACGGCCTGCCCCTCTACATCACCATCCAGTCGCTGGGCGCCAACAAGGATATGCTGGAAGCCGCCGGTGTGGATGTTGCCAAGGTGCAGGAGAGCGGCTGGACTTACGATGAGTTCATGGAAGCCATCAAGAACGGCACTAAGGACGACACCTTCGGCTTCGTCTTCGCCAACTCCGGCGCAACCGCTTCTGACTTCCTGAACATCTTCGGTGTCAGCGCCGGCCTGAACAACGCTTTCAACTCCGACCTGAAGTATGAGTACACCAGCACCAAGATGCTGAACCTGCTGACCGCCGTTGAGGAAATGACCAAGTCCAGCTACATGCCCAACTACGGTGTCGAGGCTTCCCAGCGTATGGTCATGTGCGAGACCGGCAATGCCATGATCTTCGGCAAGGCCATGCCTCTGTTCGAGAACAACATCAACAAGAACAACGCCGCGATCGAGGCGAACGACGGCACCGCTGTTGAGAACTCTATCCCCGTTACCTACGCGTTCCTGCCGGTTCCCACCATGGACGGCGTGGAGGAAAGCTGCTACGGCACCGTCGACGGTCTGGTCGCTTTCCGCAACAGCAACTCCACCGATGAGCACATCCAGAACGTTATGAAGGCCCTGTACTTCCTGTCCTCCGGCGAACGTGCCGCTTACGTTGATGCTTCCACCTGCCTGGACGGCGTCTGCGCTTCCGCCCGTGAGGCTCTCGCTTCCATGGATACCGGCGACCGTGACCAGGGCAACATCGACTGCGCTGCCCGCCTGATCAAGACCGTTGTCGCTCCTCCGGTCGGCATCACCGCTGAGCAGACCGCAAGCGCCAAGCAGCTGATGGACGAGGTCATCGTGCCCAAGTTCCAGGCTCTGATCGCTGGCGAGACCACCGCACAGGCCATGTACGATGAGATCGTCAAGCAGGCTACCGCCGTCTTTGGCGAGGATGGCTGCGACCTGACCTGATTTTGCCGCTGCCCCAACTGAATCCGCACTGAATGGGAGTTGCGCATAACCCCCGTTCAGCTATGGCGGCTCCCCCCGGCTTACTGGTGGCGAGCCGCCATTTCTATAGGATATTATAGCGCAAAAACAACGTTGGCACGCTGTGTATCCGGAACACCGCAGGAGGTTCCCGAATGTCGAAATCCACCCAACCGGCGGCCGTAAAGCCGCGCAAAAAGCCCTTTTTCACCAACGATGATCTGTGGGGCTATGCGTTCATCGGCGTTGCCGTCATCTTCTTTTTGATGTTTACCATCTACCCGCTGATCTCGGCTGTCATCACCAGCTTGGAGGATTACAAACCCTTCGGCTCTGACTTTGTCGGCCTGAAGAACTACCAGACCACCTTCACCAACACTCTGTTCTGGAAGTCCCTCAAAAATACGCTGGTCTACACCGCCGTGGTCGTGCCGCTTTCGCTGCTGATCTCCTTCGCGGTGGCCATCCTTATCATGCCCTTTAAAAAGAAGCTGCAGTCTGTCTTTAAGGCCATGTACTACCTGCCCGCCGTTGCCTCCGGCATCGCGCTTTCGGTGGTGTGGCTGTGGATCTACGATTCCTCGCCCTCCGGCCTGTTCAACCAGCTGCTCACCTTCTTCCACCTGCCCACCCAGAACTGGCTGGGTTCCAGCAAGACCTCGATGCTGTCCCTGATGATCATGGCGCTGCTTTCCGGCCAGGGCCAGAACATCATCATCTACACCGCCGCCCTGCTGGGTATCGATAACACCTACTTCGAGGCGGCCGAGCTGGACGGCGCGACCTTCATGCAGAAGGTCACCCGCATCGTATTCCCGCTGGTCAAGCCCACCACCCTGTTCCTGCTGGTCACCGGCGTCATCGGCTCCTTCCAGGTGTTCATGAACGCTTACATGATGACCGGCGGCGGCCCGGACAACGCCACCACGATGATCGGCCTGCTGATCTACAACAACGCCTTTACCTATAATAAGTACGGTCTGGCGTGCGCACAGGCGGTCATCCTTACCATCATCATTGCGGCTATCTCGTTCCTGCAGTTCAAGATGGCCGGCAGCGATGTCGAATACTGAGAAAGGGGGAAAGATAAATGGCAAGTGGTCTGTATTCCCAGCATGTCAACAACAAAAAGATGCTGTATCTGCGCAACACCATCATCATTCTGGTGCTGGTCACCCTGGCAGTGTGCTGCCTGTTCCCGCTGTTTTACATGATCGTCAACTCCTTCGGCCCTGCGGTCGAGGCTGCCTCCTCCAATCGCTCGGTGTTCCCGACGTCCTGGAGTCTGGATTCCTACAAGGCGTTCTTCTCTTTCAGTGAGTACAGCGTCAAATGGCTGACCAACACCTTTGTGGTGTCCGCCTGCCAGGTGCTGGGCAATGTTGTGTTCGCCAGTCTGGCCGGTTATGCCTTTGCCAAGCTGAAGTTCAAGGGCAAAAACTTCCTGTTCAACCTGATTCTGATCGGCATGATGATCCCGTACCAGGTCACCCAGGTGCCCCTGTACATCCTGATCGTCAACAAGTTCCATCTGTCCAACTCCTACGCGGCGCTGGTGCTGCCGGGCCTGGTCACGTCGTATAACATCTTCCTGACCAAGCAGTTCTTCTCCAGCATCCCGACCTCGCTGCTGGAGAGTGCCAAGCTGGACGGCTGCAGCCAGCCCAAGATCTTTACCCATATCGTGCTGCCCCTGTCCAAGACCATTCTGGCGGTGCTGTCCATCAACACCTTCCTTTCCAGCTGGAACAACTTCTTCTGGCCCTTCCTGGTCACCTCCAAAGAGGCGATGTATACCATTCAGGTCGGCCTGAAGCAGTTCAAGTTTGCCAACACCACCTTGTTTGGCCCCATGATGGCCGGTGCCACCATCTCCGCTCTGCCCATGTTCATCCTGTTCTTCTGCCTGCAGAAGTACTTCCTCGAGGGCGTTACGGTCGGTGCTGTCAAGGGCTGATACCATGATACGTAATGCTGCCCCGGCGGACCACGCTGCTCTGCTGGCCCTGTGGCAGGCAAACGCGCCCCGGCAGGGGTATGCGTCCCGCCCGGACGCTGAAGTGGACCGGCTGCTGTTCCGCCACCCGTATTTTTCCTATGAATATACCTTTGTAAGGGCAGAACAGGGGAGAGCGGTCGCCTTTATCTGCGGCTGTGTGGGAAACGACATCCCCCATGGGCGCGAGCGCGGCTGCTTCACCTGCCTTGCGGCAGACCCCGCCTGGGATACGCCCGAAACCACGGTGCAGTTGTTGGATGCGCTGGAAGAAGCTTTCCGTGTCGCGGGCAAAACCACCAGCGCCGTGACCTTCTTCAACCCCATGCACCTGCCCTGGGGCATTCCCGGCTCGCCGGGGCATGAACACAACAACATGCCCGGCATTGCCACCGACCTGCCCCTGCATGAAAGAATGCTGGCCCACGGTTACACCGAAACCACCCAGGAAACTGCGATGTACCGAACTTTGACGGACTATGCGATTCCGCCGGAGGTCCGCGTACTGGAACACCGCACAGCCGCCGAAGGCTGCACCCTCGCCCTGTATGACCCCAACCGCCACCACGGGCTGGACGCCATGCTGCAAGCGCTGGATAACCCGGACTGGACGGTCCGGGTCACAGCCGCCGCCCGCGACGGCCTCTGCCTGCCGGTGGCTTTGGCAGGGAACGCGGTGGCCGGTTTCGCAGGCCCGGTTTACCCGGAGCCTACCGGCCGGGGCGGCTTTGCGGGCATCGGCATCGCGCCGCAGTACCAGCACCGCCACCTGGGCAAGCTGCTTTTCTTTCGCCTGTGTGCGGAGGAAAAGCGCGCCGGGGCAGTCTATATGTCGCTGTTCACCGGCGTGGCCAACCCGGCACGTCGCATCTATGAAAGCGCTGGTTTTACCTCGGTGCGCACCTTTGGCGTACTGCTAAAAACGCTATGATGTACACAAACAAACAGCTTTTACAGCTGACGCTCCCGCTTTTTGCGGAGCAATTCCTCATCGTCTTTGTCGGTGTGGCCGATACCTTTATGGTGTCCTACGCAGGCGAGGCCGCCGTCTCCGGCGTGGCGCTGGTGGATACCATCAGCTTCCTGATCACTGCCGTGCTGGGTGCTTTGTGCACAGGCGGCGCGGTGGTGGCCAGCCAGTACCTTGGCAGCGGCGACCGGCAAAAGGTCGCGCTGACAGGCCGCTTATTGCTGGGTGGTGCCCTGTTCATCGGACTTGTTATCTTAGCAGGTGTTGAGTTGCTGGGTGCCCCGGCCCTGCGGCTGATCTTCGGCAATGTGGAGGCGGACGTCATGCAAAGCGCCCGCGACTACTTCCGCATCGTGGGGTTCAGCTACCCGTTTTTGGCGGTGTACAGCGCTATTACCGCGCTCTACCGCAGCCAGGGCAACAGCATGATCTCGATGGTCTCCAGCCTGGTCGTCAACCTCATCAATGTGGCGGGTAACTTCTGGTTCATCCGCATTATGGGGCTGGGTGCAGGCGGTGCAGCGCTGGCAACGGCGCTTTCCCGCGGGGTGGTGTGTTTGCTGCTCTGCGCGCTGGTGGCCCACAGCGGCATGCTGCACGACCCCGGCACCGTAACGCTGGCGGATTGCCGCAGTCTGACCGGCAAGATGCTGCGTATCGGTGTGCCCACAGGCGTCGAAAGCTCGCTGTTCAGTTTGGGCAAGCTGCTGGTCCAGCAGCTCTACGCTTCGCTGGGCACAGTGGCGCTGGCGGCCAATGCCGCCGCAGGGGCGCTCTCCTGTATTGCCACGCTGCCGGGCGGCGCTATCAGTCTGGCCATGCTGCCCGTCATCGGGCAGGCTATCGGCGCGGGCAAGCCTGACGAAGCCCGCCGCTTGGGCCGCAAGCTGCTGGCCATTGCCTACGTGCTGATGCTGGGCACCAACCTTCTCGTTTACATCTTCCTGCCGCAGCTTTCGGGCCTGTATGGCCTGACCGCCGAGACCACCGCCGTGGTCCACGACCTGCTGCTGTGGCACTGCATTTTTGCCTCGCTGTTCTACCCGGCCGGGTTCTGCATCCCTGCGGCGCTGCGCGCTGCCGGAGATGTGCGCTACCCCATGGTCATCAGCGTGGCGTCGATGCTGGTCTTTCGCGTCGGGCTAAGCTTCGTCTTTGTGCGGGGCTTCGGCCTGGGTGTGGTCAGCATCTGGATGGCGATCTTCGTGGATTGGGGCTTTAGGGCCGTGCTGTTCGGCCTGCGCTTCCACTCCAATATCTGGCAAAAGAAAAAACTACTATAGGGCAACATCACACAATTCCCGCCCTTCGGGCTTAAGCACCGCTCCGGCGGCTGCGGCACGCCATCTGCGTTGCAAAAATGCTCGAGAATACACAAAGTATTCTCTGCGCTTTTTGCTTAGCAGCTGGCGCACCTCGCTCGCCGTATCGGCACTTAGAATTGTGTTCTGCCGCCCGAAAATACTACTGCAAAAGAAATCAAGGGGGACCGTTATGGTTGAACTCAAACGAATCCCGACCGAACAACGCAACGAAGCTACGGCCCATATCGACCGCATGTCCACGTTGGAGATGGTACGGCTGATCAATCAGGAGGATCACAAGGTGGCCGACGCTGTCGGCCGCGAGGCACAGCACATCGCCCGGGCCGTGGACATCATCACCGGCCATATGAAGCAGGGCGGACGGCTCATCTACGTGGGCGCCGGCACCTCCGGCCGGTTGGGTATCCTCGATGCTGTCGAGTGCCCGCCCACCTACTCCACCGAGCCGGAGCTGGTGCAGGGCCTCATCGCAGGCGGCACCCCGGCCATCTTCCGTGCCGTCGAAGGGGCCGAGGATGACCCCGATCTGGGCCGCAAGGATCTGGAAGAGATCCACTACACCAAACAGGATGTGCTGGTGGGCATTGCCGCCAGCGGCCGCACGCCCTATGTCATCGGCGCTATGGAGTACGCCAAGTCCCTGGGCGGTGTGACCATCGGTGTGACCTGCTGCCCCGGCAGCGAGATCGACACTCTGGCCGAGGTGGGCATCGCACCGATGCCCGGCCCCGAGGTCGTGACCGGCTCCACCCGCATGAAAAGCGGCACAGCCCAGAAAATGGTGCTGAACATGCTCTCCACCTGCACGATGATCCGCCTGGGCAAGGTGTACGGCAACCTGATGGTAGACGTCAAGCCCTCCAACGAGAAGCTGATCCGCCGCTGCGTGTCCATCGTCTGCGCGGCCGCCGAGTGCGACGAAGCCGCCGCTACCGCTGCGTTGGAGCAGTGCGGCTATCATCCCAAGATCGCCATCGTCATGCTGCTGTGCGGCTGCACCGCCGAGGAAGCCGAAAAACGCCTGACGGAAAAAGACGGCTATATCGCCCGGGTGGTGGGCTGATGCCCGCCCTGCGCTGCGGCGCGGACAGGCTGGGAGAGTATAAACATCTGTTTAAAGATGCCCGCGTGGGTCTGGTCACTACGCCCACGGGCCGCACAAGCGACGGCCGCTCCACCATTGCCGCCTTGCAGCAGGCCGCTGACCTGCGTGTCCTGCTTGGCCCCGAACATGGTGTGCGGGGCGACGGCGCGGCAGGGGCGTTCATCCCCCAGTATACCGACGCCGCCACAGGCCTGCCGGTGTTCAGCCTCTATGGCAAAGACTCCAAGCGGCTGACCCCCGCCATGCTGGAAACTTTTGATGTGTTGGTGTATGATATACAGGATGTAGGCAGCCGGTACTACACCTTCCTCTCCACGCTGGCCTACCTCATCGAGGATTGCGCCGGGGCGGGCAAGCGGCTGGTGGTGCTGGACCGCCCCGACCCGCTGGGCGGAGAGATCATCGAGGGTACAACTTTGCGCCCCGGTATGGAGAGCTTTGTGGGCTGCTATCCGCTCCCCACTCGCTACGCCCTGACCATCGGCGAGTTTGCCCAAATGGTCAACGCCGAGCAGCACTTTGGCTGCGACCTTACCGTCGTATCCTGCACCGGCTGGCAGCGCGGCCAAAGCGCCCCGGCCTGGGGCACGCCGTGGATCATGCCCAGCCCCAACATCCCCAACTACGAAACGGCTCTGCTCTACGTAGGCACCTGCCTGTTTGAGGGCACCAATGTCTCCGAGGGCCGCGGTACCGCCGCTCCCTTCGCCGTCATCGGTGCGCCCTATATCCATGATGCCGAGGCGCTGGCGGCGGCTTTTAACGCCCGCGGCCTGCCCGGTATCTGCGCTACGCCGTACTATTTTACCCCGACGTTCTCCAAACATCAGGGCCAATTGTGCGGCGGTGTGCACCTGCACGTGCTGGATGCCGACGCCGTGCGCCCGCTTTCGGCAGGCCTGACCCTGCTGGAACTCATCCGGGATACCTGCCCCAAAGACTTCGCCCTGCTGCCCCCGCATACCGAGGGCGGCCGCCCCTTTATCAGCCTGCTGGCAGGCCATCGGGAACTGGAACGCCCGGACTGGACGGCGGCGGAGCTTATCAAAGCCCAGGCCCCGGACGAAGCCGCCTTTGCCGCCCGCAAAGCGGCCTACCACTTGTATTGACGAGGTGCTTTTATGCGTACATTGCAAGAAATGACCCTGCAGGAAAAACTGGGCCAGCGATTGGCCGCGGGCTTTCAGGGGTTAGAGCCGCCGGAAGAATTTCTGCGGCTTATCAAAGAATATAAGGTCGGCAACATCATCCTTTTCCGCCGCAATATCCAGGATGGCCCCCAGCTGAAAAAGCTCTGCGCCACCCTGCGCAAAGTGGTGGAGGAAGAAACCGGCGTGACGCCCTTCATCACCATCGACCAGGAGGGCGGCGTTGTCACCCGCCTGCCGGAGAGTGAGGTCAACATCCCCGGCGCCATGGCGGTAGCCGCCACCGGCAACCCCCGCAACGCCTACGATATGGGCCTGCTGACCGCCCAGGAACTGCGCAGCTACGGCGTGGATTTCGATCTGGCCCCGGTAATGGACATCAACTGCAACCCGGACAACCCGGTCATCGGCGTGCGCAGCTACGGCGATACGCCGGAGCGTGTGGCCGAATACGGCAGCCAGATGGTGCGCGGCCTGCTGGACGGCGGCGTCTACTGCTCGCTCAAGCATTTCCCCGGCCATGGCGATACGGCGGTGGACTCCCACCTTGGTCTGCCCTGCATCGACCGCAGCTTTGACGAGCTGATGCAGCGGGAACTGAAACCGTTTATTGCGGGCATCGAAGCCGGTGCACCCGCCGTGATGACCACCCACATCCTCTTTCCACAGATCGAGCCGGAGCACATCCCCGCCACCATGTCCCGCCGCATCATGACGGGCCTCCTGCGGGAAAAGCTGGACTTTGGCGGCATCATCATTTCCGACTGCATGGAGATGGACGCCATCAAAAAGTTCTACGGCACGGTCAACGGCGTGCTGGCTGCCATGAAAGCCGGTGTCGACCTGGTGTTCGTCTCCCAGACACCCGCCCTGGCCGCCGAAGCAATGCAAAATGCCCGCCGTGCCGCCGAAAACGGCGAGCTGGACCTGGCCGAACTGGACGTCAGCGTGCAGCGCATGCTGGAGGCCAAGGCCCAGTGCGCTGCCATGCAGCCCAAAACGCTGGGCGATGAAGCCGCTTGCCGTGCCCGCGCCGAGGAAGTGCGCGCCGCGTCCATCACCGCCGTACACCTGCCCCAGGGCGGCATGCCTGCCCTGGGCGACAACCCCTTGTTCCTGGGCTGCGCCGACTACCGCAGCACCATTGCCTCCAACGGCGAATCCAGCGGCTTCACTTTTCCCGAAGAAATGCGCCGCCACGCGGACAAAGGCACCGCGCTGGTTACCGACAAAGACCCCGGCGACGCTGAAATTGCCGAGGTCGTATCCCAGGCTGCGGCTCACAGCTGCATCGTGCTGGGCACCTACAACGGTCACATCCTGCAAGGCCAGCTGCGTCTGGCTAAGGCCCTGGCCGCCACCGGCCTGCCGATGATCTTAGTTGCGCTGCGCAACCCCTACGATTTGCGTAACATGCCCAACCATGTGGCAGCGCTGGCCGGGTGGGAGTACACCCGCCCGCTGTTTGACGCCCTGTGGCCGGTGCTGAACGGCACCGCCCAGCCCACGGGCAAACTGCCGCTGCTTACCCTGACAAAGGCGGCAAAATAATGGCACACCTGCAAATTGAGCAGCGGCTCGAAACACTGGGCGGGCAAAGCATCTTCCACGTCGTCCTGCCCGAGGCCGGCGACCTGCATGAAGCCCCGGTCATCTACCTGCTCCACGGGGCAGGGGACAACGGCACAGGCTGGCTGCGCTATACTGCCGCCGAGCGCTACGCCACCGAGAAGGGCTTGGTCCTCATCATCCCCGGCGTAGGCAACAGCTGGTACACGGATATGGCCAGCGGTGTACAGGCGTTTACCTGCGTCACGCAGGAATTGCCCGCCGTCTGCCGCCGTATGTTTGGCCTGACGCAGAAGCGCGAAAAAACGCATGTCATCGGCCTTTCTATGGGCGGTTATGCGGCGCTGAAACTGGCATTGACCAATCCGTATAGTTATACGACCTGTACTGCACTTTCTGCTGCGGTCCGCCCGGAGCAGGTAGTCAAAAGCCCCGATTGGCCCTTGCCGCCTGCCGCCGCCCGTGCGGTGTTTGGCACCGGCATTGACCACGGCGAACTGCCGCCCCAGGCCGACCTGTGGCAGCTGGCCGCCAGTGACGACCCTGCCGCTCTGCCTGCCATCCGCATGGTCTGCGGCGAACAGGACGCCCTGCTGCCCGCCAACCGGGAATTCCACGCGCTGCTGCAAAGCAAAGGCATCGCCCACACGTTTGAAACAGCCCCCGGTGCCCACACCTGGCCGTTCTGGGATGCCCAGCTCAAACGCGTCCTTGACCAGATCTTCCCATAACAAAAGGCTCCCCGCAAGGGGAGCCTGAATAGGTTGCGCACTTTTTTGCCCCCTCTGGCACTTCGTGCCACCTCCCCCGTATCGGGGGAGTCTGTCTCGCAGAGGGAGCCTTTTAGAGTTACCGATGATCCACCCTGTGCGACATACAAATCTGGTAGCTGCTCTCCAGCGTGCCCTGTATCGCCGCGTAATCCTGGCTGGCCAGCACGGTGAACAGCGCATCCACCACCATCAGCTGCGCCAACCGGCTGCTCATCGCGCCGCTGCGCACATACACTTCTTTCGACGATGTGTACAGCAGCAGCTTGCACCCCGCACTCAGCGGGGACTTGCTGTAATGGGTAATGCCAATGGTATGGCACCCGCTGGCCTGCACGGCCTCCAATGCCTGCAAAATCTCCTGCGTCTTGCCGGTGTTGGAAATAAACACCGCTGTATCGTCCTTTGTCAGCGTGGCACTGTAGCTTAACTGCACATGGCTGTTAAAGTTGAAAATGGCGTTTTTGCCAATGCGCAGCAGCTTGTCGCACAGGTCCGAGGCCACCAGCCCGGAGGCCCCCATGCCAAACAGCTTGATGGATTTGGATTGCAGCAGCCAATCTGAGGCCGTCTGGTAGGCGGCGGGGTCCATCAGCTTGGAGGTCCGCTGCAGCGCCTGCAAACTGGCCGCCGTCACGTTCTGCAAAATTTCCTGGGCGCTTTTGCCCTCTCGCAGGTCAGAAAAATGTACGGTCGGGTCCACTTCCACCTGGGGCTCAGCGCTGTATTGCAGGTAGAGCTGCTGGCGCATGTCCTTCAACCCGGTGTAGCCGATCTCCTTGCACAGCCGCACCCAGGCCGCCGAGCTTACGCCGGATTGCCGCGCCAACTCGGCAATGGGGATGCTGTACAGCTCCCGCGTGTGGGCCAGCAGATAATCGGCCGCTTTCTGGCAGGTGGGGCTCAGTGCGCTGTAACTGCTGCGCACCCGTACTTCTACATTAGTCATGCAGGGTCTCTCCTTCTTATGCCTTTACAGGCTCAGCTTGCCCATCACAACAGGGTGGGCCGCGCCGGTGGCGCTGGGGGCGTTGTTGCAGCGGCCGTGCAGCATCTCGTTGGCCAAAATCGCAAAGGCAACAGCCTCCTTGGCGTCGCTGTCCAGGCCCAAGGCCTCGTTGGTCACCACTTCGCAGCCGGGCAGGCCCGCCTGCAGCAGTTCCATCAATACAGGGTTGTGACTTCCGCCGCCGCCCACGATCAACCGCTCCGGCTTCTGCGGGCAGTGGTGCTCCACCGCCAGGCAGATGCTCTCGGCGGTAAAGGCCGTGGCCGTGGCGATCTTATCGTACCCGGTCAGCCCCAGCTCCTCGCCCTTGCGCCACAGCGCATCCACAAAGGCGGCGCTGTAATGCTCACGGCCGGTAGTCTTGGGCGGGGCCAGCCGCAGGTAATCGTCGCTGTCCACTAAATACCGCAGCAGTTCGGCACTTACCTGCCCCTGCCGTGCCAGCTTGCCGCCGTCGTCGTAGCGCAGTGTGCCGTTCGTTACCCGCGCGGCCAGTGCATCGATGACCATGTTGCCCGGGCCGGTGTCAAAAGCCAGCGTGTCCGCCAGCGCACCGCCCGCAGGCAGCACGGTAATGTTGCCAATGCCGCCAATGTTTTGCAGCGCCACGGTGCGGTGCTCCTCGCGGTATAAAAGGTACTCGGTGTAGGGGACAAGGGGCGCACCCAGCCCGCCGGCGGCCATGTCCCGCACGCGGAAGTCACTCACCACCGGGCAGCCCAGCCGCTCGGCGATCAGGCTTGGCTCGCCAATTTGCAGCGTGGCCCGCACCTTGCGGCCCAGGTAGTCTGCGCCCGCAGGCTCGTGCCAGATGGTCTGCCCATGGCTGCCCACAAAGTCCACGTCGCCGGGCTGGATACCCGCCGCGCGGCAGGCTTCCAGGCAGGCATCGGCGGACAGGTCACCCATGTAAAAGTTCAGCAGGCAGATCTCCCGGCTGTCCAGCGGCGCACCGCCCGCCACCTGCAAAATTTTCTGCCGCGCCTCATCGCTGAACGGCAGCGTGATGAACCCCAGCTGCCGCACCCTGGTATCGGTGCCGCAGCCCCGCAGCTCCACCACGGCGGCGTCAATGCCGTCGGCGCTGGTGCCGCTCATCAGCCCAATGGCGATGCAGGCATCCTTTTGTAAAAAAGAAAGTTCCATCGTAGGACCTCCTGAAATAATAAAACATCTGTTTAAAATAAAGTTTCAACCTGATTCTATTATGTTCGTTTTAGGGCACTTTGTCAAGAGAAAATTTGCGTATAAACGTAATAACTGAACAATAAAGGAGCAAATGTATGCAAACACAGTATTACGCCGGGTGGGACGGCGGCGGCACCAAGACCCTTTGCCGCGTTTTGTATCAGGATGGCACCGCGCCGCAGCCCTTTACCGCCGGTGCGCTCAACCCCAATGGCACCGTGGCGGGTCAGTGCGAGGCCACCGTGGCCGACCTGCTGCGCAATATGGCCGCGCTGCCGGGCGGGCTGGACGCCTGCCGCATGCTGTGCATCGGCGCGGCGGGCATCAGCAACCCGGCCACCCGGGTCCACCTGCAAAATGCCCTGCAGGCAGGCGGCTACCACGGCCCGGTCACCTTCACCGGCGACCAGCAGACCGCCCTGTACGGGGCCCTCGGCGGGCCGGGCGGCATCGTGCTCATCGCGGGCACCGGCTCCATCTGCTACGGCCAAAGCACCGATGGCCGCGAAGCCCGCAGCGGCGGCTGGGGCAGCCTGATGGACGACGAGGGCGGCGGCTTCGCCCTGGGCCGGGACGCCTTGGCGGCGGTCGTCCGTGCCGAGGATGGCCGAATTGCCCCCACCGTGCTGCACGATGCAGTGTTCAAGGCACTGCAGGTCGGCGCCGTCCGGGAGCTGATCGGCAAGATCTACGCACCGGGTTTCGGCAAGCGGGAGGTGGCCGCACTGGCCCCGCTGGTGGGGGCCGCCGCCGAACAGGGCGACGCCGCCGCCCTGCAAATTGTGGAAAAGGCAGGCCGCGAGCTGGCCCTGCTGGTGCGCCCGGTGGCCGAAAAGCTGGGGCTGCAATCGGCGCGTATCGCTTTTGCGGGCAGCGTGCTGCAAAAGTGCGCCCCGGTGCGCAGCGCCGCCCAAACGCAGCTGCAAACCCTGCTGCCGCAGCTCACCCTGGCCGAGCCGCAGGGCGACGCCGCTGCCGGTGCCGTGCTGCTGGCACGTTGCAAGGCAGAAGAATAAAAGTGTATAGACCCGGCTGAGAGGAGTGTATTAGGCACTCCTCTATTTTTTTGTCCAAGTTTTGCGCTATGTTTGGCTATGTAACAGGCCGGACTTGCGCAATTTGTTTGCGCAAATGGATTGCACAAAACGCCAAAAAACGACAAAAAATGTGGAAGAAAGCCGTGAAAAAGAAAAAATACGCAAAGAATGACGCAAAAATGTGTTGAGCAAATTTACCAAATTCCACATTGTAGACTTTGCACAATGACGAAAAATAAGGTGCAACGCCCATAAATCACCCATAGATATTGAAATTTGAAGCAAAAAGTGTTATAACATTATTAGAAATCCTTATAAATGTAACGAATAAAAAGTGAGCGGCGCAAGAAACCCCAAAAAAATTGCTCAAAAACGCAACGGTTGCGCATAATATCCCCTGGGGATATTATTTCACAGGTAGACCTGTGAAATAATGCGTACTGTCAGCAGGCGATGTATCCGGCCGCCGCGGCACGCAAGATCCAGCCAACATTACAGACATACATAGAGCCACCGAAAGGAACAGAAAGGAAGGGAGCAGATGTCTAAGCACAGCACCACCCACCGTACCCTGAGCCGCCGCCTGGCGGCCCTCCTGGCCGCCCTGGCCCTGCTCGCCGCCATGGCCCTGCCCGTTTATGCCGAGGCCCTTGATGGTGCCACCGGCACTGCCCAGGCTGAAATAGGGGACACCATCTCCGACGGCACCGTAACCACCGAGAACGACTCCACCACCCCGGAAGGAAAAGAGGCGGCCGAGGGCAGCACGGCAAATGCCGATGGGGACAACGCATCTGAAAACAAGGAAACCGATGCTGATAATGCCGATGGGGACAACGCATCTGAAAACAAGAAAACCGATGCTGATGTGGACGATGGATCGTCTGACTTGGAAGATGCGGACATTTCGGATGAGACAAAAGACTCGACCTCGAAAGATTTTTCTGACAATTCTGAATCCCCGGAAGATGTCCAACAGCAGGATGATGGAGAAGCCGAGGGCACTTCTCTTGCAACGCAGGCCAGCGTAGAGAATACGTTTACCATCTATTTTGCAGTACCTAGCTCCTGGGGCGATGGAAACTATCAGGTGTATGTTAAAGCGCAAAAAGGTGGCGAAGGCGATGGCGCAAATCTTTATGCGTATCATGAGATGAAAAAGGTTGAAACGTCAAAATACCAAGATAGAATTTTGTATAAAGTTGACTTGACATTTTCCAAGAATGATACATCAACAGATTGCCCCTGGGATGGGTACAATACGCTGCAATTTTGCAAAATCGAAAATAGTGTCGAGACATGGCTAATAGCCTTTAGCAACACTTGGACAAATAAAAGCGTATTTGCTAACAACCTCTTTGACGGCGAGAACAGCAATTGGGTACAAAACTATCAACCGTTTGACCCCAACAACCATCAAATGTTTGCTGGCAAGACAATGCTCTTCCAGAACCAAAGCGACCGTGAGTTGACGGACGTTAAAGCAATATTTTACGAAAACGATCAGGAAGTTGAGACCATTGACCTGGGCGCCCTGGGCACCATTGCTGTCGGCAAGCGCGTTTCGTTCAAAATCCCTGAAAAAAATTGCACTTACATCCGCTTCATTGTAGGTGGAGTGGAAACACCCCTATACAGCTTCTACGGCCAACAGGACGGGGGAGCAACGGATAAGTCCTTTATTTATGATAGTGGAAAAGCTTTTTGCTACATTTATCAAACAAATGATAGCGGTAGTTGGGCAACCCCGCAGGGAAAAAATAAGATCTATTTTGATGCAACATTCTCTAAAATGGAAACGAATAGTCCCAATGACGCGGGTGGAGACTATTCGATCCCTGCGGCAGGCAAAACGGACGTTTATTACCGGGCAAAAGGTGCAGGCGTAAATTTTGTAAGTGGGTCAATGACCCAAGATAGTCCTAATTCTAATCTCTACTATGTAGAGCTCAATGCTGCGTACACAGAAATTGCATTTTCGCAGGGTGACCTTACCAATGATACGATAAGCGCAAATAATGGCCAAAGTACTGCGTGGGAGATCATTCCACAAACGTATGAAAACCCGTGCTTCTATGCAGATACCTATGATGATTCTGTATATGGTAAAGGACCACGCAGCGGCTATTGGGATAAGAAAGGCGAAATTCGTGACGCAGAAAAGGGAAAGGGAAAGACTAACGATCCGGTTGTGAATGTCCCGCCCGCAACCTTCACCCCTGAGTCTAACACCAAATACATAAACACCACCCTGTATGATTACTATACCGACTGGGAACTAAATGGCAACAATCGCGATTCGTATGCTGCCACGTTTAATAAACAAAACTTCGCATGCCACCGTAACTGGGTTACGTTTAGACAGTTCGACCAGGCGCTGAGTGATTACTACAACAACAGTGGTGCTACTGTTCCTTATCCTATGTACACAGGCCAGTTCCAGCCGGCTGCATATGATAAAGATGATGGTAGGCTGTGGGGCATTGGCTTTGCGGAAGTTGCAGACTCGCTGAATTTGTACGGCTATAGTGACGAGGACAAGAATAAATTCATGGCCGTCAATAACTCAACGATTAATGTAGATGGCGTAGGTTTAAACAAAGACGATACGAAATATTATGATGATGCTTTCCAAGGTTTGACGGGCGATACGCTGGTAAACGGCGAGCCGGTGCTGTATAATACAAACCTTACGGTTCCTTATTTCAATAAAGACTTCCTGCTGAAAAGCAACTCCAAGAATGCAAAGCTTGGCGAAGTTTACGATAATGTTTCGTTCCCGTTTACAAAAAGACAAGGTGTATTTCATAACGGGAATGAGAGCAGTGTTGAGTACTGGTATTTCGACAGTAACGATACAACACTTTATCTCAAGCAGGATACGGGAAATAACGACTACTTCCTGCAAAAGAGTGAGGATAACAGAAACCGTTCCCGCAATCTAAAGTCGAACTCTGATTATCATGAGAATGGGACCTTTGGCTTCTTCCCCTTCAACGAGCACTCGACGGATCATCAGGCGTCTACATACAACTACGGGTTTGGCGCTAAGCTGAAATTCCAGTTTACGATGAACGAAGATGGCCAGGTCTATGGCACCGACGGAAAGACCAAGGTTCCCATCAAGTTCTTCTTCTCGGGAGATGACGACGTCTGGGTCTATATCGATGATGAACTTGCGCTGGACGTTGGCGGCGACCACGGCAAAGTCTCTGGCCTGCTGGAATTCGGCCAGAATAAAAAAGGTGACCTTGTTTATACTCCGTATGTCAGCGATGTAAAAGCAAGCAATGCAGCCCGGATGTACCAATATGATTCCAGTGGCAAATCGGTTGAGTATCTGAAGACCGGCAATAATATACCTTTCCATTACAAAGGCACAGAAAAACCCATTACCCCCGGCACCCACACCCTTACCATGTACTACATGGAGCGCGGCATGTGGGAGTCCAACATGGCAATCGCCTTCAACTTCCCGGACCATAACGAGCTGCAGGTGGAAAAAGAAGTTAACCTTACCGATGTGAATGAAATCTTTAAGAGCAGCTTCCAAAACCGCGAACTGTTTGCCTTTACCATCCAAAATCAGGCCACCCACTATGGTGCCAAAGAAGCTGACAGCACGGGCAAGGTTAAAACCGAAACGGTTGATCTGAAAAGCGCAAAGCTAACCACTACAACCACCGACACCAGTAGCGGCAACATCTTTACGCAGGCTCCCGACCCGGACGCCAATACAGGCCAGGCCCTGCACTGGTACGCCCCATATACGGATACCTCCAGTTCGCACCGTGGAGATCGGTACGGCATCCTTACGCTGGGAAAACCCATCGACATCAGCAACATGAAGTACCTTACCTTTAAGCTGTATGTCAAATCGGCTGAGGGGCAGTCCACACCGTCAATCACCAATATGTATCTGGAACTGCTGGATAACCAGAGTCCACCCAAGCAAAAAGGCGGCGTGAACAAAGCAAGCCTGGGTGGTACAACCTACGGTGTGGTTACTATGGCGGAAGATAAGTGGATAACCGTCAAGCTGGATCTGGACAAGCTGACAGCGGAAAAGGAATTCAACGATCAGGTACAAACCATCCGCTTCGGCTGCAACTATCCGCGTGATATTTACCTGAAGGACTTCACCTTCACCTCGGCCGTGCCCGATGTAGTCCAGGTGGGCTTTACCACCAAGCAGGACCAGATACCGGACTATGGCTCGGCCACAAGCGGCAAGCTGGAAAACGCCACAAACGCGCGGTTTACCTCATCCAACAAAACCAAAGGCACCCAGGTGGTGGATAAGGACGGCAAGTTCCTGCTGGCAGACGGCGAGACCGTTACCTTTACCGACCAGTTCCGCCGCGGCAGCTACATTTCGCTGAACGAGGAACTGAACGACAAGCTGTTCGACACAAGCTGGACCCTTTACGAGAACGACGTGCCGGTTACGGCCATGGAAACGGGTACTAAAGTTCGGAATCCAGACTCAATCCCCAGCCTTCAGAACGTAAAAACTGCTGGCCCGGATGATGGACGGCAGGAGGTTTACGATGGCGCAATAAATGTTGCAAATGCTGGCTATCAAGTAACTGGTAAAGCAAAACCTGAAAGCGCCAACACCATCGTTTTCCGCTCCTACAGCAATCCCGATGCCGGGGTGGATACGGCGTTTACCAAGCTGAAAGTAAAGTATGTCAACAAGGTAAAAACCGGCTCGCTTACCATCAAAAAGGAAGCCGCAAGTAGTGAAACTCTGAGTGGTACCTACACCTTTACCGTCACCTTTACCAACGTCGGCGGCCTGGGACTGGAAAGCGAAGGCATTGTACAACCGGTTAAGATTAAAGGCACAAGCGAAACAACCATCACCGGTATCCCGTTGGGGACACGGTTCCGGGTAGAGGAAACCGGCCAGGATGATGGCTCGCACCTGCAAGGCGTTACGTTTACAAACTGCGACGATGGTGCAGTGATTGACAACAAGCAGGTACATGGTACAATCACGGCGCGTGAGGACGGCAAAATAACCACCGTAACCTTTACAAACACCAAGCACGAGTTGTTTGACCTGACGCTGACGAAGCAGTGGAAGGACGCGGATGGCAACGACCTTACCACGAACCTGCCCAAACAGATTTATGTGCAGCTGCAGCGCCAAAAAGCGGGGGATACAACCTGGACAGCCGTTCAATACCCTAAGGACAGCAACTTGAATTACGTAACCATCGCCCCGGACAACAGTGGCTGGCACTATCCCTTTGTCGGTCTGGACAGAACCGATGTCAGCGATACGACCAACAACGACAAGCCCAAATGGAAATACCGTGTTGTGGAAGGTACGCTGGGTACAGATGGCAAGTTTAAACCGCTGGCGGAGGGCGAAACCATCCTGCTGAAGGGGAATGTTTACACAGTCACCGGCGGTGAGGAAACCACAGGCGTAGATAATAACACTTCTGCCACGCTGATCAACATCCTGCAGAACCCGAAGTTTACACTGGATGTTACCAAGAAGTCGGCCGAGAACGATGGCGAGGGCGGCCAGCAGAAGCTGCTGGCAGGCGTTGAGTTTACGCTGGAGAAGATGAAGGACGATGGCACCGGAAAACTGGTTGTTGATAGTTCGTTTAAACGTACAGGCGTAACCAATGCCCAGGGCGAATTGATGCTGACAGGCAGCAACGGTGAGGCGACCGCGACCAAGGGCTTTAAGGATCTGGAGGCGGGGACTTACCGGCTGACGGAGACTAAGGCGGCTAAGGATTATAACCTGCTGTCGGAACCGATTATTATTAGCTTTAGTAAAGACGGGAAGTGCAAGGTGGGGGATGATAACCCCATGCAGGCGAACGAAAATGAAATCTTTACGGGTAATGCCGCAGAGGGCTACACGCTGAAGTTGACCGTCTTGAACAGAAAGACACCTGCGCTGCCGCATACGGGTGCGGATGCGCCTAGCTTGTGGCTGTTGATCGGGCTGCCGCTGGCAGTGGCGGGGTTGTTGATACTGGTATTCCGTTACAACAAGAAAGGGGGACGGACGCGTTAATTGTTCCCCAATACAAACCATAAACAAATGAAGAGAGGTAAAGTCATGAAAAAGAAAAGCAGATTCTTAACAGGCTTGTTAAGCGCCGTCATGGCCCTCAGCCTGTTCGCCCTTCCCGCCTCCGCGGCAGGGGAGGATGCCACAGAAACTCCCGCACAAAAGACTGTAAGCACCATTGATTGGTCAAAAGAAGGCTCTATTACTATTTACAAATATCTGAAAGGTGATAAAGCGGGTAGCACCGGTACAGGTGAAACTGATGCAGTGCCGGATGATGCACAGCTTCTGGAGGGCGCAGGCTTCACCATTTACAAAGTAATGGATGCTGAACAATTAAAGGCATATTACAGTGGTGAGGCAACCGATGGAGAGGGTAATCCAATTACCACGGTAGATATTGGCACCTACACTGATACAGATACATCAACGGGAAAAGTTACGCTGAAAACTGAGTATGAAAAAAACAAAGTCGGAAACGAAGTCGTGACCAAAAAAGATGGCGTGGCTCAGTTTAATGGTCTTAAATTGGGCCTTTATGTAGTGGTCGAAACTACTACTCCTCCGGCTGTTACGGCTCCAGTCACACCTTTCTTAGTTTCTGTACCCATGACTGCTGTAAGCACCGCTGAGAAAAGCAACCAGGGTGAGAAGTGGCTGTATGACATTAAAGTTTATCCGAAAAATGCAACTGCCAAGGGTGATGTGGTTCTTAAAAAGGTTGGTTTTACTGGAAGCAAGACTGCTGCCGAAGCCCTTGCAGGAGTTAAGTTTACTCTGCAGTGGAAAAATCCTAGCGGTGAATGGGAGAATGTTGCGAAGTGCGTTGACCAGGTAACTGATAGCAATGGTGAAATTACTGTAAAAGACCTTGTGAAAGGTACTTACCGCTTTATTGAAACTGCGGGCACAGACAGTGGTTACATTGTTGACAAAAATGCAGAGTATGTTTTTGAAATAACGGAGGACAAGACTGTTGCTATTCCTACTGATGCTACCAATAAGAATGATTATAAGCTCAGTGATGGAAAGCTCGTTATTAATAACTATCGCCCCGACCTCGATAAAAAGGTGAAGAACCGCGAGACGGGTGCATACGAAGACGACAGTGATTATAGCGTTGGTGATATTATTCCTTATGAGATTACTGTTGGCGTCCCCGGCAATATCACGAAACTTGCGACTTTTGTTGTGACGGATACTCCGACCAATCTTCACTTTGTAAATGGCACTGGTGCAGATGCACTTGTTATCAAGTGTGGGAATGAGAATGTATCGGAAGAAGCTTATACGGTGACTCCTGATAACGCTGCTGATGATGAAGCAGCTGGCTTTAAAATTGCGTTCAATCCTAAGCAGATGGAAGCCTATGCAGGTAAGGATTTGGTCATTTCCTACAAGGCAAAGTTGCTGGCTTCTGCAAAGAGCGATTTGGCAGAAAATGTTGGCAACCCCAACACTGCAAAGTTGGAGTACACGAACAAAATCGGTACTGATGGCGCTGAAGAAAGCAATGGTAAGGGCGAAATCAGCGATAGTGCAACCGTCTACACCTTTATGATTAAAATTGTAAAGAAAAAGGACAGCGCAGATGGCAATGTGATGTCTGGTGTAGTTTTTGATTTGTACAAGGAGTACAATGATGGCGAAGCTGATAAACTGCCTAAAGATGCACATGCAATTGAAGATGCTGTTGCAACTAAACTTGGCTTGACGGTTACCAAAGATAAGCATTGGGCAAAACTTAGTACGGAGTCCACGAATAGTCAGGGCATTATTTCTGTTGAAGGCCTTTCCAACGGTAACTACAAACTAATTGAGACGAAGACTGACAAAGAATATAACCTGCTTCAGAAGCCGGTTGATGTCTCTCTGACTATTCAGTACACGACCCACTGGATTACAAAGGAAACCTACGAAGGCGGCAAGCTGGTAAAGAAGACTTATGGAAGCACGACCTTTAATCCAGCTGCTGATAAGAATGATACTCTTACTGCAAATCCTGTGACGACTGTTGTCAACCGTAAGGGCATTAACTTGCCTGTTACCGGTGGTTTCGGCACTCTCCTGTTCAGCGGCATTGGTGCACTGCTGGTTGTTGGCGGTGTCGGCGTGCTGATGAGCACCAAAAAGAAGAAGGGCAATGGCTGATTGACACCCCTCTTTTAGCAAACAAAACAAATCAAACCATACACCAAAAGGGGAAGGGCCGGTTCAGGCTCTTCCCCTATGGTGGGTTTTGAAAGGATTTTTGCCATGGATACCTCCACCAGACTGAAATTGGGCTTTGCGGCGCTGATGATCCTGTCGGGCATCGGCGTGGCCTCCTACCCGGTTATCAGCAATATGGTGGCCCAGCGCCACGCCAGTACGGCTATCCAAAATTACGACGAGACCGTGCATAGCATGGACACTGAAAAGCTGGACGCCGCCAAGGAAGCCGCCCGCCGCTACAACCAGCAGCTGGGCAGCGCGCTGGACCGCGATGCCGCCGGCGAAGCCGAGGACACCGGCACCAGCTATGTGGACCTGATCGACGTGGGGGAAAGCCTTGGCTACATCACTATCCCGAAAATCGACGTCAATCTGCCCATTTACGAGGGCACCAGCGACGACGTCCTGCTGAAAGGCGTCGGCCATCTGGAAGGCTCCAGCTACCCGCTGGGCGGAGAAAGCACCCACAGCGTGCTGACCGGGCATCGCGGCCTGGCCGAGGCGGTGCTGTTTACCGACCTGGACAAATTACAAGAGGGCGACAAATTTTACCTGCACATCATGGACGAGGTGCTGGCCTACCAGGTCGACCAGGTCAAGGTCGTTCTGCCCGAGGAGACCGATGACCTTACGATCGTGCAGGGGCAGGACTACTGCACCCTGGTGACCTGCACGCCCTACGCCATCAACACCCACCGCATGCTTGTGCGCGGCATCCGCGTGCCGTATAATGGAGAGGAAGAAACCGGCGATACCCCGCAGGTCGTGCAATATCAGGCCCTGCACACCGGCACCGTGGTCAAGCGCATCGTGGATGCCTGGCCGTGGATCTCGGTGACCGGCAGCGTGATTATTGGCGGCGAAGCACTGCTGCTGCTTCTGCTGCTGCATCGCTGCAAAAAACGGGAGGAGGACGACTAAATGCGGCGTCTGCTTGTAAAAATCGGCGCGTGGCTGGCCATTCTGCTGGGCCTTGCCATGATGCTGCAGCCCACCGCCGCTGATTGGCTGACCCGCCAGCGCAACAGCAAAACGGCACAGCAGTTTGCCGCCAACACAGCCACCGCCGCCGATGCGGCAAACACTGACAGCGCCAGCCAAACCGCCGAGGAAAGCCGCCCCTACCCGGAACTGTACGCCGCCATGCAGGCCTACAACGCGCAGATTTACGCCGACGGCCAAAGCGGCCTGACCGATGCGTTCGCCTATGAAAATCCGCCGCTGGATCTGACCGATTACGGCTATGACGAGGAGGTCCTCGCCATGCTGTGGATCCCGCGGCTGGATCTGGAGCTGCCCGTTTACCTGGGCGCCAGCCGGGAGAATATGGCCAAGGGCGCGGCGCTGCTGGGGCAGACCTCGATGCCGCTGGGCGGCGAAAACACCAACACCGTGCTGGCCGCCCACCGCGGCTATTATGGCGCGGAAATGCTGCGCAACGTGCAGCAGATCCAAGTGGGGGACAAGATCCAGCTGACCACCCCGTGGGACACTTTAATTTACCGCGTGGCAGAGCTGAAGATCATCGACCCTGCGGATATTTCCTCGGTGCTGATCCAGCCGGGGCGGGATCTGCTGACGCTTTCCACCTGCCACCCCTACACCCAGAATTACCAGCGCTACCTTGTGATAGCCGAACGCGACCCCGATGCCGCCGTGACCGATAAGGACACCGACCTGCAGGAAAGCGAGGCCACCTGGGATGCCTCGCCCCGGCAGGTGACGATGGAAACAGACGGTACAACGTCTATCGCTGAGGTGGAACCCCAAAGCATCACCCCGCTGCCGCAGGAGGGCAGCACAGAATCCGAAGGCAGCGCGGTCTCCAACCTGATGATCTGGCTGGAAAACAACGCCCTTTGGGCCGGGTTCGTCTTTATTGCCGCCTGTGTCGGCGTGCTGGCGATCTGGCAAAAACACCGGGAGGAATGACCATGCAATACAACCAAAAGGCCGTTGACGTAGCGGCGGAAGTTTCCAAAGCCGTGTTTGGCAAGCCGCAGACCATCCGCACCATCTGGATGGCCATGCTGGCGGGCGGCCATGTGCTGATCGAGGACATCCCCGGTGTGGGCAAAACGACGCTGGCGCTGGCCTTTGCCCGCGCGCTGGAGCTGAACGAGAGCCGCGTGCAGTTTACCCCGGACGTGCTGCCCTCGGACATTGTGGGCTTTACCGTGTTCCAGAAGGAGACCGCGCGGCTGGTGTACCACCCCGGCAGCGTGATGTGCAACCTGTTTTTGGGTGATGAGATCAACCGTACCTCGAGCCGTACCCAATCGGCGCTGTTGGAGGTCATGGAGGAGGGCACCGTCACCGTGGACGGCGTGACCCACCCCGTGCCCGCGCCCTTTACCGTTATCGCCACCGAAAACCCCGTGGGTGCCGCCGGTACCCAGATGCTGCCGCAGTCCCAGCTGGACCGTTTTACCGTGTGCGTTGTCATGGGCTACCCGGACACCGAGGCCGAGATGCAGATGCTGGCGGGCCGCGGCCAGCGCACCCTGCTGGAGCAGGTGCACCCCGTGGCCAACCAGGCCGACCTGCTGGCTATGCAAAAAGAGGTAGCCGGAGTGTTTATCCATGAGCTGATGTATCGCTATATCGTCGATCTTGCCCAGGCCAGCCGTAAGGACCCGCGCCTGGCGCTGGGGCTCAGCCCCCGTGCGTCGCTGGCGCTGGCCGGCATGGCACGGGCGGCAGCATATTTGGCGGGGCGGGATTTTGTGGCCCCGCAGGATGTGACCGCCGTGTTTGCCGATGTGGCCCGCCACCGTCTGGTGCTGGCTGACCAGGCCAAGGCGGGCGGCGAGACGGTGGATGTGGTCATCGACGATCTGCTGCGCACCGTGCCGCGTCCCCGCCCGGAAAAGGCCGACCGCCATGGCAGGTAAACTGTGCTGGGCGCTGGGCCTGGTGCTGCTGTTTGCCGCTGCGGTGCTGACGCAGGCACCGCTGGCCGTAGGGCTGCTGGGATTTTTCCTGCTGCTGACCCTGCTGCTGGTGCTGGAAGTGCGGTACTTGCGCGGCAAGGTGGAGGCCGAACTGATCGTGCCCGACCAGCCTGCCGTGCAGGGCCGGCCCTTTGTGCTGACCGTGCGGCTGACCAACCACAGCCCGCTGCCCATCCCCCAATTGCTGACACTGGTGCAGGCCACCGATGAATGGGGCGGCAATACCATAACTTTACGCTGCAGCGGCATGTTGGGCAGCAAGGCCCGCGCTGAGCAGCGGTTGACGCTGCAGGCCAACAAAAGCGGCGTGTGGCAATTACGGCTGCAAAGCGTGACGCTGTGGGACCATCTGGGGCTGTTCAAAGCCCAATGCGGCCTGCCGCAGACCGCACAAGGCCTGTGTGTGCTGCCCCAAAGTGCCCGCCTGGGCAGCGACACCCAGCCCGACCCTGACGCCGACGGCATGCAGGAGAGCGACCGCAGTGTGCTGGGCGGCAACTACGATGTGCGAGAGTACCGCGAAGGGGACTCGCTGAAACAAGTCCACTGGAAGTTGAGTGCCAAGCTGAACCGGCTGTTGATCCGTGAACCGCTGGCCGCCGGTACGATGGCGGGGCAGGGGAGCGGTGACGGCCCCGGCGAGGGTGAGGGTGACATGTGGGGGGATTTCCCCGCCGAAGCCGCCCTGCACCGGGAAGCACCGCCCACCAAGAAAAAAGCAGTGGCGCTTTCCAAACGCGGCGGCACCGATGCCGACAGCGGCCTGGTGTTTCTGGACCGTGTGCTCATCAGCCCCGCCGTACCCGCGCAGGATACCCTGTGGCTGGTGGTGGATCTCTGCCTGCTACTGGCGCTGGCCTTTGGGCTGGTGTCCGCCGCCGTGACGGCCTTTGCCGTGCACCCGCCCGTTTGGGTGTGGCTGGCGCTGGCCGCGTGGTGTGCCGGGTGGTGCCTGTTTGGACGGCTGCCCCGGCGTGTGCAGCGGCTGGGCCTGCTGGCTGGCAGCCTTGTCTATTTGGTGGGGCTGTTTTTGTGCCAGCGCAGCTTTTTGGCCGGGGCACGCCAGTTTGGCGCTGCCGTGGCCGCAAGCTTAAATGAACGTTTTAACGCAAATCTGGCCGCCACAGCGGGCGGCACCCCGGCCCAGCTGGGGCTGTTTCTGGCGCTGGCCGCCCTGCCTTTGGCGGGCCTGCTGGCGCTGGCCGCGCTGCGCCGGGCCGACATTTTGCTGTTGAATCTGCTGCTGCTGCCGGCGGCGGTGTTCCTGCTGCTGGCGGGCAGCAACGTCTCCACGCCCTGCTGGCTGCTGCTGGCCGTGGGCTGGCTGGGGGCGCTGGCAGGCTCCCGCGCCGTGCGCCGCCGTGCCCTGTGGGGGGCGGCGGAGACCTGCCGCCGCAATCAGGCACAGCACAGGGCCATCCAAAAAGGCTCGGCGGCGGCCACTGTGCTGGTATGCGCTGCGCTGTTGGTGCCCGCCTTTGTGCTGCGGCCTGTGGTAGGTTTGCCCTTGCAGGCATTGCAGCCCGCGGCCCAGGTGATGGAATCGGCGGCCATAAGCGCCGCTGTGACCTGGCTGCCCCGCGTCAGCGGCGGGCGGCTGAACCTGCATGTAGAAGCTGCCGCCGGCGGTGTGGCCGATGGTGCCTTAGCCCAGGGCGGTGGCTTGCAGCTGCGCGGGGTCGAGGACCTGGCCCTGACCGCCAGTGACCAGCCTGAGGAAACCGTCTACCTGCGGGGGTTTATCGGTGGCAGCTACGACGGCACCGCCTGGCAGGCCCCCGATGCAAACGCCTTTGACAGCGCCGCCATGAACTGGAAGACCGAGGACGACGCCCGCCTGACTATTGCCAGCCTGCCGTTTTTGCGTGCCGCCTACGATGGCGCCGCCGAGCCGCAATCCCTTACGGTGGAGCGGCTGAACGCGGGGGACGCCTACACCTACGCCCCCTACAACGCCTACTGGAATGACTACTACACCCTAAACGGCGACGGCGCGGCGGACGGCCAGACCGCACAGGACGATGTGTTTTTGTATTATCCGCGCAGCATCGCCAAAGAGCTGTTGGCCGCCCGCGCCGAGGGTGACCCCAGCGTGCTGGACCGCATGGAGAGCTCCTACGCGGCCTACGCCAACAGCCACTACACCGCCGTGCCCGATGGCTACGACGACTTGCAGGCTCAGTGCGAAACGGCCGCCAAAGAGCAAAAGCTGACCGACCCGGACGACATCACAGCCTACATCCGCACCTGGCTGAACACCAACTGCCGGTATGACACCAACACCTCCCAGGCACCGGACGGCACCGACCCGATCCACTACTTTTTGTACGAGTCCAAGTCCGGCTACAGCGTGCAGTTTGCCTCGGCGGCCACGCTGATGTTCCGCATGTTCGGCCTGCCCGCCCGCTATGTGGTAGGGTATGCTGCGCCGCAAAGCTTGTTTACCCAGCAGGCGGACGGCAGTTGGCACGCCGTTTTGCAGGACGATAATGCCCATGCCTGGGCCGAGGTCTACATCGACGGCCAGGGCTGGACCCCCATGGAGATGACCCCCGGTGTGCTGGTAACAGCTGAAAAGGCCGACTACAAGAGCAGCCTGCCGGAGACCACCCCTGCCGAGAGCAGGGCCGCAGCCACCACTGACAGCGCCGATACCCGGCAGGACTTGCAGCTTTCCACAGCCCCGCGCCGTGCCCTGTGGCTGGTGGCTGTGCCGGTGGTGATACTGGCTGCAGCTACAGCTGCTTTTATCCTGCACCGCCGCCGTATGCTGGGGCTGGATACCCGCCGCCCCTGTGCAGAGCGGGTGCTGGCGATCTTTGCTGCAATCTACGCGCAGCTGGTGTGTCGCGGCCTGCCTGCGGGTACGTCCTCGGACGAGCAGGCGTTCCCCCAGTTTTTGCTGAAAGAGGTACATGAGCTTTCGGGCAGGGAAATCGAGGCGATGGTATCGCTTGCGCAGCGTGCCGCCTTTGCCGCCGATACCCTGACCGAAGAAGACGTAGCCGCTATGCGCGGCTGGTACAACCGCATCAAAAACAACAAAAAGACATAATTCCACATAAAAATTGCGAAAAAATTGCGAAATTTTTCCCCAAAACACTCCAAAACCGTTGAAACCTACGCACTGCGTATGGTATACTAACCTAAACACCATTGAACAAGGAGTCGATTCTGAGATGCCGCGTCGCAAAAAATCGGATGAAGGCATTATGGATATCACCCGCATGGCAGAGGATCTGGGCGTATCAAAAACGACGGTATCCCGTGCTTTGTCCGGCAATGGCCGTGTAAGCGAAGCAACCCGCCAGCGTGTGGTGGACTATGCCCGTGAGAAAAATTATGTCCCGAACATGATGGCGAAAAGCCTCGTCACCAAAAAGTCGTATAATGTTGCGCTGGTGTTTTCGCGCCAGTTTTCTAACTTCGAGGGTCAATTCCTGCGCAAAACTATCACCGCCGTCTGCGATGTGATGGCCCGCAACGATTACGATGTGCTGCTGGCCATGGTGGGTGAGCAGGAGTCCCAGCCCATGCAGCGCCTGCTGGTCAACCACAAGATCGATGGCGTCATCCTGGCCCGCTCGCTGGAGCGTGACCCCCTGATCCCGTTGCTGCAGCAAAGCAAACTGCCCTTTATCGCCATCGGCCGCCCGGCCGACCCCACGGTGCTTTACGTCGACCACGACCAGGTGGGCGGCTGCCGTGAGATGACCAACCTGCTGCTGATGAAAGGTCTGCACCGCATCGCCCTGTTGGGCGGTTCCATGCTGTACACCGTCAATCAGACCCGTCTCGAGGGCTTCCGCCAGGCGCACGAGCACAGCCGTTGTAAGATCGATGAAACCCTGCTTTTTTTGGAGTTGGAGACCGACGATCTGCGCATCGACGCCATCCAACAGGCTGTGGCACGCAAGGCGGACTGCCTGCTGTGCATGGACGACCACGTGGCCATGCTGGCACTGAACACCGTGCGCCAGATGGGTCTGAAAGTGCCCAATGACATCCGTATTGCTTCGCTGTATGACGGCGAGGCCCTGCTGGATTGCACGCCGCAGATCACGGCGGTGTCTTTCGACCCCGAACTGCTGGGCAAACGCGCCGCACAGCAATTGTTGGCCGTCACCCGCCGCCAGCCCGTCGAGACCGGCGCCCTGCTTGGCTACCAGGTGGGCCTGCGCACCTCGACACAGACCTGATTTTGCCCCATTATTCAATAATAAACAAAGCCGCCCGGCCTGAAATTCTCTTCAGGCCGGGCGGCTTTTTCTATGGATGCCTAAGGCAACACCGCACAATTCCCGCCTTACGGCTTAAGCACCGCTTCGGCGGCTGCGGCACGGCATCTGCGTTGTCAAAATGCTCGATAATACACAAAGTATTATCTGCGCTTTTGGCTTAGCAGCTGCCGCACCTCGCTCGCCGTATCGGCACTTAGAATTGTGCGGTATTGCCCTAAATTTATTCAGCGTTGTTCAGATAAATACGTGCCTCATACGGGCGGAAATGTGCCGCATCCGCGGGGGTGTCATAGTTGCCCAGCAGCAGGGTATCCAACGGCAAGGGAGCCACTGCGTCGGCGGGCAGGGTGAGCGGCTCCTCGTAGAAATTGCACAGCACGGTCATCACCTGGTCACCCAGGCGGCGCTGGTAGGCAAACAGAGCCGGGTGGTCTGCAAACAGCAGGGTAAAGTCGCCCTCACTGAAAATGGGATACTGTTTGCGCAGACGGATGAGCGCCTGGTAATAGTGGAACACCGAGCCGGCATCCGCCACCTCGTCCGCCGCATTGATGGCGGTATAGTTGGGGTTCACCTGCAGCCAGGGCGTGCCATCGGTAAAGCCCGCGTTGGTGGTGGCGTCCCACTGCATGGGGGTGCGGGCGTTGTCGCGGCTCTTGGCGTGGAGAGAGCGCAGGATGTCTGCCTCGCTGTACCCGGCCTGGGTACGCTCGCGGTACATGTTCAGCGTTTCAATGTCGCGGTAGTCGTCGATGGTGGGGAAGGCGACGTTCGTCATGCCCAACTCCTCGCCCTGGTAGATGTAGGGCGTGCCCTGCATGCCGTGCAGCAAGGTGGCCAGCATCTTGGCGGATTCCTGCCGGTAAGCGCCATCGTTGCCCCAGCGGGAGACGATGCGCGGCAGGTCGTGGTTGTTCCAGAACAGGCTGTTCCAGCCTTTGCCGTGCAAGCCCACCTGCCACTTGGTCAGCACCTCTTTCAGCGCCGAAAGCTGCAGCGGAGCCAAATCCCACTTCGCCTTGCCGGGGATCTGGTCCAGGCCGATGTGCTCAAACTGGAACACCATCGAGAATTCCTTGCCCCGCGGGTCGCTGAAGATGGGGGCGTTCTGCACATTGGCGCCCCAGGCCTCACCCACGGTCACCAGATCGGTGCTGCCAAAGGTGTTGGCGTTCAACTCCCGGATATAGGCATGCAGCATCGGGCCGTTGGAGGTAATTCCCAGGTCCGGGTCCTTGGCGATCTGGTCGATGACATCCAGCCGGAAACCGCCTACGCCCTTGTCCATCCAAAAGCGGATAGCCTTGTACAACTCCTGCCGCAGGGCGGGGTTGTCCCAGTTCAGGTCAGGCTGTTTGATGGAAAACTGGTGGAAATAATACTGCCCCACCTCGGGCACCCAGGTCCAGGCCGAGCCGCCAAAGGTGGCCCGCATCTTGTTGGGCGGCGTGCCCTCCACGCCGTCGCGCCAGACGTAATAGTCGTGGTAGGGGTTGTCGCGGCTCTTTTTTGCCTCCTGGAACCAGCGGTGCTCGTCCGAGGAGTGGTTCAGCACCAGATCCATGATGATGCGGATGTGGTGTTTTTTGGCTTCGGTGATGAGGTTGTCCATGTCGGCCAGCGTGCCGAACATGGGGTCAATATCGCAGTAGTCGGAAATGTCGTAGCCGTTGTCATCCTGCGGGCTGCGGTAGACGGGGCTGAGCCAGATGGCGTCGATGCCCAGGCTCTCCAGATAGCCAAGCCGCTGGATGATGCCGGCCAGGTCGCCAATGCCGTCGCCGTTGCTGTCCTGAAAGCTGCGGGGGTAGATCTGGTAGATCACAGCGTTTTTCCACCAGGGCTGCGGGTTTGCCATAGTTTTTCTCCTTATTGGTACCTTAGATAAATGTCGGAATTTGAAATCGTTTGCGCCGTTACAATCATAACCGAATCAAACCCAATTTGCAAGATGCCGGGGCTGCTGATGCCCTACGATTTTTGCGGGGTGGAAGATGTAAATTTTGTATCTTCTGCAAAATACGTCACGCGCCCCTCGTTATAGTAAGCAGAGATTACCAATAACTGGGAGGCAACGACCATGAAAATACTGCTTACGACCGATACCTGGGTTCCTACCATAAACGGCGTTGTAACGTCCACTGCCACCCTGCGTGCCGCACTGACGGCCCAGGGGCACGAGGTGCGGGTGCTGACCCTTTCCGGCGACTGCCATACCTATACAAAGGACGGTGTGACCAGCCTCGGTTCACTGGATGCCGGGCTGGTCTACCCCGGGGCCCGGCTGCGCGCCCCGGCATTGAATCGTGCCATCCGTGATCTGATCGACTGGCACCCGGATGTTGTCCACTCTCAGTGCGAGTTCAGCACTTTTGCCCCGGCACGCCGGATTGCGCACGCTGCGGGCGCACCGCTTATCCACACCTATCACACGGTGTACGAGGATTACACCCACTACTTTTCCCCCAGCCGCAGCATGGGGCGCAAGATGGCGGCGCTGTTCACCCGCATGATCTGCGCCGACTGCGACGCAGTCATCGCTCCCACGCCCAAGATCAGCCGCCTGTTGGCGGGCTACGGCGTGCACTGCCCGGTGCGTATCATCCCCACGGGGCTGGACCTGCAGCGCTTTGCTGTGCCCCGGGATGATGCCCTGCGCAGCCGCCTGGGCCTGCCGCCGAAAGAGGCAAACAAGACGGTCCTGCTCAGCCTGGGACGGCTGGCCAAGGAAAAAAACACAACAGAACTTGTCGATTCTATGCAGAATTTGCCGGACGCCGTTCTGCTCATCGTCGGCGACGGCCCAGAGCGCGCCGCGCTGGAACAGCAGGCGCAAAGCCTCGGCGTGGCTGACCGCGTGATTTTCGTAGGGGCCGTCCCGCCTGCCGAGGTGCCCCGCTACTACGCGCTGGGGGATGTATTTGTCAGTGCCTCCACCAGCGAGGCCCAGGGCTTGACCTACATCGAGGCTATGGCCGCAGGATTGCCGCTGCTTTGCCATGCGGACCCCTGTCTGGACGCGCTGGTGCGGGAAGGGGAGACCGGCTGGGCCTACCACACGCCTGCCGAGCTGGCTGCCCGTGCCGCTGCTCTGCCCAAAGGCCACCAACTGGCTGCCATGAGGCAAAACGCCCGCCGCGCCGTGCAGCCTTACACGAAGGAACAGTTCGGCCTTAGCGTAGTGCGGCTTTACGCGGCGGCGCTGGGCCGTAAACACGCCGCCCGCAGTGCGGCAGGGGGGAATGTGGCATGATCAAAAAAATCAACCAGGCAGCGTCTATCCTGGGGTTGGTGCTCTGCGCCGTGCTGGCATATGGCTTTTGGAAAGCCGGACTGTTTGACTCCAAAGAAGCGCTGACCAGCTGCATCAGCCGGTTCGGCTGGGCAGGTCCGGCGGTGTTCATCACATTCCAGGCCGTGCAGGTGGTAATCCCCATCCTGCCCGGCGGGCTGGGGTGTCTGGCCGGGGTCATCCTGTTCGGCGCGTGGAAAGGCTTCTGGTACAACTATATCGGCATCTGCGCCGGGTCGCTGGCAGCGTTTGCCATCGCCCGCGCCTGCGGCCGCCCGCTGCTGGAAAGCGCTTTTCCTGCCAAGGTGATCGAAAAATATGACCGCTGGATGGGCAGCGGCAGCCGGTTTGCCAAGTGGTTCGCATTCCTTATTTTCATCCCGGTTGCGCCTGATGACTATCTCTGCTTTCTTGCAGGCACCACGCGCATCGGCTGGCGGCTGTACGCGGCCATCATCCTGCTGTGCAAACCGGCATCCATTGCGCTGTACAGCCTGGGCCTGACCGTAGTTGCGCAAAATTTGCTGGGTCTTTGGAGGTGAACACCATGCGCACCGTACATATTTACAGCGGCTCGCTGGCGCTGGTCAGCAAAAGCGGGGTAGGGCAGGCAGCCAAACACCAGCGGGCGGCGCTGGAAAGCGTCGGCGTACACGTCGTCACCGATTGGGACTGTCGTGCCGAGGTGATACACATCAACACCGTGCTGCCGGTATCACTTTGGGCGGCACGCCATGCCCGCCGCCGGGGGCAAAAGGTCATCTGGTACGGCCATTCTACCGAGAAGGACTTCCGCAACTCCTTCACCGGCTCCAACTTGCTGGCGCCGCTTTTCAAACAATGGCTGCGGCTGTGCTATAACCAGGCGGACCTTATCATTACACCCACGCCCTACTCAGCCAAAGAACTGGCAGGTTACCGTTTGCGCCCGACCATCGTGCCGCTTTCCAACGGCGTGGATACCCGGTTTTTTGCCCCCAACCCCGCCAGCCGGTCCATCCTGCGGGAAAAGTACCGCCTGGCGGCGGATAAGCCCGTGGTCATCAGCGTAGGGCATTATATGCAGCGCAAAGGGATACTGGATTTTATTGCGCTGGCTCGTAAAATGCCGCAGGTGCAGTTTTTGTGGTTCGGCTACACCGACCCGCACCTTGTGCCGCATAACGTCAAAGCCGCCATGGCGGATGCACCGGAAAACCTTCGGTTTCCGGGCTTTCTCTCCCAGGCAGAGCTGCGCACGGCCTACTGCGGGGCGGACGCCTTTTTGTTTTGCAGCTATGAGGAGACCGAGGGCATCGTGATATTAGAAGCCCTGGCCTGCGCAACACCTACGCTGGTGCGGGACATCCCGGCCTATCGCGGCTGGCTGCGGGACAGCGTAAACGTCCACACCTACCGCACCACGCAGGACCTGCCCACCCGCTTGCAGGCACTTTTGCAGCACAAACTCCCCGATACTGCCGCAGCCGCCCGCCAAACCGCAGAGGAGCGGGCATTACCCCGTATTGGAGCACAATTATTGGAATTATATAAAACATTATAGATCCTTTTTTCCGCCCCGGAACAGCATCGATCTCGGCTGCTCCGGGAATTTTGTACCTGTCGAAACCTGCCGCACGCGCAACTTGCGCAATGGCCTATGACATAAAATGCGCAAATATGGAGTAAATGTGCACAATTGTGGCGTGCTAGTTTCATAACAACTTACAAACTTGGGCAATGTAGACAAAAACGGGTTGATTTTTGAAAAAATGCCGTGTATAATATAGGCAATCCGAACGGAAAATGTATTCGAGTTGCGCAAACGAATTCACTCACTTGGATCTAACTTGTTTTCTTAAGGAGGAAAACGACCATGAATGCAAAAAAGACCCTTTCGTTGAGCCTGGCCTCCGCTATGGCTCTCGGCCTGCTGGCAGGCTGCGGCAGCAGCGCTTCTTCCGCAGCTGCTTCTTCCGCAGCTGCCAGCACCGCACCCGCTGCTGACTCCACCTCTACCGCTGCTACTGCTAATGCAGCCGGCAAGGTCTACTACCTGAACTTCAAGCCCGAGCAGGATGAAGCATGGCAGGATTTGGCTGCCAAGTACACCGAGGAGACCGGCGTTCCCGTCACCGTTGTGACCGCTGCTTCCGGTCAGTACGAGACCACCCTGATGAGCGAGATGGCCAAGAGCGACGCACCCACCCTGTTCCAGGTCAACGGTCCTGTCGGTCTTGCCAGCTGGAAAGACTACTGCTACGACCTGTCCGGCTCCAAGATCGCCGGTGAGCTGACCAGCGACACCTACTCCCTGAAGGACGGCGACGCCACCCTGGGCATCGGCTACGTTATCGAGAGCTACGGTCTGATCACCAACAAGACCCTGTTGGAAAAGGCTGGTTACAGCGTGGACGACATCAAGAGCTTCGCCGACCTGAAGAAGGTTGCCGAGGACATCACCGCCCGCAAGGACGAACTTGGCTTTGCTGCCTTCACCTCCGCCGGTATGGACGGTTCCTCTGACTGGCGCTACAAGACCCACTTGGCCAACCTGCCCATCTACTTCGAGTATCAGGAGGACGGCATCAATAACACCGACGCCATCAAGGGCACCTACCTCGACAACTACAAAGATATCTTTGATCTGTACATCAACAACTCCACCTGCGATCCCGCTGAGCTGGCTGGCAAGACCGGCGACGACAGCCGCAACGAGTTCCTGAACAACGAGGCCGTCTTCTTCCAGAATGGTTCCTGGGAGTACACCAACCTCGTCGGCGATGACAAGCCCTTCACCGATGACGACCTGACCATGCTGCCCATCTACATTGGCGTCGGCGACGAAGCTAACCAGGGCCTGTGCACCGGCACCGAGAACTACTGGTGCGTCAACAAGGAAGCCAGCGAGGACGACATCAACGCTACTCTGGACTTCATCTACTGGTGCGTTTCTTCTGACGAAGGCACCAAGGCTATGGCCGACGACATGGGCTTTGTTATCCCCTTCAAGGCCGCTGCTGAGTCCCCGAACCTCTTCGTTAAGGTCGACAATGAAATGACCGCTGAGGGCAAGACCCCCGTGGCCTGGAACTTCTCCACCATGCCTTCCGAGAACTGGAAGAACGGCGTTGGTTCTGCTCTGACCGCTTACGCCGCCGGTACCGGCAGCTGGGATGATGTTGTTACTGCCTTCGTGGATGGCTGGGCAACCGAGGCTGCTTTGAACGCTGCTGCATAATCTAAGCAAACCTAAAACGCAATACCTGTGGGGCGGGCGGAAATCGCCCGCCCCGCTTTTTTTAACGAAACGAAGCAAGAAAGAGAATCTGAAAAGGGGGCTTTCCTATGGAAAAAGCCATAAAACGCTACTGGCCCGTCTTTGTGCTGCCAACGCTGATCGCCTTTATCATCGGCTTTGTGTGGCCTTTCATCTGGGGTACGGGGCTGTCCTTCTGCAAGTTCACTACCGTTAAAAACGTGCAGTTCGCTGGCCTTAGCAACTACAAAATGATCTGGATCGATGATACCTTCACCCATGCGTTCTGGTTCACGGCGGTCTTTACCATTGTGTCCACCGTGCTTATCAATGTGCTGGCTTTCAGCATCGCACTGCTGCTTACCCGCGGCATGCGCGGCACCAACGCCTTCCGCACGATCTTCTTCCTGCCGAACCTGATCGGCGGTATCGTGCTGGGCTACATCTGGCAGATTTTGCTCAACGGTATCCTTTCTGCCCTGGGCAAGCCGCTGCTCGAGCTGAACGCCACCTACGGCTTCTGGGGCCTCATCATCCTGATGTGCTGGCAGCAGATCGGCTACATGATGATCATCTACATTGCCGGTTTGCAGAACGTGCCCACCGATCTGATCGAAGCGGCCCGCATCGACGGCGCTACCTCCCGCCAGATCCTCCTTAAGATCAAGGTCCCCATGGTCATGCCCAGCGTGACGATCTGCACCTTCCTGACGCTGACCAACTCCTTCAAGCTGTTCGACCAGAACCTCTCTCTGACGGCTGGCGAACCGGCCAAGCAGTCCATGATGCTGGCGTACAACATTTATGATACGTTCTACGCCCGCTCGGGACCCCAGTGGAAGGGCATCGGCCAGGCCAAGGCTGTGGTCTTTTTCCTCTTCGTGGTCGTTTTCTCTCTGATCCAGCTCCATTTCACCCGCTCTAAGGAGGTGCAGCAATAATGGGCAAGACTGCTAAGGATCGCCGCATCAACTCGGTGCTGTCGGTCGTGCTTACCATCGTCTGCATCCTCTGGATGTACCCGGTGTTCATGATTTTGATGAACTCGCTCAAGACCGAGCGTGCCATCACCACCACTCACGCCTTCGAGCTGCCCACCGCCGAGACCTTCGTGGGCCTGAAGAACTACATCTACGGCATCGCGGAGATGGACTTCCTCTCCTCGCTGTGGTACAGCTTCATCATCACGATCTCCTCCGTCGCGCTGATCTTGCTCTGCTGCTCGATGTGCGCATGGTACATCACCCGTGTGCAGGGCGTGCTTTCCAAGGGCATGTATTACCTGTGCGTCTTCAGCATGATCGTGCCGTTCCAGATGGTCATGTTCACCCTGGCCAAAACGGCAGATACCCTCAAACTGAACAACCCCTACAACATCTGCATCATCTATCTAGGCTTCGGCGCCGGTCTGGCGGTGTTCATGTTCACCGGCTTTGTCAAGTCGATGCCTATCGCCATTGAGGAAGCCGCCATGATCGACGGCTGCAACCCGCTGCAGATCTTCTTCAAAGTGGTTTGCCCCATCCTGAAACCGACGATGATCTCCACTGCCATCCTGGAAACCATGTGGGTCTGGAACGACTACCTGCTGCCCACCCTGGTGCTGGACATCAAGCAGTTCCGTACCATTCCCATGGCCATCCAGTATTTCCGCGGCAGTTACGGCAAGGTCGAGATGGCCCCCATGATGGCCTGCATTATGATCACTGTCATCCCCGTCATTGTACTGTACCTGGCCTGCCAGAAGTACATCATCGACGGTGTTGTGGCCGGTGCGGTTAAGGGTTGATAGAGGGCCCGAAAGTATATTCCATTAGAAAGAGGTCAGTATTTTTATGAGAACCAGCGGTATTTTACTGCCGATTTCCAGCCTGCCGTCCCCCGGCGGTATCGGTACCATGGGGGCTGCGGCCCGTGAATTTGTGGACTTCCTGCATGCGGCAGGGCAGCATTACTGGCAGATTTTGCCGGTTTGTCCTACCAGCTACGGCGACAGCCCCTATCAATCCTTCTCCACCTTCGCGGGCAACCCCTACTTTATCGATCTTGACCAGCTGGCCGAGGCCGGGCTGCTTACGCCCGAGGAGTACCGCACAATCGATTGGGAGAGCGCGCCCGACTGCATCAACTATGGTGTGCTGTACGAGAAGCGCTACCCCGTCCTACGCCGCGCCTGCGCCCGTTTGCTGGCCAACCCCCCAGAGGATTACGAGCAGTTTTTGGCGGACAACGCTTTCTGGCTGCCGGACTACGCCCTGTTCATGGCACTGAAAGATGCCCACGGCGGTAAGTCCTGGCTGGAGTGGGAACGCCCGCTGCGCCTGCGCAAACCGGCCGATCTGGATAAGGCCCGCCGCTATCATAAGGCAAGCATCGATTTCTGGCAGGCTGTGCAGTATCTCTTCTACACCCAGTGGAAAAAACTGAAAGCCTACGCCAATGCCCGGGGCGTCGAGATCATCGGCGACCTGCCCATCTACGTAGCGGCGGACAGTGTGGATGTCTGGAGCAGCCCGCAGGAGTTTCAGCTGGACGAAAACCTGCTGCCTATCGAGGTGGCCGGCTGCCCGCCGGATGGTTTCTCCGCCACCGGCCAGCTGTGGGGCAACCCGCTGTTTGACTGGGACGCCATGGCCGCTACCGGCTACCGCTGGTGGGTGCGCCGCATCCGCCACTTGTGCAGCATCTACGATCTCCTGCGCATCGATCACTTCCGCGGCTTCGCCGGGTACTACGCCATCCCTTACGGCGATAAGACCGCCGAGCATGGCCGCTGGCGCACCGGCCCAGGCTACAGCCTGTTTGCCGCCGTTAAAAAGGAACTGGGCAGCCCCCGCATCATTGCCGAGGACCTGGGTTTCCTGACCGACGATGTGCGCGAGTTGCTGGCCAAGTGCGAGTACCCCGGCATGAAAGTGCTGGAATTCGCCTTTGACAGCCGCGACGGCGGCGACTACCGCCCCCACAGCTATCCCACCAACTGCGTGGCCTACACCGGCACCCATGACAACGAGCCTGTACAGGGCTGGTTTGCCACCGCCGATAAGACCGACACCGACCGTGCCGTAGAGTACCTGAATCTGACCAAAGAGGAAGGTTACCACTGGGGTATGATGCGCGGTGTCTGGGCCAGCACGGCCGATCTGGCCGTAGTGCAGGCACAGGATGTGCTGGGTCTGGGGCATGAATCCCGCATGAACACGCCGTCCACCTTGGGCGGCAACTGGTGCTGGCGCGCACTGCCGGGTGCTTTCACCCCGGCGCTGGCGCAAAAGCTCAACCATCTGATGGAGTTGTACGGCCGCCTGCCCGCAGAAGCCGCTCCGGAGGATGCAACCCAGGATCCGGCGGATTCCCCGTCCGTCTGATATAAGGGCCGTGCCGTATCGCGGTGATGACCCGGATTTCTTCTCTTTTTTCTATCGTTTCTTTCTTGCAAACAGGGTAAGGCCCTCGGCAAACCGCCGGGGGCCTTATCCTGTTTTTGCTGCAGGATGGGTCCGGTGGAACTGGCATCCTGTTCCTTCGGCCAAAGCAGCAAGGTCAGCTATCTGCAGATGCTTACAGCGGTGTGTGCTGTGGTCAACGGCGGGCGGCTGATGCAGCCCTATGTTGTACAGCGCATTACCGCCCCGGACGGTACAATAATAAAAGAGGTAGAACCTACAGTGAAGCGGCAGGTCATTTCGGCTGAAACCAGCGCCACGATGTGCAAGCTGATGGAAGGGGTGGTCACCAAAGGCACCGGCACCCGGGCGGCGGTGCCCGGCTACCGTGTGGGCGGCAAAAGCGGCACCAGCCAAAAGCTGGACAGCAAAAACGAGGGAGCCCGCATTGCCAGCTTTGTGGCGGTCGCGCCCATCGAGGCCCCACGGCTGGCGGTGCTGATCTGCCTGGACGAACCCCACAGCTGGACCACCAGCGGCGGCGCCCTCTCCGGCCCCGTCTGCGCCGAGGTCCTGCAAAAGGCCCTGCCATATCTGGGGATAGAGCCGACGGAAATGGTAGAAAAATAAATTTTAAAATTCATTCACGACATTTCCCTGCAAATCTGCTATACTAAAGCTACTTTAAAAAATAGGAGAGTTTTAGCATGCCGCAGCCTTATGTGTTGTTTGACAATGTGTGTAAATATTACCAGATGGGCGATACCCGTATCGCTGCATCAGATCACGTGAGCTTTGAGATCCAAAAGGGGGAGTTCTGCGTCATCCTCGGCCCTTCCGGTGCGGGCAAAACCACCGTGCTGAATATGCTGGGCGGCATGGATACCTGCGACGAGGGCACCATCCTGCTGGACGGCGAGAAGGTCAGCGGCTTTGATAAAAAGCGGCTGACCACCTACCGCCGCTATGATGTGGGCTTCGTGTTCCAGTTTTATAACCTCGTGCAGAACCTGACCGCGCGGGAAAATGTGGAGTTGGCCGCCGAGATCTGCCGCGACCCGCTGGATGCCGACACCGTGCTGGATGAGGTAGGCCTGGCGGACCGCAAAAACAACTTCCCGGCACAGCTTTCCGGCGGTGAACAGCAGCGTGTCTCCATCGCCCGTGCGCTGGCCAAAAACCCGAAGATCCTGCTTTGTGATGAGCCTACCGGCGCGCTGGACTACAAAACCGGCAAGCAGGTGTTGGCCCTGCTGCAGGCCACCTGCCGCAAACAGGGGCGCACCGTCATCGTCATCACCCACAACAGCGCTCTGGCCGCTATGGCGGACCGGGTCATCCGTATCAACAGCGGCCGGGTGGTAGATCAGACCGTGAACCCCAACCCCACCCCCGTGGAAAGGATCGAGTGGTAAATGACACGCAGTTATCGCAAAAATACCCTGCGGACCTTCAAAAGCACCGCCAGCCGGTTCGCCGCCGTCTTTGCCATCGTGGCGCTGGGCGTCGGCTTCCTGGCCGGGCTGAACGCCACGCCCATCGATATGAAAGAGTCGATGGAACGCTATATGGATGATGGCAACTTCTACGACCTGCGCATCGTCTCCACCCTGGGCCTGACCGATGAGGATGTGGACGCCTTGCGCCAGGTGGAGGGCGTTCGCCAGGTGCAGCCGGGCTACTCGGCAGATTTGCTGGTGGAGGTGGACGGTGATACCGTCGTCAGCCGCGTCCACAGCCTGCCTGCGCCGGAGAATAACACCATCAACCGGCTGAACCTCGTCGAGGGCCGCCTGCCGGAAAAGTCCGGCGAGTGCGTCATCGAAGCCAGCTACACCAAAAAGCAATCTAACTACACCGTGGGCACAAAGCTGGTGGTGGACAAAGCCAACGAAGATCTGGACACCAAGCTGAGCACCACCGAGTACACCGTCGTGGGCATCGTGCACAACGCCAACTATTTCAGCTTTGAGCGCGAGCCCGCCAGCGTTGGCAACGGCACGGTCAAGCTGGTGTTCTACATCCCCCAGCAGGATTTCGCCTACGAAGCCTACACCGAAGTCTACCTGACCGCCGAAGGCGCGTTGGAGCAGGACAGCCTGGGCGACGCCTACCAAACCAATATTGATACGGTCAAGGCCAACGTCGAGGCCATCGCCGATGCCCGGTGTGAAGCCCGCTATGACGGCATCATCGCTGATGCCCGTGCCGAGCTGGATGACGCCTGGGCTGAGTACAACGACGCCAAAGCGGATGCCGACCAACAGCTGGCCGACGCTGCCGCCGAATTGGCCGACGGCAAACGACAGTTGGCGGATGGACAGAAAGAGGTGGATGACGGCGAGCGCCAGTATGCAGACGGCTTGAACGAACTGACCAGCAACGAAGCCCTGCTCAACGATGGCGCGGCCCAATTGGCGAATGCCGAAGCCCAGCTGAAAGACGCCGAGGCGCAGCTGCAGGCAGGGGAGGACGAACTTGCCGCCAACGCCCCCAAGCTGGAAGCCGCCCGCAAACAGTTAGAAGAGGGCCAGGCTCAGTACGAAGCCGGGCTGAAACAATACAACGACGGCCTGGCACAGATCGAAACCGCCGAAAAGCAGCTGGCCGACGCCAAGGCCCAGCTGGACGCCAACGCGGACGCCTACCAGCAGGGGATAGCAGCCTTTGCCGAAAAGCTGGGAGTGGATGCGGCCCAGGTGGATGCGTTTATCGGCTGGCTGGCCCAGAACTGCGATGCCAACGGCACCCAGCCGCCCCAGACGGTGGAAGAACTGTGGCAAGCCATCCAGAATTACGGCGGTCTGACCATCCCCGCAGGCCTGACGCAGGAGCAGGTGGATGCCATCCGCGCCCAGGCCAACGATCTGCTGGCGGCCATCGATGAAATCCCCGCAGACACCCTGCCGGAAGAACAACAGCAGCGCTTGCAGGAGGCCCGGACGTATATCGCCGCCGTGGCTGATGCTGCCGACCCTGCCGCCATGCAGACGGCTTTGCAGAATGCTGTCGATTGGGCGCGTCAGTTCGCCCCCGAACTGCCCGATGACATCAGGGACAAGCTGAACGCCGCTGTCGAAGCCTGGTGGGCCAGCCTGCCCGAGGACAGCAAAGCCCAGCTGGAAGAACTGGTTTCCGGCGTGGGCCAGCTGACCCAATACCGGTTAGGCCTGCTGCAATACGAACAAGGCGCGGCTCAGCTGGCTGCCGCCCGTGCCGAGCTGGAAGCCAACGCCCCCAAACTGGCCACCGCCAAGGCCCAGCTGGACGATGGCTGGAAGCAGTACTATGACGGCCTGGCCCAGTACGAGGACGGCAAAAAGCAGCTGGCGGCTGCCTGCGCCCAGCTGGAGGATGGCTGGGCCACCCTGCAGGACAAAAAGGTGCAGTTGGCCGATGCCCGCCGCCAGATCGACGACGCCAAAGGCCAGCTGAGCGACGCCCGCAAAAAGTTGGATGACGCCAAAACAACCATTGCCGAAAACCTGCAAAAACTACGGGACGGAGAAATAGAATATGAGGACGCCAAGGTCGAAGCCGAAAAGGCCCTGGCCGATGCCCGCGCGCAAATCGAGGACGGAGAAGCCGCCCTGAACGATGTGGAGTACCCCACCTGGTACGTCTGGGACCGCAGCAAAAACGTCAGCTATGCGTCCTTTACCGCCAATGTGGATAAGCTCACCGCCATTGCCACCATCTTTCCGGTATTCTTCTTCCTGGTGGCGGCACTGGTGGTATCCACCACCATGACCCGCATGGTCGAGGAAGAACGCCTGCAGATCGGCACGCTGAAAGCCCTGGGCTATTCGGGCGCAGCCATCATGCAAAAGTACCTGATCTACGCCTTCACGGCGGCTGCAGCGGGCACAGTAGCCGGACTGGCCGTCGGCTTCAAGGCCTTCCCGTCCATCATCTGGTCCGCCTATGAAATGATGTATTATATGCCGTCTATTGCCACCCCCTGGCGGTTGAGCCAGGCGTTGCTTGCGGGTGGCACCCTTATCCTGCTCACCGTGGGCATCACGGCGCTGGCCTGCCGCACCACCTTGCAGGAGAACCCGGCGGCCCTCATGCTGCCCCGCGCCCCCAAGGCCGGCAAGCGCATTTTGCTGGAACGCATCACTCCGCTGTGGCGGCGGCTGCCCTTCAGCTGGAAAGTTACCTGCCGCAACCTGCTGCGCTACAAAAAGCGCTTCTGGATGACGGTCATCGGCGTGGCGGGCTGCACCTCGCTGCTGGTGGCGGGCTTCGGCATCTCGGATTCGCTGAACTCCATCATCACCAAGCAGTACGGCGACATTTACCACTACGACCTGATGACCATCGTCACCAAGCAGGAGGCCACCGAAAGCGGCCCTGTTTACGACTACCTTCATAATAATGAGAACGTCACCGATTCGCTGACCGTTGCCATGGAATCCACCCGGCAGGATGGCCCCGACGGTGAGATGGACGTCTACCTCATGGTTCCCCAGGCTGTGGACAAGTTTGCTGAGTTTGCTGACCTGCACGAACGCCTCTCCCGCAAGGCGGTGCCGCTGGGGCAGCAGGGCGTGGTCGTGAACGAAAAGATGGCCAAGACCCTGGGTGTAAAGGTAGGGGACACCATTACCCTGACTAACAGCGACGATAAGACAGCTGACTTCACTGTCAGCGGTGTGTGCGAGCATTACGTCAGCAATTACGTTTACCTCAGCCCGGCGGTGTACGAGGCCGGTTTTGGCGAAGCTCCCGCCTACAACGCAATCATGAGCATCCTGCCCGAGGACACCCAGGAAGCCCGCGATACCCTCTCGGCGGACCTGCTGGCGATGGGCAATGTGGCCAGCCTGAACTTCACGCAGGACAACGTGAAACAGGTGCTCAACATGCTTAACTCCATCGATGCAGTGGTCGTGCTCATCATCGTCTGTGCGGCATCGCTGGCGTTCGTGGTGCTGTATAACCTATCCAACATCAACATTGCCGAGCGTGTCAAGGAGATCGCCACCATCAAGGTGCTGGGCTTCTACGACACCGAGGTCTACGCCTACGTCAACCGCGAGAGCGTGGCCTTAACGCTGATCGGCACGCTGTTAGGCCTGGCAGGCGGCATTGCCCTGCACAGCTTCGTCATCACCACGGTGGAGGTCGATGCCGTCATGTTTGGGCGGCAGATCTACCCCCAAAGCTTTGCCTACGCCATTGCCCTGACCCTGCTGTTCAGCACGCTGGTCAACCTGGTCATGCAGCGGCTGCTGAAACGCATCTCGATGGTAGAGAGCATGAAAGCGCCGGAATAAAACGGACGCATGAAGCTCCTATAAATAGAAGGAGCCGATTGCAAACATATATCTAATGTAAAATAGGTATCATTTTCTTTAAAATCGTTAGATTCGTTAAAGTTGTTGGGATCGTTTTGCTAACGAAAGTGACGACTATGATATCTAGATGAAAGCAGGTAAAAGAAAGCTCCCTCTTTGAGGGGGCTTTTTAAAATTCATCTCTTGACATTTTCCCAATCGGTGATATACTATCCAAGTACGAATATAAACAGTTAGCATGCGAACAATTCATGAATGAACAATTCGCAGGCTAACAAAACGACCCGATAAGGAAGGTGAGAACGATGATCTGCCAAAATCCAGCCACGGTTCGGGATGGCTGCGTAAACAAGCATTTCGGTGCGCTGCTCAGCCATACATCCCGTATGCTGCGCCGCGCTATGGATACCCGCATTGCAGCCGAAGTTACCCCGGAGCTGACCGGTGTGCGCGGTATGCTGCTGGGCGAGATCATCTGTGCGAACAACGAAAACCGTGATGTCTACCAGCGCGATGTAGAACAATGGTTCCACATCCGCCGTTCCAGCGTCACGGCGATCCTGCAGGGCATGGAGCAGGATGGCTTCATCACCCGCTGCTCGGTCGAGAAAGATGCCCGCTTAAAGCGGCTGGCCGCCACCCCCAAAGGGGTGGCCTACCACGACCGCATCCGAGCCAGCATTGACCGCTTTGAACAGGACCTGCAGCAGGGCCTTACCCCCGAAGAAATGGCCGCTGCCCGTGTGGTGCTGAACCAAATCCTGCACAACGCCCAGTCCATCGAGGCCGAAGCAAAACAATCTACCCCGGAAAGGAGCAATGAAACTTGCTGAAAACACTCGGACGTGAGACAAAGGGATTCCGCCTGGTCTCGATCCTGACGCCAATCTTTATGATCTGCGAGGTCATCATGGAGATGATCATCCCCAAACTGATGGCTTCCATCATTGACGATGGCGTCACCCCCGGCAATATGCAGGTCATCTACATCGTTGGTGCCCAGATGATCGTTGCAGCGTTGTTTGGCCTGCTGTTTGGCATTTTGGGTGCCGTGCTTGGCTCCCATGCCGCCACCGGTTTTGCCCGCAATCTGCGCCGCGGTATGTTTAAAAATATCCAGACCTTCAGCTTTGCCAACATCGATAAATACTCTACCGCCGGTCTGGTCACCCGTATGACCACCGACGTTACCAACATCCAAAACGCCTATCAGATGTTGCTGCGCATGTCCATCCGTGCGCCTGCCAGCATGATCGTGGCGCTGATCATGTCCTACACCATCAACCGCCAGCTGGCTAACATTTACTTGATCGCGGTCATCCTGCTGGGCTGCGTGCTGGTGTACATCATGACGCACGCCACCCGCTATTTCACCGAGGCTTTCCGCAAGTACGATGACCTGAACGAGAGCGTGCAGGAGAATGTTTCTGCAATCCGCGTGGTCAAAGCCTACGTGCGGGAAAAGTTCGAGAGCGAGAAGTTCCGCAAGGCCAGCGAGAACGTGCGTAACCTGCTGATGCGCGCTGAACTTATCATCGCCTGGAACGCCCCCTTCATGCAGTTGACCGTCTACAGCTGCATCCTGCTCATCAGCTGGATGGGCGCACGGCTCATCGTCAGCTCCGGCGCCACCACCTTCACCACCGGTGACCTGATGAGCATGCTGAGCTACTGCATGAACATCCTGATGAGCCTGATGATGCTCTCGATGGTGTTTGTCATGATCACCATGTCCGCTGCTTCCGCCAAACGTGTAGCCGAGGTCCTGGATGAGAAGTCTGACCTGACCAACGGCGAAAACCCCGTCATGGACATCGCGGACGGTTCTGTCAAGTTCGACCACGTCAGCTTCTCCTACAAGAAGAACGGCGAGAAGGTGCTGAGCGACATCGACCTGGACATCAAGTCTGGCGAGACCATCGGCATCATCGGCGGCACCGGCTCGGCCAAGTCCAGCCTGGTGCAGCTGCTGCCCCGCCTGTATGACGTGACCGAGGGTAGCGTCTCCATCGGTGGTGTGGATGTGCGCCGTTATGACCTGGAGACCCTGCGCAATAACGTGGCCATGGTGCTGCAAAAGAACGAATTGTTCAGCGGCACCATCGCCGACAACCTGCGCTGGGGCAACCCCGACGCCACCGACGCAGAGATCGTGGACGCCTGCAAGCAGGCCTGCGCCGATGAATTTATCGAGCGCTTCCCCGATAAGTACCAGACCCACATTGAGCAGGGCGGCAACAACGTATCCGGCGGCCAGAAGCAGCGCCTCTGTATCGCCCGTGCCCTGCTGAAAAAGCCCCGCATCCTGATCCTGGACGACTCCACTTCCGCTGTCGATACCGCCACCGACGCCAGGATCCGCCGTTCCTTTGCCGAGAAGATCCCCGGCACGACGGTGTTCATCGTGGCACAGCGTATTTCCTCTGTCGAGAACGCTGACAAGGTGCTGGTGCTGGATAACGGCAGGGTCAGCGGCTTTGATACCCCCGCCAACCTGCTGAAGACCAACGCCATCTATCAGGATGTCTACAACAGCCAGACCAAAGGCTCCGGCGACTTTGACGAGAAGGGAGGGGAAGCCTGATGGCACAGCAGCCTAAAGTAGTAAAAATGGGCCCCGGCCGCAACGCAGGCCCCCGCCCCAAAGTAGAGAACCCCGGAAAGGTGTTCAAGCGCATCCTGGCCTACGTGATGAGGCAGTACAAGTTCCAGGTCATCCTGGTGCTGTGCTGCATTCTGCTCGGCGTGTTCGCTCAGGTCCAGGGCACCCTGTTTATGCAGACTCTGATCGACAGCTACATCCTGCCTCTGCTGGCCGAAAAGAGCAACGATTTCTCCGGCCTGCTGCATGCCATCACCCGTGTGGCCTGCTTCTACGGCGTGGGCATCCTGGCCGTCTTCATCCAGAACCGCACCATGGCCAAGATCACCCAGGGCACCCTAAAACGTCTGCGCGACGACCTGTTCGTCCACATGCAGACACTGCCCATCAAGTATTTTGACAGCCACGCCCACGGCGACATCATGTCTGTCTACACCAACGATATTGATACCCTGCGCCAGCTCATCAGCCAGAGCCTGCCCCAGCTGGTCAATACGGTCATTACGGTAGTCAGCGTATTTTTGTCTATGCTTTACCTCAGCGTGCCGCTGAGCGTACTGACCCTGGTCATGGTCGGCGCTATGATGCTGGCCACCAAGTATCTCACCGGCAACTCCGGCAAGTACTTCCTCAAGCAGCAGCAAGAGCTGGGCAAAGTCAACGGCTACATCGAGGAAATGATGAACGGTCAGAAGGTCGTCAAGGTTTTCTGCCACGAGGATGCCGCCATCAAGGAGTTCAACGAACTCAACGATGAGCTGTTCCACAGCGCCGACAAGGCCAACGCCTACTCTCTGGTGGCGATGCCCGTCAACGCCCAGCTGGGCAACCTGAGCTACGTGCTCTGCGCTGTGGTCGGCGGTGCGCTGGCCATCGGCGGCGTCGGCAGCCTGACGCTGGGCAAGCTGGCCAGCTTCCTGACCTTTAATAAGAGCTTCAACCAGCCCATCACTCAGATCTCCATGCAGCTGAACGCGGTCGTCATGGCTCTGGCTGGCGGCGCCCGTATCTTCGCCCTGCTGGATGAAAAGTCCGAGGTCAACGAGGGCGACATCACCCTGGTGCATGCCAAGTTCCAGGCCGACGACACCCTGACCGAGACCAACGAGTCCACCGGCATCTGGGCCTGGAAAAAGCAGAACGCCGATGGCACTGTCACTTACACCCAGCTGAAGGGCGACATCGTCTTTAAGGATGTGGACTTCGGCTACGATGAGGGCAAAATCGTCCTGCACGACATCAACCTCTACGGCCGTCCGGGCCAGAAGATCGCTTTCGTCGGTTCTACCGGCGCCGGTAAGACCACCATCACCAACCTGATCAACCGCTTCTACGACATCCAGAAGGGTCAGATCCTCTACGACGGCCACGACATCAAGTCCATCGAAAAGAACGCTCTGCGTTCCTCTCTTGGCATCGTGCTGCAGGATACCCACCTGTTCACCGGCACCGTTATGGAGAACATCCGCTACGGCCGCCTGACCGCCAACGATGAAGAGTGTATGGCCGCCGCCAAGCTGGCCAACGCCGACAGCTTCATCAAACATCTGCCCGATGGCTACAACACCATGCTGACCGGCGACGGCACCAACCTGAGCCAGGGCCAGCGCCAGCTGCTGGCTATTGCCCGTGCTGCCGTTGCTGACCCGCCGGTGCTGATTTTGGACGAGGCAACTTCCTCCATTGATACCCGCACCGAAAAACTGGTGCAGGACGGCATGGACGGCCTGATGTACGGCCGTACGACCTTCGTCATTGCCCACCGCCTGTCCACCGTCCGCAACTCGGACTGTATCATGGTTTTGGAGCAGGGCCGCATCATCGAGCGCGGCACCCACGACGAGCTGATCGCCCAGAAAGGCCGCTACTACACCCTGTACACAGGCAATTTTGCCGAGAACAGCTGAACACATTGACAGCATAGTGTACAGCGTTGCTGCGCAAAAATTGCAGCAATCTGGTGTACAATCAATCAAAATTGCCGGGATGGCTTGCCGCTGTCCCGGCTTTTTTGTGTAAAGTGCCGCATTACCGCCACAAAGTTGACGAATTGGTAAAAAGTGGTTATAATAGGTGACGTAGCCACGATTATTCGGCTACATAAGATACCGCGGCAGAGGGTACAGCGCAACCGATTAGGCAGCGCCGATATAGGCCGCATGGATACGTTTACAGAACTGTTTATGAATAGGGAGGTAGCCAATATGGCAGCCAAGAAGAAAATTGCACAGACCGTGATCACCGAGGGTAAGTACTACACCATCAACGCCGCCAACGGCAAGGTCGTTGAGGTTGCCGATTATAATATCGAGAACGGCGCCAAGATCCAGCTGTGGGACGACGCCAATGCCGAGTGGCAGCAGTGGGGCTTCGTTGCCGCAGGCGACGGCGTCTACCGCGTGCAGAACCGTTTCACCGGCAAGATGATGGACCTGGATATGGGCGGTGTCAGCGACGGCACCCGCGTACACCAGTGGGAGGGTGCCCCCGCTTCCAGCCAGCTGTGGGTGGTCGAGCCTTCCAACGATGGCCGCGTTAAGATCAAGAGCAACCTGGCAGGCAAGCTGCTGGATGCCGGCATGAGCGCTGTCAACGGCACCCCGCTGCAGATCTGGGCCGACGTCAACGGCGAGAACCAGTACTGGACCATCAACGAGGTCACCCGCAAGCCCAAGACCAGCGTGAAGGCTTCCGCCGTCAAGGCTAAGGCCGCTGCTGAAAAGGCTGCTACCGAGATCGTCGACGCTGCTGCTGTGGCGGTTGCCCCCACTGTCGAGAAGGCTGTCAAGGCAGCCAAGCCCGTTGCAGAAAAGGCCGCCAAGGCCGCAAAGCCTGTTGCCGAGAAGGCCGTCAAGGCTGCCAAGCCCGTAGTTGAGAAGACTGTCGAGGCTGCTAAGCCCGTGGTTGAGAAGGCTGTTAAGGCTGCTGAGCCTGTCGTCGAAAAGACCGTCGAGGCTGCTAAGCCGGTCGTCGAGGAAGCTGTCAAGGCTGCTGCCCCTGTTGTGGAGGAGACCGTCAAGGCCGCCGAAAAGGCCGCTGCCGAGGTTAAGACCGCTGTGAACACCGCCGCCAAAAAGCGCGGCCGCAAGAGCAAGCGCAAGTAATTTGCACCTGCACATTCTTGCCCGATAACCCCCTGCACCGAATTATGCTGTAACAAGTTGCCCCCGGTACCGTTAAGTACCGGGGGCTTTTGGTTTTATATTAGTTTTTTACGGGCAAGATCAACCCAACGCCGCGATGCTCTCTTTGATCTTCGCGGTCTTTTCCTGGGCGGCGGCCAGCTTGGCGCGGGTCTCCTCCACCAGCTTGGCGGGGGCTTTCTCCACGAACTTCGGGTTGTTCAGCTGGTTGGTGAACATGCCCAGCTCCTTCTCGGCCTTGGTCAGCTCCTTGTTCAGGCGGGCCAGCTCCTTCTCACGGTCGATCAGCTCCATCATCGGGATAAAGCCCTTGGCATCCGGGGTAGCCACGTTTACCATGCCGTCGGCGCTGCCCTCATACTTGGGGGTCACGGTCACGTCGGTGGCAAAGGCAAAGCGGGCCAGGTAGGCGCCGCCCTTCTCAAAGGCAGCGGGGCTGGCAGTCTCAATGACCATGCTGGTCTTCTTGGCGGGGTGGACGTTCATCTCGGCGCGCATGGTACGCACAGCCTTGATGTAATCCATCAGTTTTTCAAAGTCAGCGCAGTCCTCGGCCCAGATCTTCATGTTCTCATTGCCCGGCCACAGCTGGGTCATGATGGTCTCGCCGCTGCCGGGCAGGGCCTGATAGATCTCCTCGGTGATGAACGGCATGAAGGGATGCAGCAGCTTCAGTGCGCGGTCCAGCACATACACCAGCACCTTGCGGGCGGTGTCGGCGGCCTGGGCGTCGTCGCCGTTCAGGCGGGTTTTGCAAATTTCGATGTACCAGTCGCAGTACACTTCCCAAATAAAGTTCTCCACCTTCTCGGCGGCCAGGCCCAGCTCGTACTTATCCAGGTTGGCGGTAGCGTCGGCGGCCATCTTGGCCAGCTCGCTCAGCACCCACTTGTCGCTCATGTCCAGCTGCTCCTCTGCGGGCAGGCCGGGCTGGAAGTCCTCGGGCAGGTTCATCTGCACAAAGCGGGAAGCATTCCACAGCTTGTTGGCAAAGTTACGGGCAGCCAGCACCTTTTCATCGCTGTAACGCATATCGTTGCCGGCGGTGGAACCGATGATGAGCATCAGGCGCAGGGCGTCGGCACCGTACTGGTCAATGACTTCCAGCGGGTCGATGCCGTTGCCCAGGCTCTTGGACATCTTGCGGCCCTGGCTGTCGCGCACGATGCCGTGGATCAGCACAGTGTCGAACGGGGCCTTGCCGGTGTAGGCCAGGCCGGAGAAGATCATGCGAGAGACCCAGAAGCCGATGATGTCGTAGCCGGTCACCAGCGTGTTGGTGGGGTAGAAGTAGTTGTAATCTTCGGCGTTCTCATCAGGCCAGCCCAGGGTGGAGAAGGGCCACAGGGCAGAGCTGAACCAGGTGTCCAGCGTGTCGGGGTCCTGGGTCAGATGGGTGCAGCCGCACTTGGGGCAGACGGACGGAGCCTCTTTGGCAACCACGGTCTCGCCGCAATCGTCACAGTACCAGGCGGGGATCTGGTGGCCCCACCACAGCTGACGGCTGATACACCAATCGCGGCCGCCCTTCATCCAGTTGATGTAGTTCTTGGTGAAGCGCTCGGGCACGAACTTGATCTCGCCCTTCTCCACGCTCTCAATGGCGGGCTTGGCCAGCGGTTCCATCTTGACGAACCACTGCTTGGAGACCATCGGTTCAATGACGGAGTGGCAGCGGTAGCAGGTGCCCACGTCATGGGTCAGGGCCTCAGTCTCTTTCAGGGCACCGCAGGCTTCCAGGTCGGCCAGGATGGCCTTGCGGGCCTCCAGGGCGGTCATGCCGGCGTACTTGCCGCAATCCAGTACTTCGGGTTCGTCGGCGGCAGCGCGGCCGGCGGCACGCTCAGCATCAGCGGCAGCCTTGTCGGCGGCACCGGTCATATGGCCGTCGTAGGTCAGCACGCGGATCATCGGCAGGTCATGGCGCTTGCCGACCTCAAAGTCGTTGGGGTCGTGGGCGGGGGTGATCTTCACGACGCCGGTGCCTTTTTCCATGTCGGCATGCTCGTCGCAGACGATGGGAATCTCACGGTCCAGCAGCGGCAGGATGACATGGCAGCCGTGCAGGTGGGCGTAACGGGGGTCATCGGCGTTGATGGCCACGGCGGTATCGCCCAGCATGGTTTCGGGGCGGGTGGTAGCCAGCTCCAGATATTCGCCGGTCTCCTTCACCTTGTACAGCAGGTGCCAGAAGCTGCCCTCCTTGGCCTCGTACTCGACCTCGGCGTCGGAGATGGAGGTGTTGCAGTGGGGGCACCAGTTGACCATGCGGTTGCCGCGGTAGATCAGTCCCTTGTCGTACAGGCGCAC
>ENA-USUG01000364-USUG01000364.1-human-gut-metagenome-genome-assembly--contig:-NODE-364-length-75392-cov-23.468313_pt1 | contig 75392 bp, 52 predicted proteins | sample MGYA00250059_ERZ773394 | MGnify/ENA primary metagenome ERZ773394 (study PRJEB29103, sample SAMN06111957) | human gut metagenome | biome: human gut; feature: ankylosing spondylitis patient; material... | reverse complement strand
TTTTGGCAACGCAGATGCCGTGCCGCAGCCGCCGGAGCGGTGCTTAAGCCGCAAGGCGGGAATTGTGCGGTGTTGCCCTATATCCCTGTTAAAATGTCAGCCGCATCTGGTTCCACGCCACATTGCCGTGGGTGGATTGGGAAACACCCTCGTTAACAAAGCCAAATTTGGCGTAATAGTGTACTAGTTTGTCCTTACAGGTCAGTACCAGACCCTTGCGGCCCTGCTGGCGGGCATCGGCAATGGCGCGGTTCAGCAGCTGGGCTGCCAGACCGTGTTTGCGGTACTCTGGCCGGGTCACCACGCCAAAAATCATCTGCCATGCGCCGGTTTCGCTGTGCAGAGCGGCATTTTCGTATAGATCATCGGTCAGATCGGGCTGGTCTGTCACCATGCCGTCCACAAAAGAAATCAGCGTTTCACCGTCAAACATCAGCCAAAAGTGTCCGGCATAAGCCTGCAGACGGTCCCTGAACTGCTGTTCCGGCGCGGCTTCCGCTGCGGGGAAGCAGAGGGCCTCCACCTCCGCCAGCGCGGCGGCATCGGCGGGGACTGCGGTGCGTATCAACATAAAAAACATCCACCTTTCGGGGAAAAATTGGGGGGCGTTCCTGTGCCCCGTTCCGCCGGTCAATCCGGCCGGGCGCAAACGGCACGGCCCTTTGCTGTAAGCCATTATCCCATACTCCCGTCCAAATTGCAAGCGGGGTTTGACAGGCGTGTGCGGGAGCGGTATCCTTAAAGTGTAACGGATGACCGCCCCTGTAGGTAAAGGAGTGTATTGTATTATGACCTGCCGCGTTCTGCGCATTGATGAACAGCTGTATGGCTGTGAGGAGCTGCCTGCCGGGCAGCCGGTGCTGTGTGATGTTCTGCTGGCCGATGCCGCCGGTACCCAGCGGGTGCTTCCCTACCCCGATGAAGCCCTGACTGCCCAGAACATCCAGGAGGGCGATACCGTTGCCCTGCTGCCGGACGGCACGCTGAAAAAACTAAGGTGTATCTGACACCCTAGGGTAAGCCCACACTTTGCAAAAGATTCACCGTAACTTTACATCGGTATGGTTGCAGCCCGCAGCCAAATGGCCTATACTGAAATTAAGGGCAACACCGCACAATTCCCGCCTGACGGCTCAAGCACCGCTCCGGCGGCTGCGGCACGGCATCTGCGTTGCCAAAATGCTCGATAAGACATCCAGTATTATCTGCGCTTTTGGCTTAGCAGCTGCCGTGCCTCGCTCGCCGTATCGGCACTTAGAATTGTGCGGTATTGCCTAAGAACCAACAGGAAAGTGTGGATCACTATGACCTACCATGACATCAAACACAATGCCGAAGTAAACGAGCTGCTGAAAAAGGGCAACCAGAATTTGGGACTTTTGGGCTTTACCGACCATTCGCAGGCGCACTGCATCCATGTGGCGGAAACCGCTGCGCACATTCTGAAAAAGTTTGACTACAGCGCCCATGATATTGAGCTTGCTAAAATTGCCGGGTACATGCACGATATCGGCAACGCCATCAACCGCACCCACCACGCGGAATACGGCGGCCTGCTGGCTAACGAGATTTTGAAGCAGTATGATTTGAGCATTGCGGACCGCATTACCATTGTTTCGGCCATTTCCAACCATGACGAATCCACCGGCGGCGCGGTGGACCCCATTTCGGCTGCGCTGATTATTGGCGACAAAACTGATGTGCGCCGCAGCCGCGTGCGGGAAAAGCCCAAAGCCAGCTTTGACATCCACGACCGGGTCAACTATGCCGTAACGGACCAGACATTAAAGATCAACACCGACAAAAAGGTCATCTCGCTGAATCTGCAAATCGACACGGACATCTGCTCGATGTACGAATATTTCGAAATTTTCCTGAACCGCATGCTGATGTGCCGCGGCGCCGCTGACCTGCTGGGCGCCACCTTTAAGCTGACGGCCAACGGGGCGAAAGTGTTGTAAAATTATAATCCTGTATCAAAAAGCTCAGGCTGTTCCCTGTTGGGGGCAGCCTGAGTTTTCATACCATGGAAAATCATTCCGCCGTTTTACAGATTCAGCATATACGTTTCCATTTGCATCGTCCTTACCGCCGCTCTTCATGATTCTGCCGGAACAAACGGCAATTCAATGTTTTCCTCGTCCACAGGCGGGGTTTGGGTTGCGCTGGGGGGCGGGGTTTCTGTCGGTTCCTTCGTGTTGTCCGCCGGTTCGCCGTCACCATTTTCTGCGGGCGCGGCACTGGCGGTGGGCTGACCGGCGGCGTTCAGCACCGGTGTTTTTTTCGTTGCGGGCTTCTGGGTCGGCTTGGGGGCAGTTGTCTGCTGCGGGACAGTAGTTGCCGTGGGCTGCGATTCAGCCGTCGCGGCGGGCTGCGGCGTGGGCTCTGCCGGGACGGCATCATTCGTTTCCGCCTGCCGGGTCGGCTCCGGGGTTGGCTGGATACCTGCCTGCGGCCGGTGCAGTGCAAAGGCAGCGGCAAGCACCACGGCAGCCACCACAACGGCCAGGACTATTTTTTTCTTCATTGCTGTTTTCCTTTTTATATTTGGGGGCGTTGCGGCATCAGCCTGCCACGCTGTAACGCTGTGCGGCGGTGGTCAGGTCATCCAGCGCGCGGAGCAGGTTCAGCAGCGGCAGCTGGCTTTCATCCACCGCTGCCAGCGCGCGGACCATATCGCCATAGCTGAACACCCCATAGCGCAGGATGCACAGGTCCGCCCCGTTTTGCCGCATGGCAACCACCGGCATGGCATCCGCGCGGCGGAACACAATGGCCGGTGTAACAACATAATATACCTTTTTGCCGTCAAAGCGGGTGTTGGTATCCACGGGCTGCAATTCGGTTTCGGGCTCACCCGCGTTCCAGGCAAAAGTAAAAGTGCATTCCGCGCCGTCCGGCACCATAAAATAGTGGCGGATCTGGATAACGGGCTCCAGCAGCAGGCTGCTGCCGTAATAATCATCGGTCTGGGTGCCGCTGCTTTCAAACTGGTAGCTGCCCCAGTTGGCCGTGGAGTTTGGCTCCGCGGTGTCGGCTAACGCATCGGTCCGGTAGCCAAAGTACAGCTGCGCTTTGCCGCCATACACCAGCAGGGTGCCGGCCAGCTCCTTTGCCTGTTGGGGATAATCGTGTTCCAGCAGGTAGTTCAGGTAATCCTTTACGGTGTAAGTATAAACCGGGCCATATTTACCGTTTACCACCATCCGGGCTTCAATATCATCCGTCAGCTGTTTGGCGGCCACCTGGCAAGGGAAAGCGGTGCAGCTTTTGCCGTTTACTTCCACCTGCTTTGCATCTGCCACTGCCACCTGTGTTACGGTGGAATCCGGCAGGGTAAACTGCATGGCGGCATCCTGCGGGGTATCTTCCGGCAGGGTAACGTAAAAATAAATTGTGACTGTCTCCCCCAGGCTCAGGCTGTAGCCTTCCAGATGCTCGCCGGTCTGGGCGGTTTCCGGGGTGGCGGGATCCTGCGGCGGCGGAGTTGGCACGGCAGGGTCAGGCCGGCCGGTTTCGGGGGTGCTCTGCGGCGGATCCGCCCAGGGGATATCCTCATCCGTTTCGCTCACCTGCGTCTGGATGCTGGCCGTATTTTCCTCTGCCAGCGCGGCGGCAGGCAGCGCGGCACACAGCACCACCGCCGCCAGCAAAGCCAGCAGGCGCTGGGGCCAGCTTTTTTGTTTTGTATGGTTCAAACTCAAGGTGTTTCCTTCCTGTTTTTTGTTTTATCTTCTCTTTTTTATCCCGCTAAAGGCATCATCCCTGGTTTTTGGCCAGCAGCGCTGCTCCAATCACCCCGGCGCGGTAGCCGAGGGTGCAGGTGGTAATGCGGGTGTGCTTTTGGGCGTAAGCATTGCCAAAAACCATTGGTCCCACCGCGGCGCGCAGGGGAGCCAGCAGGTTCTCCCCCTGGTTGGCCACCCCGCCGGACAGACCGATCACTTCCGGGAAGAAGATGTTGATCATGTTGGCAACGCCCACTGCAAGGTAATGGATGTACTGTTCTACCACGGCTTTGCCTGCGGCATCGCCCTGGGCGGCGGCATCAAAGGCGGTGCGGCCATTTACCCCGCCGCTTTGGGCGGCTATGCCATGCAGGGCGCTTTCGGGGTGGGCTGCCATGGCTTCTTTGGTCATGCGGATCAGGGCGGTGGCACTGGCCAGGCTTTCCAGGCAGCCGGGGCGGCCACAGGTGCAGCGCGGGGCATCCGGGGTGTCCAGAATGACCATGTGCCCCGGCTCCGCCGCTGCGCCGGTGTAACCGGTCAGTAGTTTGCCGCCCAGCACCACACCGCCGCCCACGCCTGTGCCCAGCGTAATGATCACCGCGCTTTCGGCTCCTTTGGCGCAGCCCGCCAGTGCTTCGCCCAAAGCGGCGGCGTTGGCATCATTGGCAAGAGCAACCGGCAGACCGGTTCTGGCGCGCAGATAATCCCCCATGGCAAAATCATGCCAGTCCAAATTGTTGGAGTAGCGCACGATGCCGCCATCCACCGTGCCGGGGCAGCCAACGCCAATGCCCGCTACCAGCTGGCCCTGTGCCAGCTGATTGCAGAGGGCTGCAATATCATCGCACACGGCCTCGGCCGGGCGCGGCAGTTTGGTGGGGGTGCTCGCTTTCTTTATAATAGCACCGTCTGCATCCACAAGCGCAGCTTTGATATTGGTTCCCCCAAGGTCCACACCCAGATAATACATGATTGCAGCCTCCTGTACATAACATTTTTTTCAGTGTAGCAGATTGCCCGCCCCGGCGCAAGAACCTGTAGACAAAAAAGCATCCAAAAGTAAACCCGGCACTACCCACTGCTCTTTGTCGGGTCGTGCCGGCTGGATTTTATTTTTTAGGCAATGCACTTCATACTTGTTTCCTCCTGTTTTTCTGTGTTCCTGTCCTGTTGTGCTTGACGCTGTGGCGCTGGGATACTATGTGACCGCTATATTTTTTCAAAACCCCTTATCGAAAAAACTGCCCGCACAACGGCTTATCATACCGTGTACGGGCAGTTGATTTATAATTATCTACTTTTCTCTCAGGTCTGGGTCGATAAACGCAACCCCACCTGGTACCCCAGCAGGGTGCGGGTTTCCACCGGCTGATGGCGGATGAGGGAAAGCAGCTGCTGTGCGGTACGGCGGCCCAGCTGTTCGGCATCAAAAGAGACCGCCGTGATCTGTGGCGTACACCCCTGCAGCGCTTCATCGTCATACAGGGAGGCAAGGCGGATATCCTGCGGCACGCGCAGGTTCAGCTGTCTCAGGGTGTTCAAAGCCAGCTGGGCAACCTGGTCATCCATGCACAGGATGCAGTCCGCCCCACGCTGTACCGCGAGCTCCACAGCGCTGGTGCGTAGATCGTCGCTTTCCAGCTCCAAAAACAGCAGGCTCTCATCAATCTTGCAGCAGGCGCGGTCATGCGCCTGCTTATAGCCTTCCAGGCGGGACTGGTTGACGGTGTATAGCATGGATCCGCCCAGCAAAGCAATGCGGTGCAGGCCCTTCATCAGCAGCAGGCTGACCAGCTCGCGGCAGCCGCCCACCTGATCATGGTCCACCGAGATGACATTCTGGTCAGCCGGGCGGCCAATGGCAACAAAGGGGATGCCGCTTTTTTGCAGCATGGGGATCAGCGGATCACGCTCCAGCGTGCGGGCCAGAATCACGCCATCAATCTTGCGGTTGACCAGTAGACGCTGCATCGGGCTTGTTTCCTGCTCGCCCACCATCGTCATCAGCACATCATAATCATTGCGGGCGGCAATATCGTACACGGCGCTGACGGTTTTGCGCAAAAATGGTGCGGCAAGGTTGCCGAACTGGCGCGAGAACACCAGTGAGATATTATAAGACTGTTGGGTTACCAACCCACGTGCCAGCATATTGGGCACATAGTTTTTCTCTTTGGCGTACTGGACCACGCGGGCGCGGGTCGCTTCGCTGACACGGCCATTGCCCGAAAGGGCACGGGATACCGTGGTCTTGGACACGCCAAGGTCTTCAGCCATCTAGCTGATGTCAATTTTTTTTTCTCCTTCTGTCTGTTTACGGCGCGGCATGGGTTTACTCCTGTTAACGTTTGCTTCTATAAGATCTTCTTTCTGTCCTTGCCGGTTTTCCGCCCCACGGGCAGTTCCCAGGGTACCGTTCCAGAAACCAGTCCCCCACCCCGGCCATTCCCTACTTGGTTAATAGGCTTAACATATTATACCACATTTCCCTGGATCATGGTAGCCCCCTGTGCAAAGAAAGCAAAGAACACGCTACCCCAGTATGGGGTCATTATATCATTCCTGGCTCGGTTTTTCAACCGATTTCTGGCTCTGTTTCCGTTTTCCAGTGTGTTTTATAACCTGGTAAAGTTTTCTCATTTTGTCCGTATCCTGCTCAGTCATCATACCTGCGCCAAATTGGGCGGCTTGGGCCAATGCCAGCAGAGCTTCGGCATCCTGGGGTTCAAGGGCGGGGACACAACTTTGCAAAAATGCGGCAAACTCCGGCGCATCGGATGGTGTATCCGGCGGCAGGCCGCGGCGCACCAAAAGGCGGTAGATGCTGCCAAACACGGCCAGCACCCGCGCGTTGCAGCTGCCCCGGCCATACCCCATGGCATGGCGGCGGGCCAGCACCAGCAGCACCACAGCAGCCAACAGGCAACCCCCCAGCAACGCCGCCAAAACCAGCCTGCTGCGGGGCACGATGGTGGCTGCGGGTTCGTTTGCGCTGCTCTCCCCTGCTGCGGGGGCGGTGTCTTGACCTTGAGTTTCGGGCAGCGGGTCGGTGCGCAGGTCGGCCTGTTGGGCACTGACCAGCACGCCGGGGGTCATCTCCATGGGGGTCCAGCCCTGGCCGGAAATGTACACCTCCGCCCAGGCGTGGGCGTTATCGTCCTGTAAAATGGCGTGCCAGCTGCCGTCCTCCTGTTGGGTAAACAGGCTTTGCGGCGCGGCATAGCCCACCACATAGCGCGCAGGCAGCCCGAACATGCGGAACATAACCACCGCCGCCGAAGCAAACTGCACACTGTACCCCTGTTTGGATTCCGTTAAAAAGTAACGGATGGGGTCGGCCCCCTCCGGCGGCTGGGGAGCGCTGGCGTTATACTGGTAGTTGGTGTTCAGGTAGGCGCGGATGTAATCGCCAATGTCCGCAGCTTCGGTCAGCTTCTGGTCCTTTTTGGCTTCATCGCACAGGGCTTGTAGCTCGTCATAGCCGTCCGGCACGGCGGTGTAGCGGCTGGCGGCGTAAGCGGCATAGGATGCTTCCATCCGGTCCAGCACGCTGGGGTCGGCATCGGCGCGGGCTTCCAACTGGGTTTGGGCGGTATCCCGCGGGTAATACAGGAACACATCGTCCTGCGCGGTCTGGCCCGCGGCGGCGCCATCGCCCTGGATGGTGTAATAATCACCCCAGTAGGCGTTGTACGGTGCATAGGTGTACTGGGTATCGGCGTGGATGCGCTCCACCGTCAGCGTCTGGGGCTGGGCGGTGCCGTCATAGGCGGTGCGCAAAAACGGCAGGCTTGCAATGGTCAGCCGGGCGTTATCCTCGGTTTTCCAGTTCATAGCGGCGCTGTCAAAGGCATCGGCATCAGGGGCCTGCCAGGTGGTGCCGTCATAACTGCCGCCGATAAATCCCCGCAGGTATACGGTTTCTTCGGGTTTGTCGCTGGCGGTCAGGGCCAGATCCGTCACTCCGCTGACCTGGATACCCCCGCCCTGGCTCAAGGCGCCATCCGCCACACCACCGGCAGCGGCTTCTACCTGAATGTTCAGCCTGCCGCCGCTGACCCGCGGCAGCCAGGTAATGGCGGTGCTCAGCGCGGCGGATTCCACCCGCTGGGCAGCGGGCTGCAGCCAGCCAAGGGGAACCCCCAGCGCCGGGCACAGCAGCCACCAACAAGGCAGCGCCAGCGCAAGGCAAAGCCCGCCCGCCGCCAGCGCGGCAGACTTTTGGATGTTATAATGGCGGCAAAGGTTCTGGCGGTAGTTTTCGGTATCGCGCCTGCCCCACAAGGCCCGCCGCTGCACCGAGCAGGAAGCCGCCCACGCCCCCATCCAACCGGCCAAAAGCAGCAGGCAGGCGGGCACAGCAGGCGCGGCCCCGGCCAGCGCCAGCAGCACAACAACGGGCAGCAGCATCAGATCCAGCAGCAGGGCATCCGCACGGCGCAGGGCCGCAGCGGCCAGCGCCCCGGTAACGGGCAGGGCGGCCAGCAGCAAAAACAGCCCCAGCTGCGCCGCACTGCCGCCCTGGGCCACCGGCAGCGCGCTGCCAAGGCGGGCGTTCAGGCTTTGGGCAATGTTCCCGGCGCACTGCTGCGCCCCGGCCAAAAAGTTCCGCTGGCAGATGAACAACACCACAAGATACACAATCACCCCCGCCAGCAGTCCCCAGCGGCGCAGGGCTTGCGGTGCACGCAGGAACAGCGCCCACCCGGCGCAGAAAGCGGCTGCCGCGGGCCACACCCACAACGGCACCGCAATGCCGAACCCGGTGGAAAGCACCAGCAGCAAACCAAAGGTGAGCGCCAGCAGCAGCGCGGCATCTGCCGCCAGCCACAACGCGGGGTGCGCTGCGGGGCGCTGGGTGCTCACCAGCACACGGTCCACAAACTTCAGCCCACTGCCGGGGTCGGCAGCGCCGCGCCGGCTCAGGGCAGTACGTTCTTTTTTGCGCTTGGGCGGGTTTTTGCGGTGCTTCGCCGCCTGTTGGGGAAAATCCCCCCATTCCTCCGCTCCGTCCAGGTCCCCACCGGGGGTCAGGGCAGCGCGCAGGGCGGTCAGCGGTTCGCGCACCATCAGGCGGTCCAGCTTGGCGCTCAGCTTCCAGTGTACCTGCTTGATGGTATCCCCGTCCCGGTACTCCCGCAGCTCATAGCTGCCGCCCAGGGCGGCGCGGGTGTCGGCTTCGTCGCCGTCCTCATCGGGGGCGGTTTCCGCTTTGGCTTTGCCAGCCGCGGCAGCGGGCAGCACACAGATGCTCCGGCTTTGCACGGCAGCCGGGCATGCCGCGGTGAACACCCCCAGGTGATCCCGCAGGGTGATGCCCCGCACCGCAATGCTCCACACGCCGCTTTTGCCTGCGTTTAGGGTAATGCGCTGTTCGGCGCTCTCTCTGCCGCCCAACATGGCGGCGCAGCGCAGGGTGATCTGCCCGCCGCCCCATTCATCGGCGGCGTTCAGCAGCACCACAAGCGCAGGGATGGGCAACCGGCTGCGGTTGCGCAGCCGAACCGTCAGGGTAAAATCTTCGCCCTGTATCACGGGTTTGTCCGGCACCAGCAGCTCTGCCGTTACCTGCCTGCGCAGATAGGCGGCGTCCAGCCGCAGCAGCACCAGAAGCACCAGCGCAAACGCTAACAGGAACACCGCCAGCGGTGCCTGGGTGATGAGCGCCGCGGCCAGCAGCACCAAAAGCACCAGCGCCCGGCCCAGCTTACCTGCCATGGCGGTCAGCCTTTTCGGGGCGGGGGCGCGGCACGGTGCGCAGCAGGTCCTGCATTACGCTGTCCACCGTTTCGCCGCCTGCGCGGGCCTGGTCGTTCAGCACCAGGCGGTGGCGGGCAACCGCATCAAACACAGCGGTCACATCCTGCGGGGCAACAAAATCCCGCCCCGCCAGGTACGCCGCCGCGCGCGTCATGCTGGCCAGCGCCAGGGTGGCACGGGGGCTTAACCCCACGGCCAGGCGCGGGTCCTTGCGGCTGGCCTGGGCCAGCGCCACAATGTAGCGGTACATCAGCTCATGCACAAATACCGTGCTGACCTCCTGCTGCATGGCAAGCAGATCCGCCTGACCGGCAACGGGGCGCACACGGTCCAGCAGGCGGCCTTTGCTCTGCCCGGCCAAAATTGCCAGCTCCGCTTCCTCATCGGGGTAGCCCATTACGGCGCAGACCATGAAACGGTCCAGCTGAGACTGCGGCAGCATCTGCGTGCCGGCGGCGCCGATGGGGTTCTCGGTTGCAATTACGGTAAAGGGTGCGGGCACCGGGCGGGTAACGCCGTCCACCGTCACCGTGCCTTCTTCCATCACTTCCAACAAAGCCGACTGCGTGCGGGAGGAGGTACGGTTGATCTCATCGCCCAAAAACAGGTTGCACATCACCGCACCGGCGTGGTACACAAACTTGCCGGTCTCTTTCTGGTAAACAGAAAATCCCACCAAATCGGACGGCAGAACATCCGGCGTAAACTGCACGCGGCTTTCTTTCAGGTCCAGCGCGCGGGCAAAGGCCAGCGCCAGCGTGGTTTTGCCCACACCGGGAATATCCTCAATCAGCACATGGCCGCCCGCCAGCATGGCCATCCAGATGGTGTTTACCGTTTGCTGTTTGCCCTGCACGGCCTTGTTTACTTCGGCCGTAACGGCGGCGGCCTGCTGTGTGTACTGCATGGTTAATCCTCCCGGTGTTTTTTCCATATCACCATAATGCCAACGGCGGCGGCAATAACCACCAGCCCGGCCCACAGTGCGTTGTTTTCCAGCCAGATCATGGTATTGGAGATCGCGCTCCCCTCGGATTCCGCGCTGCCCTCCCCCGGCAATGGGGTCAGGGCCTGGGGGGCCACTTCGGCAATGGAGCTGCCGCCGGCATCCTCCACGGTCACCTGGCGCGGCGTTTCGTCCCAGGTAGCGGCGCTTTCCTGCAAATCCTCCTCTTTGGTGGTGTCCGCAGCGGCGGTGTCGTGCTCCGCAATTACCAGGTAGCGCTGGCTGTTGCGGGTGTAGGGGTGGCAGGTGGAAAGGGTCAGCAGGTCCCGCCCCGGCTGGATCAGCACGGCGTTGATATCACTGGGGTCAATAATTTTCAGCTCGCTCACGCGGTAAATCAGCGTTTCCCACGGGGTGGTCAGCTGGATCTTGTCCCCCACCTGGATCTGCTGCACGTTGCGCAGCATTTCCGCGCCATAATAGCCGCGGTGGGCGGCAATCACGGTGTTGGTGTTTTCGCCGCCCAGCGGCATCGAGGTCTGGCCCAGCAGCGCCGCGCCTTTGGCCAGGTTTTCGCGGCTGGCGCCCAGGTAAACGGGCAGCTCCAGGTTCAGGCGCGGGATCCACAGCACAGCCAGCACATCATCGTCATAGCCATAGGCAGCAAGGTCCAGCGGGGCTTCCTCGTAGGCAAACGGGTCGGTCAGGCCGCTTTGGCCCCCGGCGTAAATTTCCGCGTTATAGTCCTGCATCGCGGCGTACAGTTCAGGGTAGGCGCGTTCCGGCTCCGGGGGTTCGGCTGTGGTTTCCTCCGCCGCGGGGGCGGTGGGCTGGGCTTCGGCGCGGGCCGCAAACTGCGCAGCGGTTTTGGCGTTGCGGGTGCTGGTCCACCACTGGGCAGCGGTGGGCTGTATCAACAGCGCCAGCCCCAGCAAAATGGCCAGCCAGGCCAGAATTTTAGCAATCAGCCGTCCCATTTAGTCATCCTCCTCGCGCTTTTTGCAGCGGTGCAGCAGCAAAAGCAGCAGCAGCGCTTCGCCGCCGATCACAATGCTGCCCGTTACCGCGATCCACGGCCAGGCATCCACCACGCGCTTGACCACCGTTCCGGTGCGCAGCGCCTGATACTGCACGGCCTGCGGGGTGTTGGTTTCTTCCTCTCCATTATAAGGGATGCGGGTGCCGCGCACAAGCATGCGGTGGGTGTTGATGGCATACGGCGTGCAGGTAACAAGGGTGCAGTAATCCTGCCCCGCGGTGATTTCCAGATCCTCGGTGTGCTCCGGTTCCACCACTTTGATTTGATCCACCTGGTACGCCAGCGTTTCATCCAGAATATGCAGGTAGAAACAGTCGCCCTCTTCCAGCTTGTCCAGGTCGGTGAACAGCACGGCTTCGGGCAGGCCGCGGTGGCCGGTCAGCACGCTGTGGGTGCTTTCGCCGCCAAGGGGGTAGCTGGAGCCTTCCAGATGGCCGACGCCCTTTTGCAGCACATCATCGCTGGTGCCTTCGTAAATAGGCAGGTTGACGTCAATTTTCGGGATGGTGATATACCCCAGGCTTTCGCCCACATCCACAAGGTCCACATAGCTGGTGCCGGTATCCTCCGCTTCGCCTGCGGCATCGCGCTCCACGGCGCTGTCCAGCTGCTGGTTATAGCGGCGGGCGGCCTCCTTGGCGGCGTCCAGTTTTTCGGTATCCATGCTTTTTACGGTATCATCGTAATTTTGGATCGCTTCGCTGGCGTGGCGCTGCGCCACCGCGTTGCTGATAACCGGGTACGATGCCACCCCAATGCCGGACAGGATCATCAAGGCCGCAAAGCCGACTTTTAGTTTTGTTGTGGTATCCATAGCGTCACCGCGAACCTTTCCGTGAGAGGGTTGAAGTTGGGAGCTGATGCAATTAGAAATTAGGAATTGGAAGTAGGCAAAAGAATAAATAATAAAGAATAATGAATCATTGTGGTGGACTGCGGCGCATTGCGCCGCTCAGGAGATATTGGGTTGGGGGTGGTTTTTAGGGTAGTGAATAACAATAAAATAATCTGTAGGGCCTTACGGCGTTGCACACCACAAAATTGTAATAAACCTCGCCCTGCATGTAGGGGGCGGCGTCCCCGACGCCCCGTTTGACGGGCCTTGCCCTATTTATTTTTAGGTTCTGCACGGGGAACCACCCCTCAGTCACCTTCGGTGACAGCTCCCCTCAAGGGGCGCTAATATCTCACCTTATGTTTGCGGTGGTTCCTCGCCGCAAACCTGACGCCCATGGGGTGGTTCCCCACGCAGGGCCTAAAAATCAACCGAACAACGGCCATGTACACCCAAAAAAATTTATTTCCCAATAACCCACCATAGGGGGAGGGCCAAACCCGGCCCTCCCCCTGTGTATGATGGATTATCCCTCTATACCCTATTGGTGAATTGTAACATTGTTTTGCCTTGCGGCGGGCGCATCAGGCGCGGTTCTTCTTTTTCAGGCTCAGCAGCACGCCAACACCGGCCACAACCAGCAGCACGCCAATGCCGCTGAACAGCAGGGTGCCGAAACCACCGGTGGTGGGCAGGTCGAAGCCCTTGCGGTTGACAACGGTAATCGTGTGCACACCATCACTAACCTCATCACCATCCTTAAAAGTAGTGGTTTTCTTATCAACCGTATGCTTCAGCATGTTGCCGCTCTCATCATAAATGTACGTATCAGTCCATGTCGTCGTTTCCTGAATGCTCAAGGTAACTTTGACAGGAGCTTTCAGCAGGTTATAACCAGAGGCAGTCTTGGTTTCAACCAGGTAATACTCACCGTTTGCCAGGCCGCCCTGTTCCACATAGCCTTCCTTATTAGTTTTCAGCGGCGCTTCATTGACCTTGGTCCACTTTTCATTGGGATCCAGGCCCAAAGCTTTTGCATCAGCGCCAGTTACTTTGCCTTTCTCATCTTTTTTGTACAGGTCAAACTCTACGTTCTCAAGTCCCTTATTGGTATCGTCTGCAATTTTATGCACTTTTACTTTGAAAGTGTAAACAAAGGTACTATCATGGATTTCTTTCTGTCCACCTTCCTTGCCGTCTACACCAATTTTGCTGCCATAAACGAGAGAAACGTCATTCCAGTTGCCTGCGGTCGTCTGGTCAGCATCGCTCTGCAAAGTTGCAGTATACTTGATAATAATCTTTTGGCCGGCATATTTTTCCATTTGGGAAGGCGTAAATGTAATTTTAAATCCATTTACAGGAACACCCTCGCCCTCGGTAGCGATGGTATATACGCCCTCATCCACAGGAGCACCATTGCATGTCAATACCGCATTATTATTATACTTCAAATGATTGGGCGTATCGCTTACGGTAAAGGTCGTCAGCTTGGTAATGTTCTTCGGAACCGTTACCGTGATCTGGTAAGGAACCTCGTCGCCAATGCTGTAATCCGTATCGGTCTTGAGCTCATCGCCTTTAATTACATTCTTTTCAACATCCGGGCTTTCATTGATAACAGGAATAGAAACCCCTGCGGATTCTTTGTCCTTGTACTTGATTTTGCCTTCCTTGGTTACTTCGAATTCAATGGGGGTCTGGTCAATAATGTAGGTGTTATTTTCTTTAATCGACTGCTCGATAAAGCGATACTTGCCCTGAGACAGGCCGCTTACGGAAATTTCACCGTTTGTATCGGTTGTCAGATTGAACTCTTTGCCATCCTTATCACTGGCTGTTACAAGGTTCCACTTATCGTCAGTCTCATTCCACTTTTCCAGCGTGAAGGTTACACCACTGAGTTTGTTTTCCGCACCAGAGCCAACACGTCCGGTTTTAACAATCTTCACTTCGCCATAAGTTGTTCCATTTTTCGGATAAACATGGATATCGTACAGCCATTCGTTGAGACTGCTTGCTTTCGTCATAGGAACCGATACCAGGAACGGTTTCACCGGGCTTGTAACCTTATCCGGGGTATCGGTCTCAACAACTACATACAAACCAAGCGGGAGCTCGGTAAAACTGGCAATGCCGTTTTCGTCAGTCGTATCTGTAGCGAACACCTTGGAATAGCTCTGATCAGGTTTAATCGCATCCTCGGTTTCGTTCAGGTATGTATCGACTGTAACCTTTGTTAGGCCATCCGTACCGTCATAGTAATTCCGGAGCGCGGCACGGTCCATAACCTGATAAATGCTGAACGTTGCACCTGCCAACGGAGTAGGCTTTTCAGTTTTGCCATCAGCGGTGGTATTCGAAGGAAGATGCTTTTCGTCTCCTTGCTCGCCGGTTCCGGCCTCTCCATTTTTACCGTTCCACTCATACTTATGAATCGTAATGGAACCGAAATCCTGCGTCCAAACATCCTGTGGTGGCGTTGTTGCCGGTGTTTCACCGTCATTCGCTGCCATTGCTGGCATGGCGCACAGGCTGAGGGCCAGGGCGGCGCTCAACAGGCCTGTGAGAAAACGTTTTGCTTTTTTCATTTCAGTACCTCTTCTCTTAAAAAAAGTCATCATCGGATGGGCGGCAAAGCCGCCCGGCTTAGGGGTTCTGCATCAGCACGGCGTGCAGTGCGGGGCGCTGCAGCGGGGAAACGCTGCCGCGCCGCCCGCACTGTGCCGTAAAGAAAAAAGGAAGGGAAAACCGGGCCGCTTGCCCACTTGGCTTAAGGTGCATCTGAAAACAAAGGAAATAACGGATATTTCGCAGCCACAAGCAGGATGTAAGGCAAAGAGCCACCGGAATCCTTTCCGGATCCCAAGGCTTGTTAAGCCTTAGCGCAACATCCGGCTGCGCTTATAGAAACAGGCGATATTTTCAGCTTTTCAGTTATACCCCGGCTTATGGCTGCGCCCTGCCGTAAAACGGGCGCGCACTGGCGGGCAGGCCCTGTACCCTGGGGGTTGCTGGGTTTCCGGGGGATGGTTAATGTCGCCGGCCCCCTTTCCTGTTGTAGCGGAATGTGAATATCAACAGCCCTGCCACCGCCAGCGGCATGCCGATCAGCAGCCACAGGCTTGGCGCGTCTGCACCCGTGTGGGGCAGCTCAGGCGTTTTACGGTTCAGAACGGTAAGGGTCAGGGTGTAGGTGTTGCCGGACGGCACAAACGTATTGTCCGTAATTGGCTGCCCATCAATATAACACTCGCCGCCTTGGGTAAATTTGATCACAATTGGCTGTGCCAACAGGTTGTACCCCGCATGTGCCTTGGTTTCCGTCAGGCGGTATGTACCGGGTTCCAGATTTTTGAACTTATCGGTGATTTTGCCTTTGTCGTTTGTTGTGGCGGTAATGGAACCTGTGCTTGTGGTGTTACCGAATGTAAATGTATAGGTAGTATCTACCTGCGGTTCTCCTTCGGTTGTTTCGGCTTTCAGCTTTTCCAGCTTGAACTCAACATCACTCAAGGGCACATCTTTGTCATTTTTGTCTTTTTCCGCGTCCTTCTTGATGATATCCAGTACAAACTTCGGGTTCTGCAGCGTGTTGGTCAGCACAATCTTGCCGCTGCCGCCGGTGATGGTTCCATCGGTGGCTGTGGCTGTATTGCCTGTTGAGCTGCCCGCGCCGTTCGTTTCGCTGTTTGCTGTTGCTTCAGCCGTTACAACATACGTATTGCCGTTAATCGTAATGGTTCCGTCTTTCGCTGCCGGGGTAAATTCGCCAGCCTTTACCGTACCTTCCACAATGCGGTACACATAATTGGTTTGACTGTCGTCAGCATTGATTTGGTACTGATCCAAACCGCTAAAGGTATACTTCCAGCCATTTTTATCTTTGGGGGTAATGGTAAAATAGTCTTTCGTGCTGTCAGCCGGGTACTTTACCAGTTTCCAGGCTTTATCGCTTTGGTCGTTTTCCAGGCGGCGCTGGAGCTGGATGTAGATCTCTTTCGGCTGCTTCGCAGTGCTAAGATCGTCCGTACCATTTGCATCTTTCCAGAGCTTGTCGAACTCAATGTTGATCAGTGTGCGCTTGGTGTTGGTAAAGATTGCGGTAACTTCCAGATCTTTCGGATCGTTCGGATTTTTGCTCTCCACAATCTCGCCTTCCACCATGGTGTTGTAGATCACATCGGCTTTATTGTTAGGCGGAACGGTTACGCTTTGCAGTCTGGATTTATCTTTCGGTGTTTCTTCCTCGATGGTATAGCGGGTGCCAACGGGGATGCCGGTGATGGTTCCGGTGTGTTCTGGGTTGTCCGCATCGGTCATGTCGATCTCAACATACTTTATGATGTCATCTTCTTCCAGAGCAGCACCGCCAACATCACTAAAGGTAACTTTGAACTTGTAGGTTCCGTCCAAGGTTTCGCCGTCTGCGGCCTGCTTTTTGATTTTCAGCCCACCGGTTTTGACGGTGTTGACGTATTCTACCTTTAGCTTTGTCAGCGTGGAGCTTGTTTCGTCCGGGTCCTTATAGGAGCGGAAGACGATGGTGTTTTTGTCAGGCTTCGTGCTCTCCGCCGTGTAGCCCTCATTCCTTACTCCCTCTTCATCGACATAAACTTCCGTTCGGCCATCATCGGGGCCGCTTCCCTCCCGCCCGTCTAACGAAGGTATTGAATCAGGAAGACTTACGCTCTTACCTCCTTCCATCGAAGTAACCTTCTGCCCGTTCTCGTACACGGTCCATTTGGTGTCGTACAGGTTTTTGTTCAGTTCCTCATTGAGCGAAATGTAGCTGCCGCGGCGGAACTGGTCGCTGAAGGTAACGGTTTCTCCAGCTTCCAGAACAAAGCGTCCCTCCTCGTCCACCAACTGGGTGTCGTTGTCCATGGTGGAGGTGTACTGTGCGTATTTGGCGTTTTGCAGCTGACCGGTTGTGGCGGAGCTGTAATCCGGGATTTTCTCCTGATCGGTTGTAAAGCCGGTCATCTTACTTGGCACCACTTTGGGAATGAAGGTAAAGTCCCTGAAATAGATGTTGCGGCTATAGTTATCGCCCACGCGGATGGTTTTGACGTAGTTGTTAAAACCGCCCTGCTCTTTCATCTTGTACAGGTCCAGCTTTACGGTGACCCATTTGTTTGTCACCAGTTCGACCGAGCCATACGTTGCGCCGTTAATGCCTGTTGTGCCAAGGCTGCCTTTTTGGCCGGGGGATTTTTGAGGATCCTGCTGTTCTTGATTATCCAGTTGATTATCCAGCAGTTCCAGATACAGGTTGTTGAGGGAAAGTTCACCACCATCGTTTGAACCAACGTAAACCTGGAACGTAAGGAAGCGCATTTTTTCGATATTGATGGGGTCTTTCAGCTTCAGGATGCCATAACGTTGCTTACGCCAGTAACTGACGGGTTCCGTATCCGGATAGCGTGCGTACCAGTGAAGGACCTTTTTGGCATCTTGCCCGGAACCATGCTCGGGGTTTGTAGCCAACTCGAAAATGTAGTCACCTTTGTTTGATTCGGTTTGTTTGGTTGCGGGTTCAAACGTGTTATCACCATTCGCAGTCAAATCCACCACTTCGGACTGAACACCGCCTGTATCCGGCTCAGCGGCCTCTTTTTCTCCATAATGGGTTGCCTGGTTCTGGATGGTGAAGTTGAAGATTTTCTGCTTTTCAAAGCATTTTTTGAAGTCATCATCAGTAACGTTTTTCAGATCGACCTCTTTTTGAACCTGCAGCTCGTTATTATCCGGGAAGTTGAACGCCACCGCCATGTTGGACTCCCACATACCGCGTTCCATATAGTACATGGTAAGGGTGTGCTTTTTGCCTTTGTCGAGTGGTTTAAGATTTGTGTTTTTCGCGGAGAAAGAGATGGGTTCGCCATTATATGTTACGGTCTTGACAGAACTTCCATTTTGGTCACTATTTGACGTTCCGCCTTTTTTGACCTTACTGACATAGGCTGTTACACTATTTTTCCCATCTTTTGTCTCGCCAAATTCCAGCAGGCCGGAAACCTTATCATGGGCGCCGCCAACGTCAAGCGCCAGCTGGCCATCAATGAATACCCAAACGTCATCGTCACCGGAGAAGAAGAACTTGATGCTGGTTCTTCCCTTTGTTCCATCTGCATTCTTTGTTTCAACTTTGCCGTCATCCGTCAGGGTAAAATCCATCTGCAGCTTGGTGCCAAAGCCGTAATTGTAGGTGGAAGCCAGGCCCTCAGTTGCGGTTTCGTTGAACGGGAAGTAGCCATAGGAACTTACAGGCTCGTTCTTGCCTGTTTTGGTTATCGTTGTTTGTGCGGAGTCAGAATCAAGATTGCGTGACCGTTCTCGGTTCTCTGTGCTTGATTTCAGGAAATATTGCTTTGTATCGGAATCCTGCTTCAAGTACAGGGTCGTATCCTGGCTGTCAAAGTACCAGTAATCAACGCCCTTATCCTCATCAAAAATCTGTTTCTTGGTAAAGGGGAACGCAACATTATTGTACACATCGCCAAGCTTTGCGTTTTTGCTGTTGGTGCCGCTCAGGAACTCTTTGTTGAAGTGCGGTTCTACTACTTTTGTATCCTCCTTTGTATCCTTCAGCAGCGGTTCACCTGTTGCATCACTTGTGGAGGTATGATCTTGGACCAGGCCTTGGTAGGCATAGTCATAACGTGTACCACTTCCTTCTTCATTGATTGTGGAGTTATTGATTGCCATGAATCTTCGTAAATTAAATCCAAAAAGATTCAATTCGCTGCTGATCGTTTCAAACTTAATTCCCCAGTCTAAATAAGTAGGTTGGAAATGACCGGTATAAATCGGATATTGCGCATTGCAGTTACTGTAATAATCACTTAATGCTCTGTCAAATTGGCGGAACACGACCCAGCTTCTTTGACTTGCAAAGCCGCCTCCTTTTCCCGGTTTATAATATTCACTATTATACTTATCTCTATTATTCCCATTTAGTTCATAGTCTGTATAATAGTCATACAATGTGCTGGATACATACTTGGTATTTGCTTCTTCTTTGAATGTTGTCTTACTAATATCTACAACATCATCCGTCAGTTTCTTGCCTTCTTTGGCATCACGCAGGGTACCTTTTTCAGCCCAGTAGCCTTCGCGGTTGCCACCTTTATAAATTACATCATCGCTGGCATCCGCAAAGAAACACGGTTCGGAAAGGTCGGCTGGGATGTCCATCATGGTCGTACCATCACCGTTATCGGCTGCATTTTCGTTCTCAACTGCCCAAGAAGCAAAACGGATTTTTGTATAACCATCCGGCACTTCGCAATACCAGATGTTGGTGTTCTCTAGTCGATTCATCTCCTTTTTTGTTATAGGATCCTTACCATTGCCCGTCAGATAGCACCAAAGCTTACCGTCGTTCGTCGGCATGCCACATCCAATCGCGCCTTTATGTGTTTCACTTTTTTCATTCTCATAAGAAAGCCAGGAGAAAGTTGCATCGAAGTAAATAACTTGCTTGCCTTGCTTGCCTTGCGGGGTTCCCCAGGTGGATTGGTTATTTACATTATAAGTAAAGCAATATTTTTTGCTTGCGTTATAAAGGAATGTATTTTCGTCTGTTCCCTGTTCGTAGAAGTTATAGCTCGTACTTAACGGTTCTTTATCATTTCCGGCAACGAATTGAACAAAAGAGCAGGCACTTATAGGAATTTCAAAACGCCGCTTTTCGTTTTTGGCAACATTACCGATCGTTACCGTTTTAGTTGCCGTTGTATTTCCGGAAGAATCTTGTTCCGTAAATACTGCGGTTACATTTGCCAGGTCAGAATCACTCAGGTTTTCAAAGACCATCTTATGGCCGCCAAAAGCGGTGTGGTCAGCAGGGTTAGGTAATGCTGATGCATTTGCCCAGTCGGCATCATTCCAAGCTACATCACCATTTTCGCTGTTTGCATCGCCATCATAATATTTGTCATTAAATACCTCAACTTTTACAAAATGACTTGCCGTATTGTTCTCTTCAGGTGGAGCTGTTACTTTTACTTTATGGTTTTCATCTAAAGTAAACTGCATCCAGACATATCCGCCCCAGGGGCATATCGTCTGGTCGCCATTTGTCAAAATAATTTTATAAATGCGTTGGCCTTTGGAAGTAATTTTGTCGGGAACAAGGGACATTGGCTGTTCGCCAATCTCTCCGTCATATTTACCGCCGCCATTTCCGCGCTGTGCATTAAAGGTAATTGTAGAATTTTTTGTTACTTCCCAACTGCTCGGGACTGCAAAGTAAACGGTAAACTGATTAGATTGTGTGCTAACCCCCAGCGCCCTATCCATATCTTCCGCTTCCTCGGCGTCCATCTGCGGCTGTTCGGTCGGTTCCGGGGTGGCGGTGGGGGTCACGGTCGGCACAGGGGTGGCCGTTGCGGTGGCTACCGGTTCCGGGGTCGGGGTAGGTTCTGCCGTGGGCTCCGGCGTTTCGGTCGGGGCGGGCTGCTCCGGCTCGGCGCTTTGTTCCGGTTCCGGGGTGGCGGCGTTCTGCTCCGGCGGAGCGGTATCCTCCCCGGAGGCCGTTCCCTGCTCATCCTCCAGCAGCTCTACTTCGTCAGGTGCGTCGGGCAGAGGATCCACCTTGGCGTATACAGGCAGGGCCATTGCCATAACCAGGCAAGCGGTGACAAGCAGCGCTGTCAGCCGGCGCGCCCAACCTGTTGTGTTGTTTCCTGTTCTATTCAATCTGCTCACCCGCCTTTCGCGCTGGCTTGATGGAAGCACATTGTTCCACAGGGGATCCCAGTGGAACAGTAAAGGAAGCCAGCTTCTTTTACTTGCGCAACCGTTGCCATGTTGTTTTCAAAAAAAACCGCATCGAGTTTTCTCATTGCGCATTTACTTTTTATTGTTAAAATATAGCACCTTTACACCAGAAAGGCAATACAATCCACGCAAATTCCTGTTTTTCAGCATTTTTACTGATTGCGCTTTCCTCCGATTATACAATATGTTCAAAGCCTTTGTATAATTTATTTCTAATTTTCTTTTTGGCAGCGGTCATTTTATATACTTTGACCGCGCGTTTTATGATCCTCTGCGCACGCAGAGCGCAACTTTGCAGCAAAATTCGCCTTTTTTGTTGCGTTTCCCTGTTTTTGCGCAATTATTTGTTTCGCATGCGCCTGTTTGCGGCGGGGCCTGGCGGCTGGGTGGGCGCCTTGTGGGAGGGATGGCAGGTTTGCGGCGCACGGTTCCCGTTTTTTTGCGGCGCGATGGGTACACCGCGCCCCTGCAAACGGTTTGCGGTGTTTGCGGCGGCGGGTGTGTGTTTGGTGGATTGCATGCCCGCCAACGGGGCGCCGTTCTCCCTTTACAACGGGGTGCGGGTTTGCTGCAGATATGCCATTCGCTTTTTTGTCCCCCCTGCCCCGCCCCTGATTCCCGGTTCCCCATTGCCGATTTCTATTTGCGCCAGCTCCTGAGGTGCATCTGAAAGCAACGAAAACAGCGGATCTTTCGCAAGCACAAAATCCGGCTGCGTTTACTGAAACAGACGAGCTTTTTGACGTTTCAGATAGATCCCAGCTCCCAGCTTTCAATCTATCCTGTGTAAACTGCAACCCCTCACGCCCATTCTGTGCGGCACTTACCTTATAATAAGGGGGTACTGTCCTGTGTAAATTTGCAACTGATCTATTTGAAGCAGCTGTGAGCTGTTGCAATTTTGCACAGGGTATTGCCCGCATTCTGTGCCGGACATTCCCGAAACGTGTTGGAAAAACGCACAGGATTGCCTTGTTTCCCTATGCCGTTTACCGTTGGAAAAACGCACAGGTTACCCCCGGAACAGTTGCAATTTTACACAGGGTATTCCCGCTCCCCTGCCCCGCCGTGACCCGCGTACCTGTTGGAAAACCACACAGGATAGGCCCGTTCCCCGTGTTGCAATTTACACAGGTTTGGCTGTTTTTGGCTTATTTGCAACTTTACGCAGGTTGCTTTCCGCACAGGAAAGTGGTGGTGGAATGCACAGGCTGCAATTGGTTGAACACACAGGTTTGCGTTGTTAAATTACACAGGCTCTACCTATTACTAATATAGAACTAAACAACTAAGCCATAATAACAACCAGAGGTAAGCCGGGAGATGGGGGAGAACGGGAAAAAATTGGTGTTGCCATTCCATCAGGTTACAGAACCCTGAAACAGCAGGACAGAAAAGCACAATAAAACCCTGTGTAACCTGCACCCGGGCTGCAACCCCCACAGGATATATGGCAAACCACAACGCGGGTGTTGCATTTTGCACAGGGTAATGGCGGCGAAACCCTGTGTAAATTTGCAATTCTTGCGCTGGATAACAGGATGTGCTATAATATCTAACATGATGTGCGTGACCACCCGGGATACAGCAACCGATACAGGAGGCCCCTGCTTATGGCGGCAAGTAAACAGAAAAAAGATGATCCGTTTGTCGTTACGTTTGAAGAACGCGGGGACCAGACCATCGTTCGCAAATCCAATGACCTTGTACAGATGACGCGCAACAACCTGACGCTGAGCCAGCAGCGCCTGATGCTGCATATTTTTTCGATGATTAAGCCGGAGGATACGGACCTGCCCTCTTATGAGCTGAGCATTTATGATTTTATCAAGATGACCGGCATGGACCCGCACAGCGGGGCGCTGTACAAGCAGGTGCGCAAAAATATTGAGGAGCTGGCCAACGCGCCCATCCAGTGGATCAAGAATAACGGAACTTCCACGGTGGAAACATTCCGCTGGATTGATAAAGTGCGCATTGATGAGGGCCGCGCGCGCATGACCATCACGCTGGATCCGGTGCTGAAACCGCACCTGGTGCAGCTGAAAACCCTGTATACCACCATGGATGTGACCTACACCATGCTGATGCGGTCCACCTATTCCATCCGCATTTACGAGCTGTGCAAGAGCTACCAGAGCCTGTACCTGAAAAAGAAAGCGGCCGGGGAACCGCTGGTATGGAACCTGAGCATGCTGTATGAACAGCTTTCGTATACGGCCAACCGATGGTCGGATTTCCGCCGCCTGGCACTGGAAAAGGCAAAGGCGGAAATTAACGAAAAGACGGATATTATTTTTAATTACGATGTGTACGAAAAAAAAGGGCAGAAGGTTCTTTCGCTGGTGGTAACGATTGACCCGGTGGATGACGCCGCCGCACAGGCCAACCTGGACAGCATCAACAGCACAGTGCGCAAAAAGAGCAAAAAGAAGGGCCGCCCCACCGTGGCAATTGAGGATTCGCTGCTGGATGACCCCAGCGTGATCACCTTTGATTATGTTTCGGCACCGGAAACAACGATCCCCTATTCCTTTGGACGCCACCGCACCGAGCTGCGGGAGGAAATTGTTGTGAAAGCGCGCATGGATCAGCTGCGCGCGGAGATTACGCCCGAAGAGCTGCACGCGGTGGAAGTGATTATTGATGTGTTGGCAGATGCCTGCTGCACCATCCAGGCAGGCGATGGCGAGCAGGACGGCGGCAACAAAACGGTGTTTGGAAAGATGAATGCCATCATCCTGGATTGCGGCGGGCTGACCAGTTGGCTGGCCGGTGTGGCACCCCGCTATGCACAGGAGATCATTCCCCGGTCGCAGACGATGCGCAGCCCGGCGCGGTACCTGAACAAGGTGCTGCGCGAGGATATGGATAACTATCGCATTTATATTTTCCGCAAGGCAAAGCCGGCAGCAGAACCCAAAGAGGAGCTGTTGGAAGCGGAGTACCATGTGATGGACGAGCCGGTGCAGCAAACGATGCCGGAGCCTGAGCCGCCCAAGGTAGAGCTGATTCCCGAAACGATTGTAAAACGGCAGGATATGCGAAAAGAGTTTGCAAAGTTTGTAGATGATGGATACCTGGAAAAGACGTTGACGAGCGGCCAGCGCGGCGCTTACCACGAAATTTACCGCCACCTGGCAGCGCGGTGCGTGCCATCGCCTTCCAGCCTGCGCAATGGGCTGAAAGACGAAATGCGGCTGCATTACCTGGCCTGCATGAATGAAGTGATTGAAAAGTATGGTAGCCTGACCCCATTGATGGAAGCTATGGCGCATGAACTGGACTTTGATGTGTTCTGGGCAAAGGCCGCCAAGGACCCCAACGTGAATAACCCGATGGGGCTGTTCTACCACATTATTGAAGAACGCGCGCTGAACCCGATCGGCACCATAATGAACGACCAGGCACAACGGCAGAAGGTTGCCGCCAAGGAAAAAGGTGAAAAAGATAAGTGGCACAACGAAAGCTGGATGGATGCTTTTGAGGAAGATATCCCGGATGACAGCGAAGAGTAATTGAGATGAAGCGGAGCGGATAATCCGGAAGCGCTATTATAATAAGGTGAGCAGCGGCTGGCAGATTGCTGGCCGCTGCTTTTTTGTTGGGGTGCAGCTGAGAAATGGAAATATCCGGCGTTTTTTGATTTCAGATAGACCTTGGGCAACACCGCACAATTCCCGCCTAACGGCTTAAGCACCGCTCCGACGGCTGCGGCACCTCGCTCGCCGTATCGGCACTTAGAATTATGCGGTATTGCCCTTGGGATAATAGGTGAGAATGAAGGTAGGTGAGCGGGAATGCCTGGATGAAGTGAAGAAGGATGAAAAGAAAAAAAACGGCAGAGGAAAAGCGTGAACAGCAACGAAGAGATGACGGCATAATAATCGTCAAAATATCCGTTGACACGCGCGAAGCATATGATATAATAGAAGCTATAACAGCAACGAAGAGATGCCGCACGGCATGGGGTGCCGTTTTTGCAACCCGCAGTTATGGCAACACCGCACAATTCCCGCCTTGCGGCTTGAGCGCCGCTCCGGCAGCTGCGGCACGGTATCTGCGTTGCCAAAATGCTCGATAATGTCGGGTTGCGGTACCCGCATCGTACATCGGGGACAAAAGCCCCTCGCACTCTGCGACCGCTGCCCCTGCTTCGGTTCGCTGCATCCGCCACTGGCGGCGCTCACCTTTGCAGCATCCAGTATTATCTGCGCTTTTGGCTTGACATCTGCCGCACCTCGCTCGCCGTATCGGCACTTAGAATTATGCGGTATTGCCTTAGATTAAGATACCGGCGTGCGGCACCGCAAAAAGAACCGAACAAAAGGCAAAGATTAACCGACAGCAACGAAGAGATGCCTACACAAAGGCGCTCGCAAGGAGGAAAACAATGGGATATTGTATCTCAGTCTGCATTGAAAAAGGCGGCGTAGGGAAAACCGTTACCGTCTGCAACCTGGCGGCGCTGATGGCGCAGGACGGCAAGCGGGTGCTTGTTGTGGATATGGATGCCCAGGGCAACTGTACCTATACCCTGACGGGCGCCCGTGTAACCGATAATACTTTTGACCGCGCTGGCGTGTATGATATGTTCCGTGCCTATGGCATCAGCGGCACGCAGAACTATATTTCCCGCACGCAGTTTGATAATATTGATATAATTCCGGCAAATGGCAACACCCCAATGGCGGCCAAGCAGCTGCAAATCCTGGAACAGTCCGAAAGCACCAGTATCAATATGTTTTTGGCCATGTGCCTGGCACAGGTTGCCGGCGAATACGACTTTATTTTGATCGATACCCCGCCGTCCCGCGATGTAATGGTGACCAACGCCCTGATGGCCAGTGACTTTGTGCTGATCCCCTGCGTGTGCGATGACTACAGCCGTGACAGTGTGTACCGCACTGTGGCCATGTGCCAGCAGTTGGAGCACGATGAGGGCGAGAAAATTGATGTTTTGGGCATTATCCTGACTATGGTGGAAAAAACTGCTCTGACCGAAGTGATCCGCAATGAACTGCGGGAAAGCCAGCTGGGCAGTAAGCTGTTTGCTGCCGAAATCCGTAAGGGACAGGCTGTAAAGGATAGCACCCGCCTTGGTGCGCCGGTTGTGCTATGTGCACGCAGCAGCAACCCGGCAAAGGATTATGCAAAGGTGTATGCCGAGCTGAAAACGCGCGTTGAACAGGAGGCAGAGTGATGGCAAGCAAACTGGATCGACTGCAGAAGAAAGGCTTTAAAGTAAACGAAGCAGCGTTAAGTAAGATCGCGCGCGGCGACCAGGAGCCGGGCGGTGAATACAGCGAGATCAATATCAATGATATTGAAGAAAACCCGGATAATGCCCTTTACCGTGAGCTGGATACCGAGGAAGATATTGCGCTGCTGGCCGATGATATCCGCCGCGCGGGGCTGCTGCACAACCTGGTTGTCTTCCCTAAGACTGGTGTTGGCGGAAAATATGTGCTGCTTTCCGGCGAGCGCCGCCTGCGTGCGCTGCGCCTGTTGGTGGAGCAGGATAAACGCGAGCAGGAAGAAAAGCAGCTGCCTAACCGTATGAGTGAATGGCAGAAAGTGCAGTGCAAAGTGGTGCGCAACTTGACGGAAAACGAAAAAGTTGTGTATATTGACAGCGCAAACCTGCAAGTGCGCGGCGGCATCAGCAATGAACGTGTGATGCGCCAGGCGGCGGCGCGTTTTGTGGAAAACCTGCAAAAAGCACCGTATAACCTGAGCGCAGCGGAAGCGAAAAAAGCGCTGAAAGAGGTTAGCCCACTGAATTCCCGCACGATTGATAAGGCGCTTTCGATTCAGAATGATCTCAACCCTGACCTGCGCCGCTTGCTGGATGAGGAATTCCTGAACCGAGCCGAGTGCGAAACCTATCTCCGCTTGACCCTGGAAGAACAGGCCCGTGCAGCCGCAGTGTTTTTGAAAATCGCAGCCCTTGACCCACGCAGCCATGAGAGCCGCGCCATCAAGGACGCATTGACCACCGCCATGTTGGATGTAGCAGTGGAACGCCGCAGCATGCAGGAGCGCGAGAGCGTATTTGCAGCAGCGTTGCAAAATGCACAGGATGCAATCGGTCAGGCCAAGACGCAGGAAAACAAGGCGGCGGCAGTAGATAAAGACCACAACTTTATTTCGGCCAAGCTGCCTACCACGGCCCGCAAACTGCGTAAAATTGCAGCGGCAAAAAATATTGAAGCTAAGATCCGCAGTTATACGGCAGAGGACCGCAAAGCAATGTCGGACCAGATGCAGGAGCTGATTGCGGCAGCGCAGGAGCTGAAAGCACTGATTGATGCTGTGGAATAATCCAGATCCACGAAAGCAGCAAACAACAAAAATCCATGCAAATAGGAATACAGGAATCCACGATATGAAACAGCGAATTGTCATCCGGCTGCACCTGGCTGTGCGGGCAGTGCTGCAAAGCGAAGCGGACTGGCGCGGCACGCGGCTGGGCACTCTGACATCGGAGCTGATCCATGAACAGGCTGCGAAAGCGCGCCTGTGCGGGGTGCAGAATTACGAGTTGAACCCCGTCAGCAGCCGCTATGTTCCCGTTACAAACGGGACAAAATATAAGCAGACATCTGGCCTGGAGCAGATCTCCATCTATCTGAACGATGAGGATATGCAAACCCTGAAAGAGCTGGCACTGGCCAACGATAGTGTGCGTGTGATCAACGGCAGGCAGGCAATCACCTACCGATATGTTGTTCCCGGAATGCTGCTGAACGACCCGGTGTTTACGGGGCTGACAGAGCAGAACAGCACGGCAGGGTAAGCACTTCAAAATCTTGAATAAATCAAAGGCGGCACCGCGTTTTTTGAAAGACGCGGTGCCGTTTTGTATGCAAAGCAGCCTGAAAATACTACAAAACATAAACCTGTGCGAAATTACAACAAAACGGATAGAAGGTGAGAATAGGAAAAAAGGAGAAATATGTTGGAATTTTACACAGGTTTACAGAGCAAAACATAAGGAAAAGCGCGATGAAGCGTTTGCGAAATAAAGCGGATTTTGGGTGAATCAGGTGCGGGGAACCAAAAAAGAGGGGAAACCTGTGTAAATGGCAACAATCTGCAGGGTGAATTACCTTTTTGTAATACGACAGGGATAGTAATACCCTGTGTAAAGATGCAACACTGTACGCTGCAAAAGGGAAGAGTTGCAATTTTACACAGGGTATTGGTTATTCTGTCAGGCGGAGTAGAAGGAAAACACTAAAACAAAATGGCATATATGAGACATATTATACGATTTGGAATTAAAGCAGCCGACCAAACGATGGGATTTGGCGGGATAGGGAGAAAGGCGAAAGTTGATATGGAGAGAGCGAGGGCAGAGGTTGGCATGCTGCTTGATAGACAAAAACGTGGAAACGTGATGTGAAATGGCGGGAATACAACGCTATTTTTGTATTAAACTTATTAAATAATACAATTTGTATTTCGGTACAGAGAATCTCTTTGGAAACCAAGCGGGAATAATTTGACGATTTAAGCAATAGTAGATGGCCTGCAACTTGAGAAAGTATTGGCAACACCGCACAATTCCCGCCTAACGGCTTAAGCACCGCTCCGGCGGCTGCGGCACGGCATCTGCGTTGCCAAAATGCTCGATAATACACAAAGTATTATCTGCGCTTTTGGCTTAGCATCTGCCGCACCTCGCTCGCCGTATCGGCACTTAGAATTATGCGGTATTGCCTATTACCTTCGCATCGGCGAAAGACAGTCAAAATAAATGCGGAATGGTTAGTAGCAAGGAGAAAATGACTGCCGGACGCCGCGGAAATCGGGCAGCATAAAAACATGAATTTTTCAGATACACCCTAGAGGCAGCCTGTGGAATTCACCCTTCAAGCATTTGTAGTGACAGGTGTAAACAGCGCCCGGTCCTCTCCGCCGCTCCGCGGCATCTTTCCACCTCGCGGGGAACTGCCCTCAAGAGAAGCATCGTCTCCTGCAAATATTTTAGCGGGCACAACACAAACCAACAAGGTTCTCCGCGGCGGGAAGGGGAAATCCCGCCCCACAGGTTGTTTATGGGGTGGATGTGTGGAATATCATAATCCGCAGGGGAAAATTCCGTCCTACCACCCTGCACAAAAATCCATCCCAGGCCATCATTCCAACCCACCAAAAATCCAGAATGTTCCCCCGTCCGAACCACCCACTCGCAAAATAAAAGCTACCCGCCGATCCTAATGAAACGCTCAACCCCCTATCCCAGGGTGTATCTGAAAAGGCGAAAATATCGTCTATTTCTACAAACGCAGCGGGATTTTGCGTTAAAGAGCCTTGGAATCCCACAAAGGATTCCAAGGCTCTTTGCCTTAAATCCTGCTTGTGTTTGCGGAATATCCGTGATTTTCTTTGCTTTTATAAACCAAAACAGAGACCAGCCGTGTACCAGCAAAGCATGCGGGTGAATTTTTGTTTTTATCATGATGGTAAAAGTTGAAGAGTAATGTGCTTCGCTTCCAGATTTTGATAAATTAGACCGCTGCACCCGCCCTACAATAAGACTGGCGACAGGCAGACAACAAAACCACAACAAAATAATTCCTGAGTGTTTTGTAGTGGGTGTACAGCTGTTGCACAAATGCTGTACATTATGGAGTATACTTACTTAAAACCAGATGGACGAACGCTCCAACAACATTTCTTAACAATGAGGTACAACAAAAGTGAACACGGACCGTAAAATTTTGGCAGTAGATAATGATGAAAATGCGCTGTACAATCTGCGGCAGGAAATCAAGGACATTTATCCCTCCGCCAAAATTGCCGCTTTTTGCGAGGTAACGCAGGTACTGACCTATCTGAACGAGCAGGAGCACCGCAAGCTGGATTATGCGTTCCTGGATACCTGCCTGTGCGGCCTGCCGGGCATTGAGCTGGCCAGGGTGATCCGGTAATACAACCCCAAAACCAAGATTACCGAAGGTTCATTGAAACCACTTACTTACCACCCCAACCAAAGCAACATCACCATTTCCAAAGCCATTCCCATTTATCTTTTTTCTTCATATCCCCATAGCCGGGCGGTGATACGCACCGCCTGAACCCCAGGGGCGCGGGGAATTGCACCCTCCCGCGCCCCATCTTATTTTGAAAATTCCGGCAGCCGCCCCCAAACGGCGCTGCCTTAAGGTGTTAGTAACACCATAGTTGGAGTAGATGCAATGCAGGCATTAAAGGTATTGCTCAAGGCGGCCAATTTCTGCGTCAGCCTGGTGGTTATCTTAACCATGTGCGCAGCCGGGGCGTTCTCGGTATATGCGCTGTGGGATAACAGCCAGGTGTACCGCGCGGCCGGGGACGTTCAAGCCAGTATGCTGCACCTGAAACCCCAGGCAGACCCCACCGCCGCCGAAGGCCCCACCTTTGATGAGCTGCTTGCCGTAAACCCCGATGTGTGCGCCTGGCTGACGCTGGACGGCACCAATATTGATTACCCTGTTTTGCAGGGGGAAAGCAACTTGAGCTACATCAATACCGATGTGTACGGCAATTTTGCCCTCGCGGGCAGTATTTTTCTGGATTCCCGCAACAGCAGCACCTTTGCGGATGTGTTCAGCCTGCTGTACGGCCACCATATGGAGAACAGCCAGATGTTTGGTGATCTGGACAAATACCGCAGCGCGGACTTTTTGCAGCAGACCAACACCGGCACCCTGTTGGTGCCGGGCGGCAGATATGCGCTGCGTGTGTTTGCCTGCATTGTGGTTTCGGCATCGGATGATCTGATCTATCAGCCGCTGCAGTGGCAGGCGGACAATGTGCCCGCCATGCTGGACCGCTTACAGGCCGATGCCCTGTGTGTGAACCAGGCCGCCATGGATGACCTGCGCACTGCGCAGAACCCCAAGGTGCTGTGCATGTCCACCTGTTCCAGTGATTATACGGATGCAAGAACCGTTGTTCTGGCCGCAATGCAGCTTGAATGACCCCAAGGAGGAACCTGTTATGAAAAGCATGCAAAAATTTGTTGCCGCACTGCTGGGCACAGCCCTGTGCGCGGTGCTGCTGGCAACCGCTGCATTTGCGCAGGGCGGTGTGGCGGTAACACTGCCGGTCAGCATCCGCACTGCTGGGGCTGACCCGGAACCCAACGCGGCGTATACCCTCTGCCTGCAGGCAGTGGATAACGCTCCCATGCCGGACGGCGCCCAGAACGGCCAGTACAGCGTTACCGTGCAGGGCGCAGGGGATTATACCTTCACCAGCATTTTGCAGCCCGATGATGTGGACGCTGTGCAGAACAGCGGCTACCCGCTGGTGCTGTACAGCTGCACTTACAGCGGCAAGACCCGGCTGACTGTTTTTTGCAAAAAAGTATAACGATTAAAAATCCCACAAAGATTCTCTGTTTAACAAAACGCCGTACCTATATTGCAATACCAAAAGAAAGCAAGGCATTGCAGCAAATATGCAGCGGCTTTTGCCTACTGGATAAAATCGGTTAGAACTGGCCCTATTTTCATCGCAAAAAAGCAAAAAAAATATCCCCCGGCAAAAGGCGGGTGTCCGTAACACAGTTAACAGCTACCGTAGTTTGATCTGCGGTGGCTGTGCTTGCGTTCTGTGCTGTTATGTGATAATATGAAGCCGCACATATTTACAAATCAGAATTTACCTCAATTCGCTGTTTGTGAGGAAGACTTCTCACAGGAAAGGCGATATCCTCTCTGAGGAGGTGCAGAACAATGGATCAAATGAAAATCGGAAGGTATATCGCACTCCTTCGCCGACAGGCAGGACTCACGCAAGAGAAACTGGGCGAGAAACTAGGTGTAACGAACAAAACTATTTCTCGCTGGGAAAATGGAAACTATATGCCAGACATCGAAATGTTTGGGCTGCTTGCCAAGGAGTTTCATGTCAGCATCAACGACTTGCTGGCAGGAGAAAAAATACCAGATGAGGACTTCCGACAAAAGGCAGACGAAAATATTATCGCAGTAGCGGCATCAAGCGCTTTTTCTTTCGATGAGCGTAAGACTTATTTCAAAAAGAAATGGCGTAAAGAACATATATCCCTTTTCGTAATTATTGGACTTATTTTGATTGCTGCCTTGATAATTCCGTTTGTAATTCATAAGCCTTGGCTTATAGGCTTATTACCTATACTTGCAGTTGTTGGGCACTGTTATCAGCACAATAAGATGATGATTTATGTGGAGAATAATCTATATCATTGATGAAATCAATTTCTATTTGTCGAACAGATACAACGGTACAACGGCGCACTTCTATACAGGTACTCCCCGTATGTGTGCTCCGTGAGACCGAACAGTCCGGACACCTGAATGTCCGGACTGTTTTGCGTCATTATGTTCCGAACAAGGGACTGCGTCCCTTGCGCTGCTTTGCAGCTATTCTTGTTGACATTAACTGTCTTACGAGCACCCCGCTAAGCCGGGGGATATTTTTTAACGTGGAATCCAGCCGCGTTTGTAGAAATGTTCTAAATTTTCGGCTTTTCAGATACCCCCTAGAATATGATGCACAAGCTGCCCCAAAACCGCCAAACAGTATCCCCAAAATACGCAAAAAGCTAACCATCATTCCGTGATTTTTGTCTTGCCCTTGGGGCAAAAGGGCTTTATACTGGTATACAAGTGGTGGTTTGCCCGAATGTAAGGGCAGGCAGAAAGAACGGTTTTGCCCTGAACACGGATGGGGGCTGCAAGATGTATAAACTGATTATTATTGATGATGAAGAGAAAATCGCCAGCGGAATGGCCCAGCTGTTCCCCTGGCAGAACATTGGGTTCGAGGTGGTGCAGGTGTTCACCGGCGCACGCAAAGCCCTGCAATATATTGCCGAAAACCCGGTGGATGTGGTGCTGACCGATATTGAAATGCCGGATATGAACGGACTAGAGCTGAGCCAGCGGCTGATGGAATACCCCAACATCCAGAAAATATTTTTTAGCAGCTACAGCAATTACGAATACTTCCGCGCGGCGCTGCAAAACGGCGTGGCGGATTACCTGATGAAACCGGTGGCCTACAGCGCCCTGCTGGAATGCTTTGAAAAGGTCAAAGCCCGGCTGGATGCCCGCAGCACCGTGCAGGAAACCGCCCCCAAGGCCTATTACGACCAGATCGTGTACGATGTGCAGCAATACTTAAAAGATAATTACCGCACTGCCACGCTGGAAGAAGCCGCGGCCAAGGTTTCCTTGAGTCCGGCTTATCTTTCCCGCGTGTTCAAGGAAAAAAGCGGAACCAGCTTTTCGGAGCTGCTGCTCAAGACGCGGATGGAAAAAGCATGTGAGATGCTGGCGGATATCCACTATAAAAGCTACGATATTGCCTATTATGTCGGGTACGATAACCCCAAAAACTTCTCCCGTGCGTTCAAAGCGTATTATGGGCAGAGCCCATCGGAATACCGCAAATCCCGCCTGGATGGTGCCGCGCTATGAAGGGAATGAAGCGGAAGTTCTTTTTGAAGCGCATGTGGAACTTTGTGGTGGTCATGCTGATCCCGGCGCTGCTGCTGGTGGCCGTTACCACTTACATGACCTTTGTGACCCAGATGCACCGTATGACGCAGGACAATGAGCGCGGTATTGAGGCTGTGCGCTCCAACATCTCGCTGGTGCTGGATTCGGTCCTGGCGCAGAACAGCTACATGACCGGCATGACCCGCACCAACATGGTGCTGAACAAAGCTCTGAAAAGGGAAAGCCTTGCTTACACCGATGCCATCTACCTGCGCAGCCTGGTATCCTCACTGAACAGCATGACCAACGCGTATGATTACGTGGATTCGGTTCTGATCTATATGGATGGGTACGACCGTGCGCTGACGTCCAGCGGGCTGGTCAACCTTTCGGCGGATGATTACAGCGGCTGGTACAGCGTGTATTCCTCTATGTCGGATACCGAGCGCACCTGCATTGCCCCGGTGGTGGTGAACGCAGGCAAAGCCAGCGAGAGAAGGCAGCTGGTAGTGTGTGCCCGGATGCTGACGATGGAAGGCTGTGTGGCCGTTACCCTGAACATCAGCCACTTGCAGGAAATAATTGCCGTGCTGCGCCCGTCCGATAACCAGCACCTGTACCTGGTTGACGGCAGCGGCCGCCTGCTGGCAAAGGCAGGGGACGCAGGCGCGACGGAAGAGCTGCAAAACCTGATGGGCAAAACGCTGAGCGGGGCAGGGAACACGGCGGAACAGGAGCACGAGTTCTGGATCAAGCTGGATGACCGGGACTGCCTGTTGAACTGGCAAAGCTACCAGAACCCGGATTTCTACATCGTATCTACCATTGACCGGGCCATGATCCTGGAAAACCTGGGCGAACGGTTGATGCCGCTGCTGCTGATGGCGGTTGTGGCGCTGTGCGCCATTGTGTTTTTGGCATACGTCAACACCAAGCGCAGCTTTGACGAGATCAACCTGATGCTGCAGATGTTTGAGGATGCCGAGGCGGGCCGCACCATCCAGCGCCCCCAGCGCAAGGTAAATGATGAATATGACGTTATCATGAACAACATCCTGATGATGTTTTTGAACAACACCTACCTGAACATCCAGCTGAAAGAAAAGCAGTACCGCCAGCAGAACGCCGAGCTGACCGCCCTGCAGTTGCAGATCAACCCCCACTTTTTGTACAACACCCTGCAAACGCTGGATATGGAAGCCCGCAAGCTGAACGATGATGGGCGCATCAGCGCGGTGGTGGGGTATGTATCGGATATCCTAAAGTATTCGCTGACCAACCCGCAAAAGAGCGTCAGCCTGCGGGAAGAGCTGGACTACCTTAAAAAATATGTGGAAGTGCAGCATTACCGCTTTGGGGACCGCTTTATTATTTATTATGAAGTGGACGACGATGTGATGGACGTCGAGGTATTCCGCCTGATGCTGCAGCCCGTGGTAGAAAACAGCCTGCTGCACGCCCTGCGCGGCAACGAGCGCGGTTACATGAAGGTGCGCGCCCGCCGCATTGGCGATAAGGTGAACCTGCGTGTGATCGATAACGGCGACGGCATGACAAGGGAAGAGCTGGAAGCGCTGCGCAAACGCATTGCGGACCGCAACAGCCGCAGTATTGGGCTGACCAACCTGGACCGCCGCCTGCGCCTGCGCTACCCGGAGGAAACGGGGCTGCGCATCTGTTCCATAAAAAACCTTGGCACCAGCGTGTCGTTTTGTATCCCGTACAAAAAATATACCCCGGATGCCCCGCAAACGGGTAAAACAGAATAATAAAATGCCGGGCAGGTATCTTAAATTGCGCCAAAACGCAAGAGATGATACCTGCCCGGCGTTTTGTGTCAAATGATGAATCCTTTTAGCAAGCGTGAGTCCTTTTATAAATCTGCCAAACAAATTATAATAAAACCATGATAAGGCCCGACGAAAAGGGCCGATTTAGAAGGAGGAAAACAATATGAAAAAGCAACTTATGGCCGGTATGATGGCCGCCAGCATGGCATTGTCTCTGGCCGCATGCGGCGGCAGTGCTGCCAGCAGCGCAGCCCCGGCAGCCGACAGCACCAGCGGCGCTGCCTCTACCAGCACCGCAGCTTCCACTTCCAGCAATGAACAGGTGACTTTGCGCTTTGCCTGGTGGGGCGGCGATGAGCGCGCCAACGCCACCATGGAAGTCATCAACAAGTTCATGGAAGAAAACCCCAACATCAAGATCGAAGCCGAGTATGGCTCTTCTGACGGCTACCATGATAAGCTGGCAACCCAGCTGGCATCCGGCACCGCCGCCGACATCGTGCAGATTGACCCCGAAACGATGCCCACTTTTGTTTCCACCGGCGATTACTTCCTGGATTACAAGGACTACGACTTTGATCTTTCCAACTTTGACCCCAACTACATTGGCCTGCGCGTGAATGGTAACTATGACGGCAAGCAGCTGGGCCTGCCCACCGGCATTGCCGGCCCGGCACTGGTTGTGAACGAAGAGCTGGCTGAAAAGTACGGCATCGACTTCAACACCCAGTACACCTGGGATCAGTTCATTGAATGGGGCAAACAGGTCCATGAAGCAGACCCCGATACCTACCTGCTGTGCACCAACAAAGAGTATGTGACCAATCTGGTGTTCTTTACCTACATGAAGCAGCTGACCGGCAAGACCATCTTTGACGCTGACTCCAAAGAGTTCAATTATACCGAGGAAGATATCCAGAACTGCCTGGATCTCGTCAAGAGCCTGTACGACAACAATGTCTGCGCACCGGCTTCCTACTCTTCCGCTTACAGCAACGACGACCTGCAGTCTGACCCCAACTGGATCGCTGGCAAGTACGTCTGCACCTTCGCTTACATCTCCACCATCAATGTTATGACCGCCGCCAATGAGGGCGCAACCTATGGCACCGGCTACCTGCCCCTGCTGGACGGCGCTAAGGACAACGGCTGGGCTTGCAACTGCCCGCAGGTCCTGGCAGTTACCTCCACCTGCAAGGCTCCGGAAGCAGCCATGAAGTTCCTGGATTACTTCTTTAACAGCGATGACGCCGAAAGCACCCTGGCCTGCGTGCGCAGTGTTCCCCCGACGGAAAAGGCCCGTGAAATCTGCGAAAAAGACGGTACCCTGGACCCGAACATGATGACCGCCGCCAACATTGCCAGCGGCTACAGCGGCCTGACCAACGACAAGTACTCTTCCGCACCGGAATCCAAGCAGATCATTGCTGATACCATCGAGGCTGTCGGTTACGGCACCACCGACCCCGCAAGCGCTGCATCCGATATGTACAATCAGCTCTCCAACTACATCAGCGCCCAGTAAACCTCAGCGAACATCAAAAACGGGTGTCTCCCACCGAGGCATCCGTTTTATTAAAGTGTACCTGAAAAGTCGAAAATATAGTCTATTTCTACAAACACAGCCGGATTTGGCGTTAAAAAGCCTTGGAATCCACAAAGGATTCCTGCGGCTCTTTGCCTTAAATCCTGCTTGTGTTTGCGAAATATCCGTCATTTTCTTTGTTTTCAGCTACACCAGTGAAAAGGCGGATTTTTTCCAAAGAGGTGTGATCCTATGACAAAACAAACCAAAATCAAGCACTATACCAAGCGCGATTACGCGGCGTTTGCTTATCTGGCCCCGTGGATTATCGGTATGCTGGTCCTGCAGCTGTACCCGTTTTTAAGCTCGCTGGTTTACTCGTTCTGCAACTACAAAATCACCGGCACCCCCTCGTTCACCGGCCTGAACAACTACATCCAGTTGTTCACCATGGATACTGAGTTTTGGAACTCCTTGAAAGTTACCCTGGCCTACACGCTGTACACCGTGCCCGGCAAGCTGGTTATGGCATTGGCTGTTGCGGTGTTCCTCAACCGTGACATCAAAGGCATCAACCTCATCCGTACTTTGTACTACATTCCGTCCCTGTTCGGCGGCAGCGTTGCTGTTGCTCTGCTGTGGAAGATCATGTTCATGGATAACGGCGTTATCAACGCCATCCTGACCACCCTGCACCTGCCCAACGTACAGTGGCTGGGCGACCCCAATCAAGCCCTGCGCACCATCTGCATGATGGAGATCTGGCAGTTTGGTTCTTCCATGGTCATGTTCCTGGCCGCGCTGAAAAACGTTCCGGCAGATTTGTACGAAGCTGCCGAGATTGACGGCGCAAGCAAGGTCAAGATGTTCTTCAGCATCACCGTTCCGCAAATCACCCCCATCATCTTCTTCAACCTTATCATGCAGACCATTCAGGCTTTGCAGAACTTCACCTCTGCCTTTGTCATCACCGATGGCGGCCCCATGAAGGCTACCTATGTGCTGGGCATGAAACTGTATAAGGAAGGCTTCTCCTACTTCAAGATGGGTTACGCCAGCGCCATTTCCTGGATCATCTTTATTGTGATCATGCTGATCACTCTGGTGCTGTTCGCAACCTCCAAGCGGTGGGTCTTCTATGGCGATGAAAGCTGAGAAAGGGCGCGTGAGCATTATGACAAAACAACAAAAAAAGACCCTGAACCTGGTGCTGACCTATCTGGTCATCATCCTGATTGGCTGCGTGCTGCTGTTCCCCATTGCATGGATGATTTCGGCCGCGTTCAAAACCAACGATGAAATTTTTGGCTCCATTGCACTGCTGCCCAAAAGCTTCAGCTTCCAGAACTTTATTGACGGCTGGAAAAGCGCCGGTATTTATACCTATGCAACCTATTTCATCAACTCCTTTATCATGGTCATCCCCACCACGCTGCTGACCATCGCTTCCAGTGCGCTGGTTGCCTATGGCTTTGCACGGTTCAACTTCCCGTTCAAAAAGCAGCTGTTTGCCATCCTGTTCTCCACCCTGATGCTTCCCAACTCGGTCATCATCATCCCGCGTTACGTTCTGTTCAACAAGTTCGGCTGGGTCGATTCCTACATGCCATTCTGGGTGCCCGCCCTGCTGGCCTGCTACCCATTCTTCATCTATCAGCTCATCCAGTTCATGCGCGGCATCCCCCGCGATCTGGACGAATCCGCCTGCATTGATGGCTGTGGCAGCTTCCGCATCTTCTGGCAGATCCTGCTGCCGCTGATGAAGCCGGCCCTCTTCTCCGCTGGCCTGTTCCAGTTCCTGTGGACCTATAACGATTACTTCAACTCCTTGATCTTCATCAACTCGGTCAAAAAATACACCATCTCGCTGGCGCTGCGCCTTTCCGTTGACGCGGAAAGTGTTGTGGTGTGGGGCCGCGTTATGGCTATGGCCTGCGTGGCGGTTCTGCCGCTGGTTCTCCTCTTCTTTGCCGCACAGAAATATTTTGTGGAAGGCATTGCAACCTCCGGCCTGAAAGGCTGATTTTCGTTTTCCTCTTTTTTGTTTGTTCCTCCTAAAAATCATTGACCCGTTGCGGGCCGGCACTGCCCGGCCCGCATTTTTTGTTGAGGTATCATAATGAAACTGGATCTGAATTCCCAAACATTAAACGTCAGCTTTGCCTGCCGGATCGAGGATGCCTGGGTGCCGGTGCCGGAAACTGCCTGCACACAGTCCGGCTTTGACTGGACGCTGAACGGTGCGCATTACAGTGCGCAGTTCACCCCCGCTGGCGATACGCTGTGCTACACCCTGCAAATGGATGCGCCCAACCCCACCCAGCTGCGCATGTGGCTGGCTGTGCCGGGGCAGAGCGATTATTTCCATGTAATACCCTGCAATATTTATGGCGATAACCACGCCGAAGAAGCCAAGCCGGGGGAATTTCCGCTGCTGACACAGGCACATCACGAAGTCGCGTTCTGCGCACCGCTGTGGGAGTTCCGCGCAGACCGCGCCGCCATGCCGCTTTCGGCACTGTGCTGGAATGACGGTGTTGCGGCCGTTGCCGTGGAGCCTTACAGCCAAAGCGAGGCGGGCACCATACGCAACGGCGTGTTTGCCGCCCTGCCGGACGCATTTGGCGTGAGCTTGGGTTACACCAACGACCCGGTCACATTCAAAAACCGCTCTACGGCGGCGCCGTCCACCCGCAATATGGCCTGCAAAGCGCAGACGAGCGGGACCATTTACCTGCGGCATGGCCCGCGAACCGAGCTGCATGAGATCATCCGGCAGGAATACGCCCGCCACCATGACCGTGCCGCCCCGCACAATACGCTGCGGCAGGCCGTGCAGGGTATGTTGGAAGCCTTTGCCTACCAGAACTACGATGCAGCGGCAGGGGAGTACACCAACCGCTGCTGCCGCCCACCCAAAGATACCGAGATGAAACCGTGGCGGCTGGTGACGGAAATTGGCTGGACGGGCGGCGGCGTGCTGGCTTACCCGCTGGTGCTGTGCCGCGACGCCCTTGGCGCTGCTGCCGATGCCCCGCTGGCCGCTGCCATGAGCGGCGAACAGCTGTTTGACCGCATTGCCGATGCGTATAACGAAAATTCCGGCCTGCTGAACGACCTGATGGTCCCCAATGCCGCGGGCAGCCAGGTGAACGGCTGGTGGACCGGGTACGGCCTGGTCAAAGATTGCCACTGTGCCTATACAGTGGGCAGCGCCGTCCACTACCTGACCAAAACGATGGATTATCTGCACCAAAACGGCAAACCCTGCCCGGCCAAATGGATGGATGCAGCCCAAAAGGTGCTGCATACCGTCATGGATCTGCAGCGCGCAGACGGCGCTTTCGGCTATACTTACTCCACCCAGGAACGCAAAGTGCTGGATTGGAGCGGCTTTGCGGGCTGCTGGTTTGCCCCGGCGCTGGTTTACCTCTACCGCCTGACCGGCGAAGAACGCTGCCTGCACTCCGCCGAAAAAGCGCTGGATTACTACCATACCTTTGTCAAGGACCTGAACTGTTACGGTACCCCCATGGACACCTGGAAAGCCGTGGATGAGGAGGGCAACCTGGCCTTCATGCGCGGCAGCCGCCTGCTGTATGAGCAGACCGGCAAGGCCGAATTCCTGCAATATATGAAAGACAGCGCCGGGTACGAGTTCCTGTGGCGCTATGGCTACAAGACCTACCCGGAGCACACCCCGCTGAACCAGGGGTGGTCCGCCTGCGGCGGCGCCGTTACCTCGGTTTCCAACCCGCATATCCACCCCATGGGGGTTATTATTGACACTGACCTGCGCTATCTGGCACGGGTGACGGGTGACGGCTATTACGCCAGCCGCGCGGCGGATTCTGCCGCCTGGATGCTGCAATGCCTGGAATTGTACCCCGCAGCCACCGGCTATGGCCGTTACGGCATTTTGTCGGAACGCTGGTGCCCCAGCGATGGGCTGGATGTGGAGCGCTTCAGTGATGGCAGACCGTTCAGCAGCTGGTTCAGCCACAATCTGTGGGCTTCCGCCTGCGTGCTGGAAGCTGCATGTGAGCTGCTGCTGGAAATCGAACACAAGAAAGGATAAAAGCAATGGACCGTTATGTGACCGATATCAAAAATGGCTGCTACCAGAACCCGGTGCTGCCCATGGATTTCAGTGACCCCGACGCCATCCGCGTGGGGGAGGACTATTACCTGATCTCTTCCAGCTTTACCTACCTGCCCGGCGTGCCGGTGCTGCACAGCAAGGATCTTGTCCACTGGGAGCGCATCGGCAACTGCGTGGAGCGTCTGCCGTTTGACCGCTATGCCCAGCCCGCCCATGGCTGCGGCACCTGGGCCCCGGCGCTGCGCTACCATGTGGGCAGGTTCTATGCATTCATTCCCCTGCCGGACGAGGGCATTTTTTACACCGAAGCCACCGACCCCGCCGGCCCCTGGAGTGCGCTGCACTGCGTAAAATCCGCCAGCGGGTGGATCGATCCCTGCCCCCTGTGGGACGATGACGGCAGCGTGTATATGGCCCACGCCTTTGCCAAAAGCCGCTGCGGCATTAAGCACAAGATCCAGCTTTCCCGCCTGGATCCCGAAACGCTGGAAGTGGTGGAGGACGGCCCCATCGTGTTTGATGGCACCCTGAGCCAGCCCACCGCCGAAGGCCCCAAAATGTACAAGCGCAACGGCTGGTATTACATCTTTATCCCGGCAGGCGGTGTGGAATACGGCTGGCAGACCGTGCTGCGCGCCCGCAATGTGTACGGCCCGTATGAGGAAAAAATCGTCATGCACCAGGGGGCCAGCTCCATCAACGGCCCCCACCAGGGCGCGTGGGTCACAGCGCCGGACGGCAGCGATTGGTTCCTGCATTTCCAGGACCGGTTTGAACTGGGCCGCGTGGTACACCTGCAGCCTATGTGCTGGCACAGCGATTGGCCGTTCATCGGCCTGGAACAAAACGGCGATGGCATCGGCGAGCCGGTGACCGAGTGGGACTGCCCTAAAGGCGAAGCTGGTCCCGGCCTGCAAATAGGGGACAGCTTTACAAACGGCAAGCCCGGCCTGCAATGGCAATGGCAGGCCAACCCCCAGCCCGAAGCCTGGCTGCGCCCGGTGGCGGGGGATGCACTGCATCTGGTCTGCGGGGCCAGCGGAAGTTTGTGGCGGCAGCCCAATGTGCTCAGTCAGATGCTGCCTGCAGCGGATTTTACCGCAAACGTTACCCTTGGCCTGGCCGGGTGCGGCGCCGGAGCTAAAGTAGGGCTTAGCGTGATGGGGCAGAAATATTCCGCCATTGAGCTCTGCCGCACCGCGCAGGGCTGCACCGTGCAGTTGGTACAGGGCAGGGTGAAAGACCTTGCCTCCACCGGCGATGCAGAAGAAACGATCCTTGCCGAAAAAATGGTTGACACGGATGAAATAACCGTTACAATGAAAATAACGGCTGCCAAGCAGGTGCAGTATGCCCTGCTGGCAGCAGATGGCACTGCAGTGCCGCTGGGGGGAGCCCAACCCGTTGCCAAGGCAACCTGGACCGGCGCGCGCCTGGCCCTGTACGCCCGCGGCGGCACCAAAGGGGATGCTGCCTGCATCAAGCAGCTGAACATTACATTTTAGCCGGGCTTTTGGCGGCAGAACACCGCAGATGCCCGCGGCAAAAAGGAGAGCAAACTGGCAATGGCAAGTGTTACCATCCGGCTGAACAGCATTGGTGAAGTGAAAGAGTTTAACCGCATTGCGGCCACTGTGCCCGGAGATGTGGACCTGCATTCCGGGCGCTACTGCGTGGATGCAAAATCCATCATGGGTATTTTTGCCCTGAACCTGGCGCGCGAACTGACGGTGGACAGCCCAACCCTGAGCGAGGAAGAACTGCACAAAAAGTTTGCGGCCTTTTTGGCGGGCTAAGGCGTATCTGAAAACCAAGGGCAACACCGCACAATTCCCGCCTTGCGGCTTAAGCACCGCTCCGGCGGCTGCGGCACGGCATCTGCGTTGCCCAAATGCTCGATAATGTCGGGTTGCGGTACCCGCATCGTGCTTCGGGGGCAAAAGCCTTTCGCACTCTACGACCGCTGCCCCTGCTTCGGTTCGCTGTTTCCGCCACTGGCGGCGCTCATCTTTGCAGCATCCAGTATTATCTGCGCTTTTGGCTTAGCATCTGCCGCACCTCGCTCGCCGTATCGGCACTTAGAATTATGCGGTATTGCCCAAGAAAATGACGGATACTTCGCAAACACAAGCAGGATTTAAGGCAAAGAGCCTTGGAATCCTTTGTGGATTCCAAGGCTTTTTAATGTAAAATCCGGCTGTGTTTGTAGAAATAGACGATATTTTCGACTTTTCAGATACACCCTAACACAAAACAGGGCGGTTCACACAGAGCCGCCCCTTTTTTGTGTAGAAGATGCGCGACACTTTAGGCAACACCGCACAATTCCCGCCTTGCGGCTTAAGCACCGCTCCGGCATCTGCCGCACCTCGCTCGCCGTATCGGCACTTAGAATTATGCGGTATTGCCTTTAATAAAAAACGGGCTGCTGCCCCCCACTGCAAGCCGCAGCACCCGGAACATAAAATAGGAGGAAAGCATGACCTGTACCCACTACAACTTCCCCGTGCCGGAAGAAAAAATGGTGCGTGTAATTACCGATACCGACCTTTGCAACGAAGCGGACGATCCGTTTGCTGTTGTACAGGCACTGTTGAGCCCCAAGTTTGATAATGTCGGCGTGGTGGCCGCCCACTTTGGCACCCGCGACCCCAACGGAATGCAGAAAAGCTGGCAGGGTCTGAAAGACTTGACGGTCCTGATGCAGCTGACGGTTCCGGTGCTGCACGGTGCGCCCCACGCCTTGCCGGATGCCGCTACCCCGGTGCCCAGCGAAGGCGCGAAGCTGATCATCCGTGAAGCGATGAAAGAGGATACCCGCCCGCTGTTTGTGCTGCTGCTTGGCCCACTGACCGATTTGGCCAGCGCCTATTTGCAGGAACCCCGCATTGCGGGCCGGCTGACCGCAATCTGGATCGGCGGCGCACCGTACCCTGTGGGCGGGCCGGAGTTCAACCTGGGCAATGATGTCAACGCCGTCAACGTGGTGTTTGGCAGCACCATGCCGGTGTGGCAGGTGCCCAAAAATGTGTACGAGATGATGCCGGTCAGTATGGCGGAACTGGAATACCGTGTGCGCCCCCAGGGAGCCGTGGGCCGCTACCTGTTTGACCAGCTGGTGGCTTACAGCCAAACGCCGGAATCCCGCGCCAGCGCGTTCCGCACGGGCGAAAGCTGGGTTTTGGGCGATAACCCCGCCCCCGGCCTGCTGCTGTATGAACACCGCTTCCAGTTTGACTGGGTGCCCGCGCCCTATGTAACGGCGGACCAGACTTATGCCGCAATCGGCCGCAATCGGCCCATCCGGGTGTATAAGGGGATCGACAGCCGTCTGATCCTGGATGATCTGTACGCCAAGCTGGCGTTGTTTGCCCAGTATATGGCGCAAAAGGGGGAGTGAACCATGCTGACTGTGACCGGCCTCTGGTTTGACCATGAGCGGACCCCCGTTGGGCTGGACCATACCCCCGTGTTCGGCTGGCAGCTGGAAGGGAACTGCCGGAACATCCGCCAGACGCAGTACCGCCTGCAAGTTGCCCTGACCCCGGATTTTGCCGCGTTGCTGTACGATGAAACCTGTGAAACCGGAAACTCCACCGCGGTGCACGCGGCGGGCCTGACGCTGCAATCGCTGCAAAAATATTACGCCCGTGTGCAGGTTTGGGCCGATACCGCTGCTGGCCCCCAGCAGACCCTGTGGAGCGAACCGGCGGTGTTCATCACCGCCCTGCTGGACCCGGCAGCCGAGTGGAAAGCCGAGTTTGTGAGCGCGGAATCCCCCGAAACCTGCAGGAAATCCTCCGCCGGTACAATGGTGCGTGCGGCGTTCACCGTAAAGCCGGGGCTGCGGGCCGCGTATGCCTGCACCACGGCGCTGGGGCTGTATAATGTTTATCTCAACGGCCAAAAGGTCAGCACCGATGAGATGACCCCCGGCTGGACAAGCTATAACCGCCGCCTGCTCTACCAGACCTATGAGGTCACTGCCATGCTGCACCCCGGCCTCAACATGGCCGGGGCAATGCTGGGGGCCGGGTGGTACAAGGGTGTGATGGGCCTGACCCGCTCCCGCAACAACTATGGCGATACCACCGCCTTTGCCATGCAGTTGACCCTTGTGTATGCCGATGGCACCCGTGAAACCGTGAACACCGGCCCAGCATGGCAGGGAACGAAGGCACCCGTGATATTCTCAGAGATTTACCACGGAGAAGCATACGATGCCGCGCTGGAACTGCCCCACTGGGCCGAATGCGAAACGCCGGAAAACACCCCCGCAGGCCGCTGGCACGCCGTGCACACCGTGCCGTACCCTGCCGCCAAACTGGCCGCCCAGGCCGCAGGCAAGGTATGCGTGCAGCAGCGCATCCCGGCGCAGCGGGTGTTTACCGCGCCGGATGGCAGCACAGTGGTGGATTTTGGCCAGAACATGGCGGGCCGGGTGGAAATTACCGTGCAGGGTACAGCCGGGCAGACGGCTGAACTGCGCTGCTTTGAGGAGCTGGACGCCGATGGCAACCCCTACCTGGCCAACCTGCGCAAAGCCCGCACCACCATGCAATATACCTTTGCCCGCAGCCAAACGGTGACCTGGCAGCCGCAGTTTACCTATATGGGATTCCGCTATGCGCTGGTGGTGCAGTGGCCGGGAAAACCGGAACCGGCCAATTTTACCGCCTGCGTGCTGCACAGCGCCATGCAGCCGGCGGGGGAGTTTACCTGTTCCGAACCGCTGGTGAACCAGTTGAACCATAACATTTTGTGGGGGCTGAAAAGCAACTTTTTGGATGTGCCCACCGATTGCCCCCAACGCGATGAACGCCTTGGCTGGACCGGCGATGCACAGATTTTTTGCGAGACCGCCTGCTGGCTGGCCGATACCTGGACTTTTTACAGCAAGTGGCTGAAAGACCTTGCCGTGGACCAGCTGCCGGACGGCGGCGTGGCCAATGTGGTGCCCAATATTGAGGAAACCCACACCGAGGCCAACTGGCTGATGAAAAACTGCCCATATGGCGCTTCCGGCTGGGGCGATGCCGCGACTGTGATCCCCTGGGTGCTGTACCAGATGTATGGCGACGATACCATTCTGCGCAGCCAGTACCCCAGCATGAAGCGCTGGGTGGATTTTATGCGCGCCAACACCCAAAACGGTCTGTTTGATTTCAAGAGGCAGCTGGGCGACTGGGTGGCGCTGGACGCCGAACCGGGCAGTTATTTTGGCGCAACCCCCACGGCGCTGACCAGCCAGGCGTACTATGCGCTTTCGGCCCAGCTGCTGGCGCTGGCGGCGGAGGTACTGGGCAACCGGCAGGATGCAGAGCTTTACGCGGGGGTTCACCGCCAGGCAGCCCAAGATTTTGCCGCAAACTTTTTTACTCTGGATGGTGCAATGACCGCCCAGACCCAGACAGCCCATATTCTGGCCCTGCGCTTTGGCCTGACCCCGCAAAAGTGGAAGCAGAAAACGATCCAGCGCCTGCTGGAACTGTTGGAACAACAAAACGGGCATTTGGTTACCGGCTTTTTGGGCACACCGTATTTCTGCGCGGCGCTCAGCCAGAATGGCTGCTGGCAGCAGGCGTATGACCTGATGTTGAAAAAAGATTACCCCGGCTGGCTGTATCAGGTGCTGCAGGGGGCCACCACTGTGTGGGAACACTGGGATGGCCGCCGCCCGGACGGCACGATGTGGTCCGCGGGGATGAACTCTTTCAACCATTACGCATACGGCGCGGTGGGGGCATGGCTGTACGGCGAGTGCGCCGGTATTGGCCAGCAGCCGGGCACGGCAGGTTTTTGCGCTGCACGGCTGGCCCCGCGCCCCGGTGGCGGGCTGCGCTGGGCCCAGGCCTGGCACCAGACCCCCTTTGGCCGCTATGCCCTGCAGTGGCAAGTTGATGACGGGAAAATCACCGTTACGGCGGCAATTCCACCCAATGCAGCGGCAAAAATCTGCCTGGAACCCGGTGCCAAGCTGCTGGAAACGGACGGCCTGACCTTTGCGGAACAAAACGGATGCCCTACCGCCCAAGTGGGCTCCGGCCAGTATCGGGTCAGCTATACGATGGAGCAGTAATTGAACCAAAGCGTTCCTTTATGGTACAATAGCCCCAAAGAAATACAACGATTACCCGCGGGAATAGAAAAAGTACTGCAGGCGAAAGGGGAAAGGGAAACATGCAAATCAAATCTGTTGCTGTTCTGGGGGCCGGTGCAGTCGGCTCTTATGTCATCTGGGGACTCAGCTCCCGCAAGGATATTCGCCTTGCTGTAATTGCCGAAGGCCCGCGTGCCGAACGGCTGAAACAACAGGGAATCACCATCAACGGCACCACCTACCGCCCGCAGGTTTGGACCCCGCAGGAAGCAAACGGCGTGGATCTATTGGTGGTTGCGCTGAAATACGGTGCGCTGCCCGGCGCACTGGACAGCATTGCCGCCGCCGTTGGCCCCAACACCACCGTGATGAGCCTGATGAACGGTGTGGACAGTGAGGAAATCATCGCCGCCAAAATCGGTGCGGAACATGTTCTGCCCTCCCTCATCAAGGTGGCCTCCCACAAGGAAGCCGACGGCTACCACTTCAACCCCGAAACCACCATCGGCATTATCTATGGCGAGCTTGCCGCACCACTGAAAAGCGAGCGCGTGCAGGCGGTGGAAGCATTGCTTGCCGGTACGGGCATTCATTCCCGCGTTACCCCGTATATTAAGGAAGAAATCTGGAGCAAGTTCCGCCTGAATGTCTGCAACAATCTGCCGCAGGCCATTTTGGGCGCGGGCGTTGGCTGTTACCAGAGCAGTGCCCACATGAAAGCCATCAGCGATGGTTTGTGCCATGAACTGGAGGCCATTGCCGTGGCAAAGGGCATTGATTTGAGCAAGGTGGATGCAAGTTCCCGCCATGGCAGCCTGGTCCCACCTGCAACGCGCTATTCCACGTTACAGGATCTGGATGCCGGGCGGCACACCGAAATTGACATGTTCTCCGGTGCGCTGATGCGGATGGGGCAGGAACTTGGCATTCCCACGCCGTATAACGAGTATACCTATCACATGATCAAGGCACTGGAAGAAAAGAACGATGGCCTGTTTGATTATGTGGCCAAGGCAAGCGATTTGACCTGCGCCAAATAAGCGGGCGAGAGGGAAAAGCATAAAAGCGTTCTACCGGATGCTCCATAGCCAGTGCGATTTGCTGCTGACCTGCTGCACGGTAATTTTGCGTTTTGAGGATGGGCGCATCAAAGCCCAGTACCCTATGGATGCAGCCGGGGCAGAAAAGGTGAAACACTTTTTTACCGCAAAACCGGACGCACAGGAAGAAAAAGAATTAAGGCAATACCGCATAATTCTAAGTGCCGATACGGCGAGCGAGGTGCGGCAGATGCTAAGCCAAAAGCGCAGATAATACTGGATGTCTTATCGAGCATTTTGGCAACGCAGATGCCGTGCCGCAGCTGCCGGAGCGGTGCTTAAGCCGCAAGGCGGGAATTGTGCGGTGTTGCCTTAACAACGACAAAAATAACAATAATACGCGAATAAAAACGCCAGAGCAGCAACCCTTACCGGGTGCTGCTCTGGCGTTTTTGCTTGCTGTTCCGTCTGCCTTTATGGGGTTAAAAAGGCAGGGGATTACTTTTTAATCTTGATCAGCTGGGCGTTCAGGCTGGGCAGGAATTTATCCCCCAGCAGGTCGGTGGAGATCATGCCGCTCATGTGTTCGGGGCTCATGCCGCTCATCATGCTCCACATCCCTTGGCCGGGTTTCAGGTCAAAGTTGGTGACCAGCTTTACAGCCTTGGCAACAATGGCAAAAGCTTCCTCGTTCTTGGCCAGCTCTGCCATAGAGTCCTTGATATTATAGTACCCTTCGGGGAATTCCATCGGGGATTCCAGATCCAGGCTGCCCATCTGCTTAAACCAGTTGGCAACGCCCTCCTGGCGCTCATTGAACTCCGGCAGGGTGTAGCAGGCGGGCTCTTTCTCTACCTTTTCCAGCGTGATGGAATCCTTGGCGGAACCGGCCACGGCCAGCAGGGTGTTAAAGCCCTCGGCCAGCGCCACGGTAAAGTGGAACACGCGGTGGGCCTGCTGGGTGCCAACTTCCTTGCCGTTCAGGTACAGGGTCACGCAGTCCTGATTGGAGTAAACCTTGACTTCGGTGGTTTCCCCGGCGCGCTGGGCATAGCGGCGGCCGTTGATGTGCACCATCGGGTCCTTGGTCCAGTATGCCTGGTACAGGTAGAAGCTGTCCTTGCGGGTTTTGCGGTCAATGGTAACAAGGCCCTTATTGTTGCGGCCTGCCACGCCGCCCTCGTTGCGGGCTGCGCAGCCAAAGTCGAACATGTTCCATACATGGCTGGCCCAGATCCAGGGACGATCCTCAAAGGCCTGTGCCATATATTCATGGTATACGGCTTGGTATTCCTCGGTATAATCCTTGCACTGGGGGGTGCTGCTGTGCCAGTTGATGATGCCTTCGCAGCCGTATTCCGAAACGCCAAGGCAGATATCGGGGTGCTCGGCGTGGAACTTGTCCAGCCAGGGACCATTGTCCTCAATCTTGCCGCCGTACCAGCCAAAGTAGTGGTTGTAGCTTTCCAGGTCGGTGATGTGGTGCATGGGGCCGTCGGTCGGGGTGTGCGAAACATGGGCAATGGTGGTGGAACGGGTGGGATCCAGCTCCTTACACAGCTTCTGCAGGTCGTGGTGGCGTTCCACCAGCTCCTGGCTGATGCCGCCAATCAAAATTTCGTTGGAAATGCCCCAGAACATGATGGACGGGTGGTTGTAGTTCTGGATGATCAGCTCGGTCATCTCGCGGCGGCAGTGTGCGTGGGCATCCTCGCCGGGTTTGAACACGCTGATGAACGGAATCTCGGCCCAAACGGCAAAACCGATGGAGTCGCAGGCGTTATAGAAATCCTGACTGTGCTGGTAGTGGGCCAGACGAATGGTGTTGGCACCGACTTCCTTGATCATCTGAGCATCCTCGTAATGGTCGTCAATGCTCAGAGCGTTGCCTTTGTACAAGCGGTCCTGATGGCGGGAAACACCGCGCAGCGGGGTGGGCACGCCATTGATGGAAAAGCCGCCGTCCGGGGTGACGGTGTAGCTGCGCACACCAACATTGACGTACAGATCATCATAGGATTCATTGCAGCGCTGCAGGCGGGCAATTACGGTGTACAGGTTGGGCTCGTCCATGCTCCACAGCGCAGCATCAGGCACATACAGGGTAACGGCGGTGTTATCAATCGGGCGGGTGGCGGAGGCAACCTCAAATCCATAGGGATCTTCAATGCTGTACTGCACGGTAAAGTTTTCGTCCGGGTTGGTCACATAGCTTTTGATTTCGAACGTGGCGCCGCCGTCCGCTGCCGGCTTGGGGGTAACTTTAATGCCGGGGCCGCCGAAATAATCCAGGTCAAAGTGGGTGTTGGGCACGCTGATCAGGTTGACGCCGCGGTACAAGCCGCCATAGAACGTGAAGTCGGCGGAAGAGGGATACATGGACGGCGTATCTTCGTTGCTGACTTCAATGGTCAGCTCGTTCTCGCCGTCATGGCACAAATCCGTCACATCAGCGCGGAAAATGGAGTAACCGCCCTCGTGGGTGGTGGCAACCGTTCCGTTGACCTTGACGGTAGCGGAAAGGGCTGCGGCCAGAACTTCAATATAGGTGTGGCCGCCGGCCAAAGGTTGCTTGGGCGCAGTAAAGGTGCGGGTGTAAACACCGGTGGTGCGCAGATAGCTGCCGTTGCCGTCCATGCCATCCACCGCGTTCCAGGTGTGGGGCAGGGTAACCGCTTCAGCCGGGCGTTCGCCCTTGGGGAAGGTCAAGGTCCAGTTTTCGTTCAGGGAAATTACGTTACGCATGGCAAATCTCCTGTCTTGTTGTGGTTTGTGGTGCGGAATGTTATTTTATGATAGGTTTATTGTACCACAGCGTCCGACAGGATTTTAGAAAGTTTTTATGAAGAAATAGTAGAATTTTCAGTAGAATGATTTGTAAAATGCAGGACTGAATAAAAACTGCTTGCAGTGCTTGCAGCAGTTCTTTTATGGTACTTGATGATAAAAGGTTGCCGCCTGCATTTTTCGATAGCGCACCAATTTTTGAGCGGTGCACCTGCGCCGCGGTTCAAAAGCAGTGTTCTTTAAGCAGTGCTCTTTTTTAATTTATTTCATAAAAGGGAATAATGGTTATGCAATGCCCACGGCGTCAACGCCCATTTTTGTGATGTCGTTTCTGACGATTTGGAGCGACATAACATAAGGGCAATACCGCATAATTCTAAGTGCCGCAGCCGCCGGAGCGATGCTTAAGCCGTAAGGCGGGAATTGTGCGGTATTGCCTAAGGAATCCCCCTGTTCTATTGTCGATCCAAAACGATTTTTCTCAGTCTCTCCAAATCGTCCTCATCCGGATGGGAGAGGGCACGGTCAAAGTTCTCAATCAGAGCGTCAATGTTTGCCGGATGCTCTGGCTGTGTCTTCATTTTCATATAACGATCCCGTACCGACTGCGGCATTTTGCCCTGGCACATATACTCTCCGAACACGGAGTTGCTTGGGCCAAGAGACTGCTTAACATGCTCAAGGATCTTCTGAAAATATGCCTCGCTGCCGCCAAAGCCCGCCGTCCCGAATAGAAAAACCTTTTTGTCTCTCAGCTTTGACAGTAGTTCCAAGGTTGCACTGTCCGCGTTGCCCTTATCCGTCCAGAACCCGATATAAAGTATTTCGGAGTGCAGTTCTTCCGCTTTCGGCGCACCGAAATAGTCACAGTCTTCTGCCGGAAGCACCGCGCGAATTGTATCAGCAAGTTTTTTTGTGTTGCCGGTCAAGCTGCTGAATATGATCGAATATTTTTCCTTATCCATAGTAAAAGCCTCCTGTCTAATCAAATCGGCATCGGTGTCCGGGCAATCAGAATGACCGCCAGAATCGCGCCCACAAACGCTGCAGCACCGATGACAGCCAACACCTTTTTGTTGGTTTTCTTCTTCGCTGCTTTGCAGATCAGAGCGGCGCAAGCTACGCAGACAGCCGCAGCAATAAGCGCAATGCCAAGTGTTTTCCATAACCACGACAATTCATTGATCCAGTTCATAACATCACCTGTCTTTCTCCATTCTCTTCCGGATGCGCTTAGTCCATTAAGCCGTATTTCTTATAGGTGTTCAGCAGCTGCTTATAAAAGAGCCGGTTGCCGAAAAACTGCCGATACGTCGCGGACTTCTCTCGACCTTCGGCTTTGAGGCGTTCCATCTCATCCGCCTCGTAAGCGGCTTGTGCCTTGAGATCATTGAGCATCTTTTCAAATCCGCGATTTTTCTGTAAGCGCCTTTGGTGCGCGGAAAGGAAATGCCGTTCTCGTACCGGGTAATCATACGTCTGTTGATCCCCAGTGCATCGGCTACTTCCTGCTGGGTCAGCTTCCGCTTCTCCCGTTCAGCCTTGAATTTCTCTCCAAACGTCATTTTGGTGATCACTCCTGTCCACAAAAAGCTTGCGCCATCAAATTGCGCAAGTCTATGGCGAAGGCATTTGAGGTGCGTATCATAATGACTGAGCAATCCAACTGCTCATAGCATATCCTGAATGGCTCATCCCGTCAAGAAACATGGGGAGTCGTACACGAAAAAGTTACATCTTTTGAGCAGTTCAAATGAACAGGCATTTGTACTGCCGAAAATCATCCGTACCGGCATACACCGGTGTGAAGAAACCGGAGTAAGAAATACGGAAATGGCTGCACAGTACAGAAAAGGATACGTCCCGGTTACGCTGGGTGTGGACAGGTTGCGGCTTATAATATAAAAGGAAAAGCCAGAACTGCAGGAAACAAGCAGTGCTGAAGATGTGCCAACCTCATCCAATCCAAATCCCCAATCCCACCTCCGTCCCACCGCCTATTCGGCCTTCAACTTCGACCATATCACATTTTGCAATATTTAGGCTACAAAATGTGAGGAAAAAATAAACGAACTTTGATATGATAGGGATGAAATAAAAAGGCTGCTATGGATTATGGGTAAAGGAATGGCGGTTTCTGTTCAATATGCCCACTGACGAGCAGAAAGTGCGTGACCGTAATTTTTGAGCAGGCCAAAAAAACGGACAAATACATGAAACAGAAAAGGGAAGGAGCTTGTACATGAAAGTTTGCTACACGGCAGGTCCGGTCAAAAAGCTGGAAAACTGCTTCTCGGTTTCCACCAATGCGGTGGAGATCCGCATCTGGTTTTTGACGGACGATATTCTGCGTATCCGCGCCGGTTTTGATGGGGACTGGGACGAAGCGTCCTACAGTCTGACCATGACCGCCTGGGACTCCCGCACGGACGAGCTGATGAAGGACTGCCGCAAGCGTGTGCAGACCGCCGCTGCCGAACTGACCGATGGCGACAAGCAGGCCGTGATCCAGGGCAGCCGCCTGAAGGTGGTTGTGGAAAAGGCACCCTTCCGTATCATGGTATACGATAAAGATGGCAGCCTGCTGCATGCAGACATTCCCGACCTTGCTTATCGTGAGGATTCCAACCACCGCCGCATGCACGCTTCCCAGATCGAAGCCGACGACTGCTTCTATGGCTTTGGCGAAAAATCCGGCGAGATCAACAAGGCTGAAAAGTACATGAACATGGCCCCCGGCGATGCCATGGGCTACAATGCCAAGGAAACCGATTCCCTGTACAAACACATTCCGTTCTACATCAAGCTGAACCGCGGTACCAAACAGGCAGTTGGTTACTTCTACCACAACACCGCTGAATGTGATTTCAATATGGGCCGCGAAAAGCGTAACTACTGGCATCGTTACTCCACCTACCGCACCGATGCCGGGGATGTGGATCTCTTCCTGATCGCAGGCCCCTCCATCCGCGATATCATTGAGCGTTACACCGATCTGACCGGCAAGTCCGTCATGCTGCCCAAAGCAGCGCTGGGCTATCTGGGCAGCTCCATGTACTACCCCGAATTGCCGGAAAACAGCGATGACGCTGTGCTGGAATTCATTGATACCACCCATGAGGAGGACATCCCCGTGGACGGCTTCCAGCTTTCCTCCGGCTACTGCGCCGTGGAAACCGAGCAGGGCATCAAGCGCTGCACCTTCACCTGGAACAACAAGCGCTTTAAGGACCCCGCTGACTGGTTTGCCCAGATGGTCAAGCGCGGCATTATCGTTTCGCCCAACATCAAACCCGGCATGCTGCTGGTTCACCCCCTGTTGGAAGAGATGAAGGCAAAGGATATGTTCCTGCCCGCATCCGATGACAACGCCGGTGTGGACGGCCTGGCGGTGGGCACCTGGTGGGGCGGCCCCGGCCTGTTTGTGGACTTTACCAAGCAGTCCACCCGCGAACACTGGAAACAGTACATCAAGGACGCCCTGCTGCGTTACGGCTGCCGCTCCCTGTGGAACGACAACTGCGAGTATGACAGCATGGTGGACAAGGACGCCAAGGTTTACTTTGAAGGCAAGGGCAGCACCATCGGCACCATGAAGCCGGTGATGAGCAACCTGATGTGCCAGCTTTCCAACGAAGCCATTGAAGAGTACGACCCCAACTGCCGTCCCTTCTCGGTCTGCCGTTCCGGCCATGCCGGCATCCAGCGTTACGCCCAGGTTTGGGCAGGCGATAACCTGACCCACTGGGATACCCTGAAATACAACATTGCCACCATCCTGGGCATGGCCCTGTGCGGTGTTTCCAACCACGGCTGCGATATCGGCGGCTTCTATGGCCCCGCACCGGAGGCCGAGCTGTTCGTGCGCTGGGTGCAGAACGGCATCTTCCAGCCGCGCTTCTCCATCCATTCCACCAACACCGACAACACCGTGACCGAGCCCTGGATGTTCAGTGATAAAAAGCAGTACATCCGCGATGCCATCAACTTCCGCTATAAGCTCAGCCCGATGCTGTATTCCCTGATGGTGCGCGCCCACGAAAGCGGCCTGCCGATCTGGCAGCCCACCTTCGCCGTGTTCCAGAACGACCCCGCCACCTATGATGAGGGCGTTGACTTCATGTTTGGTGATTCTCTGCTGGTTGCCAACGTTGTGGAAAAGGGCCAGACCGTGCGCCCTGTCTACCTGCCCAAGACCGAGAACGAAAACGAGCGCTTCTACAACTTCTACACCCGCGAGGAGTACGCTCCCGGCCAGACGATCGAGGTACCGGTCGATATTTCCAGCATCCCGCTGTTTGTGCGCAGCGGTGCTATCCTGCCCATGAGCGGCAACCGCCTGCACAACCTGATGACCGAAAAGACCACTGAGCTGGAGATCCTGATGGCACCGGATGTGGATTCCGAGTTTGTACTGTACGAGGATGACGGCTGCACCAATGAGTACCTGAAGGGCGCTTACCTCAAGACCCGCATTGCCGTGACCGCAGGCGTAAAGACTTACGTTCACTTTACCAACGAGGGCGATTACGATACCGCTGTGGAAAGCATGTATCTGGATATGATCCACCGCGAAAAATCCCCGTTCTATGTGCAGTTGGACGGCAAGGAGCTGCCGCACTTCCTGCACCGCCGCAAGTTTGAGGAAGCCGAAAGCGGCTGGTACTACAGCCAGCGCCTGAAGAGCGTGCAGGTCAAATACCCCAACCCCAAAAAGGACCATGAGATCATGGTCTCGTTTGAGCAGTTTGATCTGATTGGTATGTAACGCGCCGTAAAACGCGATACAAAATAGAAGGAGGAAACAAAATGTTCAAAAAGATTGCAGCGCTGGCAACGGCTGCTGTGCTGTGCGCCGGGCTGATGGCCGGCTGCGGCGCATCCAGCACCACGGCTGACACCAGCTACAGCGCAGAAAACCCACTGGTTCTGACGCTGGCCCACGGCCTGTCCGAGGCCCACACCGTCCACATTGCCATGACCCAGTTTGCTGAGGAAGTGAACGAAAAGACCGATGGCCGCGTCCAGGTCAAGATCTTCCCCAACGGCCAGCTCGGCAGCGAAAACGAGAACCTGGAGCAGTTGCAGGCAGGCGTTATCGCCATGACCAAGGTTTCTGCCCCCGGTCTGGCAACGTACAACGAAGCCTACAACGCATTCGGCCTGCCTTACATCTTTAATGATACCGAGGATTTCTACCATGTCATGGACTCCCAGCAGATGCAGGATTTCTTCCTCTCTACCGGCGATGACGGCTTTGTTACCCTGACCTACTACACCTCCGGCGCCCGCTCTTTCTACACCAAAGACAGAGCCATCCGCACCCCGGCTGACCTGAAGGGTCTGAAGATCCGCGTGCAGGACATGAAGTCCCAGACCGATATGATGAACTATCTGGGCGGCATTCCCGTTGCCATGTCTTACGGCGATGTGTATACCTCCCTGCAGACCGGCATCATTGACGGCACCGAAAACAACGAAACCGCACTGACCACCGGCAAGCACGGCGAAGTGTGCAAGGTCTACTCCGTTGACCAGCACGCCATGATCCCTGACGTTCTGATCATGAGCGAAAAGGTATGGAAGCAGATCTCCCCGGAAGATCAGGAGATCATTCTGGAAGCTGCCCACAACTCCACCGAGGCCCATAAGGTCATGTGGGATACGGCCATTGACGAAGCTGTAAAAGAAGCACAGGAAACCATGGGCGTTGAGTTTGTTTACGATGTAGACAAGGAAGCTTTCCGCGAAGCAACCCAGCCCATGATCGAAGCATACGAAAACGAGTATCCCGGCGTTAAGACCCTGATGGATACGATTGAAGCTGCACGAGAGGGGGAATAAAACATGAAACAGTTTTTGGGTAAAGTAAAGTTCTGGATGGATAAGTTCCTCAGCATTGCCTGCGCCATTCTGCTGTCTTTCATGACCATCCTGGTTCTCATCCAGGTGTTCTCCCGTTATGTCCTCAACAGCCCCGTTGCCTTTACGGAGGAACTGGTGCGCTACAGCCTGATCTGGACCGGCTTTATCGGTGCAGCTTACGCATTCTCCACCCGCGAGCATATGTCCCTGACGCTGGTGCGCGATAAATTCACCGGCAAAGCCCACACCGCTCTGCTGGTTGCCATCGACGGCCTGATCCTGCTGCTGGCGATCTTCGTCATCACCATCGGCGGCTTCAAGCTGGCTGTTTCTGCCAGCCGTGAATTCTCCGCTCTGCTGGGCATCCCCCGCAGTCTGGTGTACTCCATCGCTCCGATTTCCGGCATTTTCATCATCATCGCCCAGATCATCAACATTTATGAAGATATCACCGGCGAAAAAGTTGACTGCTAAGGAGGGCACAGAACAATGAGCATTACACTGACAACCGTTATCCTTTTTGCTGTGTTCGGCGTGCTGCTGTTTTTGGGCGTGCCCATCTCCATCAGCATCGTGGTTTCTTCCATTGTAACCGCCATGTCCACCCTGTCTTGGGACCAGATCACCTTTATCACCATGCAGAAGATGAACTCCGGCGTTGAGTCTTTCTCTCTGCTGGCTGTGCCCCTCTTCATCCTGGCTGGCAACATCATGAACAACGGCGGTATTGCCAAGCGCCTGGTCAACTTTGCCCAGCTGTTCGTTGGCAAGATCCCCGGCTCCATGGCACAGGCCAACATCCTGGGCAACATGCTGTTCGGCGCACTGTCCGGTTCCTCCGTTGCTGCTGCTTCCGCCATGGGCGGTTGCATCAGCCCCATTGAGGAAGAAAACGGCTATGACCCCGCTTACTCTGCAGCAGCCAACATTGCTTCCGCCCCCACCGGCCTGCTGATCCCGCCCACCTCCGCATTCATTGTTTACTCCACCGTTGCTGGCGGTGTTTCCATCTCCACCCTGTTCATGGCTGGTTACGTTCCCGGCATCCTGATGGGCCTGTGCTGCATGCTGGTTGCCTTTATCGGCGCCAAAAAGGCGGGCATGAAAGCTACCGGTTATGATAAGAGCAAGAGCATCGGCAAGACCATTTGGGACGCTGTGCCCTCTCTGCTGCTCATCGTCATCGTTATCGGCGGTATCGTTTCCGGTATCTTCACCGCTACCGAGGGCGCTGGCATCGCAGTTCTGTACTGTCTGATCCTCTCCATCGTCTACAAGAGCATCACGTTCAAGAGCTTCTTGAAGATCCTGCTGGATTCCGCCAAAACTTCCGGTATCATCCTGTTCCTGATCTCCGCTTCCTCCGCCATGTCCTTTGTTATGGCTTACTCCGGCATCCCGGCAGCCATCTCCAACGGCCTGATGAGTCTGACCAGCAACAAGTACATCATCTTCCTGCTGATGAACATCATCCTGCTGGTGATCGGCATGTTCATGGATATCACCCCGGCCATCCTGATCTTTACCCCGATCTTCCTGCCCATCGCTACCAGCTTTGGCATGACCGAGATCCAGTTCGGCGTTATGCTCATCTTCAACATGTGCCTGGGCAACATCACCCCGCCGGTTGGCTCCGTTCTGTTTGTCGGCTGCGGCATTGGCCATGTTTCCATCGAGCAGGTCACTTCCAAGCTGATCCCGTACTTTGTCGCATTGGTGCTGGCCCTGCTGGCTGTTACCTATATCCCGGCACTGTCTCTGGGGCTGCCCAGCCTGATGGGCCTGATCTGATAGCAGGCTTTGCCCCGTAACCCAACAATAGCATAAACAAAAACGGCACCGCTGCCCAAAGGGAAAAACCCGGGCAGCGGTGCTGTTTTTGCTAAGGTTCCAGATACACTTTAGGGTGTTGAAGCGACCGGCTTCTGCACAATACCTAACAAATAATTCCATAGTTTTTGCTTCCTAATGATTGTCTTGATTTAGTAACTTCATGGAATAATCGTAAAAATCACTCAATTCCTTATATGTCTGTATCTTATTTTTACGTTTTAGATAATCAGCATAAAAGGCAAAGAAGCAAGCAAGGGCAGCACCAATAATCATCAATCCGTATCCCCATAGGGTACTTCCACCATTTAGCGTAATGATAAGACCAGTTACCGCAATAAGCAGTCCTATAATCATAACCAGGCCGCTTTGGATCAGTTGTATTGCATCTTGGGGGGATTTATTTAGAGTTGTGTTGGCCACTTCTTTTTTCATCGTTTCTATATCTCCTTTCATAAGGTCATCCAAAGAAACGGAATAAATGTCGCAGAGCATAATTAGATTGTGAACATCAGGATAGCTCCTTTCATTTTCCCAACTTGAAATTGTTTGCCTTGAAACATCGAGGAGCTCCGCAAGTTTTTCTTGGCTAAAACCGCTTACGGTTCTCAGTTCTTTTAGTCGTTTACTTATGTACATCGCATTTGTTCCTTTCTTCTGTATATTCTTTATAACACATTTCCGCAAAAATACTATCAAGTTTACTTTCCAACCACCGTCAAAATCTCTTTACATAGGTGTTTGAAACGCAGAATCAACAATGTTTTTTATACCACCAGAGCGCCTATAACACCGTGGGAAAGCAGGCGGCAGCCTTTATTGCAGACTTTTTTGATAGCGCTTCCTGCTGAACATGCCGCCAAATTTTTTCAGCCTTTCTTCCTGCCGGGCCTTGCAGGCTCTCTTTTTTTGTGGTACCATGCCCTACAAAAGTAAAAATGGCCGCAAGCGGCAGGGGAGCCCCCCTGACCATGCAGCCAACAACAGGAAGGGCACATCATGAAATTTTTCAGTCTCGAAAATCCAATCTGGAAGTTTATCGGCAATTTGGCGGATTTTTTCCTTTTGTCCTGCCTGTGGTATCTCTGCTGCCTGCCGGTGGTAACGGCGGGTGCGGCCACAACGGCGCTGTATTACGTTACCTTAAAGATGGCCCGCGGGCAGGAAGGCCAGCTCATTCCCGCGTTTTTCCATTCTTTTAAGCAGAACCTCAAGCAGGCAACCGCGCTGTGGGTGGGGTACCTGGCGGTTGGCATCCTGCTGGTACTGGATCTGGTGATCTGCCTGCAGACCAGTTCGGTGTTTGCGGGGGCAATGTTTTTTACCAGCGTAGTGCTGCTGGCCTGTTGGGCGCTGTTTATCACCATGCTCTTCCCGCTGGTTGCCCGGTGCGATAACACCATCGGCGCGCTGTTCAAGATGGGCATTGCCATGGCACTGCGCAATGTAATGCCTGTTCTGGCCGCGCTGATGGTCACCGTAGCATTTTTTGCCGTGGGCGTTTTTGTATTCTGGCCGGTGCTGCTGGTGGCGCCGGGGCTGGCGAGCTACTGCAACGCCTTTTTGTTCAACCGCATTTTTGATAAATATGGCATGACGCTGGAATAACTGCACAATAAAATACGGTTTGGTTACGGCACTCCGTGCGTTACCCGTTATCCCGCAGGTGGGGATGGATGGGCAGCCCGGAGTGCTTTCTGTATTCACGGGGGGAACGCCCGGTGCTGGCGCGGAACAGATCCTTGAAATAGTTGCTGCTGCCAAAGCCGCACAGCATGGCAATTTTGGTGATGGAGTTATCTGTCATCAACAGCATCTGGGTGGCCTGGCGCAGCCGGATGTAATTCACATGATCTTTGAACGTCTGCCCGGTGATCAGCCTGAACTTGCGGGAAAAATAGGTGGGGCTCAGGTTGCAGTATCCGGCCACTTCTTCCAGCGTTAAGGGCTGCTGGTAATTCAGCGCAATGTATTTCAGCGCGCGCTCAATGTCGGCGCTGTAGCCCTCTTTGGGAGACATGGTTTCATGGCTGAAAATGCCATTCCGCAGCAAAAGCAGCACCAGATGCAGCGATTCCAGCTCCAGCACCTGCTCCGAATATTTGCGCGGCAGGTCGTTTTCCAGCAGCATCTGGTCCAAAAGAGCTTCTACCATCGTGCGGGTCTCGGCGTTCAGGATCACCTTGCAGGAACGCTCCAGCGCCTGCTGTACTTCGGTCGGGTCGCCACGTATCATGCCGGCAAGTACATCTGATTTACAGAACACGATAATGCGCTCGCAGCTGGTTTTGCCCTCGTAGCGGGTGCTGTGGGGGTCGCCCGCAGCCACAATAAACAGGTCGCCCGCTTCCAGGTGCCACTGGCCCTGGTTGACGGTGTAGGTGCAGGTGCCGCTTTTCAGGTAAAAAATTTCGCAATAAGTGTGGGTGTGCTCGTAAGACATGCGGAACACCGGGCCGTGCAGAGCACGCTCTACATAAACATCAACAGTTTGCTGCTCCAATTCTTCCGCCGTGCGGGAGTTGGAGTCGTTCTCCATCGGTTCGCGTTCGGGACTCATTGGCAAAGACGTCCTTTCATAAAGTTGTAACTTTTAGCATTGTGCATAAATTGGCGAAAATAGGTTTATGTATTATGGATATATATAATACACTATTTTTGGGGAAAGTCAAGAAAACTGTGTTTTATAGCAAAAACTGCATATTTTTTTAGTATTTTCGGTGCTTTCCAGCAGGTATAATGACAGTGTTGAAAGAAAGACGGGGTGCACACCGCCTGAATAAAAAATGTTAACGGCAAAGCTGGTTCAGCGCTTGCCCAGCCGCCGTTCCACTGCTTGACATTAAGGAGAACACCATATGAAAAAGAAAATTATTGCAGCCACAATGGCCGCCGCTATGTGCGTAAGCCTGGCAGCCTGCGGCGGCAGCACCGCCTCTTCCTCCGCCGCTGAAAGCACCGCTTCCTCCACTGCCGAAAGCACTGCATCCTCTACTGCAGACGCTGCTTCCACCGGCGATGAAGAAGTTGACCTGCGCATGGCATGGTGGGGTTCTCAGGACCGCCATGACCGCACCATCAAGGCCATCGAGCTGTATGAATCCCTGCACCCGAACGTAAAGATCGAGTACGAGTATTACTCCTTTGATGACTATTTCACCAAGCTCAAGACCCTGGTTGCTTCTGACCAGGTATGGGATATTTTCCAGCTGGGCGGCAACTTCCCCATGTACATGGACAAGATCTATCCGCTGGATGACTACATCGCTTCCGGTGTTGTGGATGTTTCCGGCATCGGCGATGCCAACCTGAAGACCACCCAGGATACTGAGGGCCATCAGCTGGGTATCTCCAACGGCCTGAACTCTTACGGCATTGCTTACGATCCCGACATGTTCGCTGAAGCCGGCGTTGCCGAGCCCACCGATACCTGGACCTGGGATGACTACGCAAACGCTGCCAACACCATCCATGAAAAGCTTGGCATTTACGGCTGCTCCTCCATGCTGACCTCTGAATTCATCGCTGGCTGCTCCGTTTACGTTGCACAGTATGGCGATGTTGGCCAGTACAGCTTCTTTAACCTGGATCTGACCGGCATGGGCTTCGATGACCCCCAGATGCTGACCCCCTACATCCAGATGCGTGCTGACTCCATCAAGAACGAGGTTTACCCCGATGCCGGTGCTTCCGCTGAGATCACCAACATCGAAAACGACTTCTTGGTAACCGGCGAAGCTGCTATGGCTTGGGTTGCTGCCAACCAGTTCCCGACCATGTACAACGTCTGCCAGGAGCAGGGCCGCACCCTCAAGCTGGCAACTCTGCCCCGCATCACCAGCGATGGCCCTTCCGGTGCTGTCATCCAGTCCTCTCAGATGCTCTGCGTCTCTCAGGACAGCCAGCAGAAAGAAGAAGCTGCTAAGTTCATCAGCTGGTTCGAAAATGACCCCGACTGCAACAACATCCTGCAGGGCGAGCGCGGCATTCCTGTAAACGCTACCGTTCGTGAGACCCTGTCTGCCAACGCTACCGAAGGCCAGCAGATCATGTACGACTTCATGGACAAGGTTTCTAAGTTCAAGATGCCGGACAAGGTCAACGTGCTGAGCCCCGATGGCCAGGACGAGGTTGTTGATAACTACCGCAACTACATCCAGCAGGTTGTTGACGGCCAGATCACCGCAGAAGAAGCTGCCCAGAAGACCTATGACGATGCAGCTGCACTGTTCACTGAGTAAATTTTAACACAAATTCATAATGCTCCGGGCGGGCACGGTCAGGAAGAAAGGGCTGTGCCCGCCCTTTTTGAAAGTGAGGTATTCTTTCGTGAAAGGTCAAACTTCCACCTCGGCACTGAAAAGGTTCATGAACAAAGATAATACCGTCGGCCATGTGTTTGCGTTCCCGTTTATCTTTGGTTTTGTCTGCTTTTCCCTGATTCCGGTGTGCATTTCCTTTTATTATGCATTCACCAACTACTCGCTCGGCTCCAAAACCGCAGCATTTATCGGGTTCAAGAACTTCCTGCGCCTGTTCCAGGACGAGGTTTTCCTGAAATCTCTGGCCATCACCTTAAAATACGTTTTGATCTCTGTGCCGCTCAAGCTGACGTTCGCTTTGCTGGTGGCGTACCTGCTCACCCGACCCAGCCGCATGGTTACGTTCTACCGTTCACTGTACTACCTGCCATCCCTGGTTGGCGGCAGTGTGGCCGTTGCCCTGGTGTGGAAACAGCTGTTTGCCCGCAAAGGTCTGTTCAACAGCGTGCTGGCCAACATGGACATGAGCACCATCAACTGGTTCGGCAACCAGAAACTGGCGCTTTACCCGCTGATTTTGATGTCCGTCTGGCAGTTTGGCTCTTCGATGATTATTTTTGCCGCTGGCTTAAAAGAAATCCCTGTCAGCTATTATGAAGCTGCCAGGATCGACGGCGCACGTGGATACCAGAGCTTCTTCCGCATCACGCTGCCCTGCCTGTCTCCCATCATTCTGTATAACCTGATTATGCAGACCATCTCTGCTTTCATGGCATTCACCCAGGCTATGATCATCACCAACGGCGGCCCCAACAACAGCACCATGCTGTACGCCCTGTACGTTTACAACCAGGCCTTCAAGTACAATGATATGGGTTACGCCTGCGCCATGTCCTGGTTTATGCTGGTGGTTATGGGCCTTATCACGTTCATCATCTTCAAAACATCCAAGTTCTGGGTGTTCAGCGAAGCAAACTAAGCAGGGAAGGAGAGTACGGTTATGCATAACAGAAAAGCAGTCACCAAAGTACTGTATCACGCATTTGTCATTTTGTTCGGCTTTATGATGGTTTATCCCGTATTGTGGATGATCAGCGGCTCGTTCAAGGGCAACGCCGAAATTCTGCGCGGCACCCTGTCCCTGATCCCGAAAGAGCTGAAGCTGACAAACTATGCCACCGGCTGGAAAGGCTTTGGCGGCACCACCTTTGCAACCTTCTTTACAAACTCCATCTTTATCACGGTTATCGCAACGTTCGGCACCGTCATCAGTTCCTCTCTGGTGGCCTATGCTCTGTCCCGTGTGCGGTTCCGCGGCCGCAAGTTCTGGTTCACCTGCATGCTGGTCACCATGATGCTGCCCACCCAGGTCATCATGATTCCCCAGTATCTGATTTATTATCGCCTGGGTCTGGTTCCCGGTTATGTGCCCCTGATTCTGCCTTACTTCTGCGGCCAGGCGTTCTTTATCTACCAGATGATGCAGTTTATGCAGGGCATCCCCAAGGATCTGGACGAAGCCGCTACCATTGATGGCTGCAGCAAATACCAGATTTACAGCCGCATCATCCTGCCGCTGATGAAACCCTCCATCGTGACCACCGTTATCATCCAGTTCTACTGGAAGTGGGACGACTACATGGGCCCCCTGCTTTACTTGAGCCGCCCGCAGTCCTATACGGTATCCATCGCCATCAAACTGTTTGCAGACTCTGCTTCCACCACGGACTACGGCGCAATGTTTGCTATGTCCACCCTTTCGCTGATCCCCGTGTTCCTGATCTTCCTGTTCTTCAACCGCTATCTGGTTCAGGGCATTGGCACCAGCGGCCTGAAAGGCTGATGTTTGTATGAAAACCATCCAGAACCCCATCCTGCGCGGCTTTTGCCCGGACCCCTGCATGATCCGCACCGGGGACGATTATTACATTGCCACATCCACCTTTGAATGGTGGCCCTGTGTCAACCTGTACCATTCCAAAGACCTGGCCCACTGGGAGCAGCTGCCAAGCCCGCTGCGCGAACCCGGCCAGATGGACCTGCGGGGGGACCCCAACTCCGGCGGTATCTGGGCCCCGGACCTGAGCTGGGATGGGCAGTATTACTACCTGCTTGTCACCAACGTGACCACCAAAAAAGGCCGTTGGTACAACACCCATAACTATATGAGCCGTGCCGCTTCCATCACAGGGCCGTGGAGCCAGCCGGTGTACTTGAACAGCATCGGATTCGACCCTTCGCTGCTGCATGATACCGACGGTAAGTGCTACCTGGTCAATATGGTCAACGGCTTCAAAGGCGTGCTGGTGCAGCAGATGGACCCCGAAACCGGCGCCCTGCTGGGCGAACGCCGCAAGGTATACAGCGGCTCCGGCATCGGCTGCACCGAAGGTCCCCGCATCTATCACATTGGCAGCGGGTACTATCTGGTTGTGGCCGAAGGTGGTACTGGGTACTCCCATTGTGTCACGATTGCGCGGTCAGACAACGTGTTCGGCCCCTATGAGACAATGCCGGACAACCCGCTGCTGACTTCGGATCAGAACGATCTGACCGCCATCCAGAAATGCGGCCACGGTTCCTTTGTGGAAACGCAGAACGGTGAATGGTACATGGCACACCTGTGCTCCCGCCCGAACTCTGCCCGCGGCAGCCTGCTGGGGCGCGAAACGGCGCTGCAAAAAATCACCTGGCAGGATGGCTGGCCGCGGCTGGCCTGCGGCGGAAAAATTGCCCAAAACGCCGTGCCCGCCCCAAAAGATTTGCCAGAAGTGGAGCTGCCCGCAATGGCGGAACAGGATGACTTTGACGTTCCGGCCCTTGCCCCCGGCTATGCCACGCCGCGCACCCCGCTGGGCGATTGTGTGAACCTGACCGTCCGCCCCGGCTGGCTGCGGCTGACCGGGCAGGAATCCATGAACTCGCTGCACCATGTCACCCTGGTGGCCCGCCGCCAGCAGGAGCACGAAATGCAGGCCGAGACCCGCATGGACTTTGCCCCCGTCTGCCCGGAGCAGATGGCCGGTTTTACCTACTGTTATGACAGCATGAACTTCTACCTGCTGGGCAAGACCTGCGCCGAGGATGGTACCCCGGTGCTGGAACTGTTAAAAAGCGATACCGGTGTGGTGGAAGATGTGTGCAACCCTGTTCCCGTGCCGGATGGCACGCTGGACTTTAAGCTGACCACCACCCCGGACGGCGGCATGGCGCAGTTCTATTACCGCCAGCCGCAGGGGGAGTGGCAGTCCATCGGCCCGGCCTGCCCCACCGATATTTTGACGGACGAGCACTGCCGCGGTTTTACCGGGGCGCATGTGGGTGTGTATGCCCACGATATGGCAGGGCTGCATAACCATGCCGATTTTGATTATCTGAACGTACATTTTGAGAGGTGAGCTCCCATGATGCAGGCAAACACCGGCGTCCGGTTTGAAACCAAAGACCCGCTGCTTTCCCAACTGGTCAAACAGGCGGAAGAAAAGTGCCGCCTGAACATTAAAAACTTTGGCGGCGACCCCGTTCTGGTTGAGGGCGGCGGCTATGAAAAAATCTGGCTGGAAACCCAGCCCATGGGCGGCGCAATGTATGCCAGCCGTGATTTTGCCACCGGCCTGAACAACAGCCTGATGTTTATGCGCCACCAGCGTGCGGACGGGCGGATTCCCGGCAGCATTGCGGTGATTGATGGCAAAGTGGTGCCGCAGTTCAATAAGTTCCAGGGCTTCTGCTTCCCGGAACCGGCGCTGGATCTTTACTATCTGGGCGGCAAGGATGCCGAATACCTGGCCCAGCTGGCCAAAACGCTGGAAGCGTTTGACGCCTACCTGTGGCGTGTACGCGATTCCGATGGGGACGGCTGCCTGGAGACTTGGTGCAAGTACGATACCGGCGAAGACCACGCCATGCGTTACGCCGATGCCCCCGACCCGTGGGAGGAGGAAACCCCGCCCCAAGGCTGCACAGCGGTGCCCATTGCCTCGATGGATGTGATGAGCTACTCATATGCCTGCCGCGAAACATTGGCGGAAATTGCACGAATCAGCGGCGATGCCGAGGCACAGGCCCAGTGGGCCGCCAAGGCCAAAGCCGTGCAGGATAAGATGGTGAGCTACCTGTGGGACGATGCCCGCGGCGCGATGTTTGACCGCGACAAAAACCACAACCAGATGCCCACCCTGATCCACAACACGCTGCGCTGCATGTATTGGCACAGCCTGCCGGATGCTTTGGCGGAGCGCTTTGTCAAGGAGCACCTGCTGAACCCGCAGGAGTTCTGGACCAAAATGCCGCTGCCCAGCGTGGCCGCCAACGACCCGCTGTTCCGCAACGTGACCACCAACAACTGGAGCGGCCAGGCTGAAGCGCTGACCTATCAGCGTGCCATCCGTGCGCTGGAAAATTACGGCATGTATGAGCTGATTCCCCAACTGGGGCAAAAGCTGATGCAGGCCATTGGCCCCCAGTGCCGCTTTGTGCAGCAGTATGACCCCTTTACCGGCGAACCTTCGGTCATCTGTGAACCTGGCCAGCCCCCGCAGGATGCTTACGGCCCGGCTATGCTCTCGGTGCTGGAATACACCGCCCGCATGTACGGCGTAAGCCTGGTGCGGGATACCGTGGTGTGGGGCACCTGCCCGCTGGAATGCCGCTATACCCAAGCCCTGAACGGCCGCAGCTGGGAGATCGTGAACAGTGGTCACGAGGCGGAAGCCTTTGTGGATGGCCGCAAGGTGTTCACCGCTGGCCCCGGCCTGCGCATTACCACCGACCTGGATGGCAATATTCTGGGCACGGCCCGCTACCTGCCGGATGCAGACCCCGCCCAGGTGACGCCGCAATAAACATTATATAATAAGGAAGCGAACACGATGGAATACCTGTATCCCGGTGGGCTGGCCAAAGCCATTACGTTCAGTTATGATGACGGCCAGGTATATGACCGCCGCCTGATCGAAATTTTTAACCAGGCGGGCTTCAAGGGAACCTTCCACCTGAACTCCGGCAACCTGGATAAGGACGGCTATGTGCAAAAGGCCGAGCTGCCTACCCTGTACGCCGAGCACGAAATTGCCTGCCATGGCGTGACCCACCGCCACCCGCGCCAGATGAACCAGACTGAATGGCTGCGAGAAGTGTGGCAGGACCGCCTGACGCTGGAAGAACTGACCGGCGGTATTGTGCAGGGCATGAGCTATGCCTTTGGCGAATACTACCCCGAACAGGTGGAAGCGCTGTGCGCCATGGGCATCCAGTACAGCCGCACGGTGGAAAGCACCGGAAGTTTTGCCCTGCCGCAGGAGCTGTTGCGCTGGAAACCCACCTGCCACCACAATGATAAACTGCTGGAACGCGCAGAAAAGTTTTTGCATGTTCCGGGATATCAAAAAATGCCGCTGTTTTATATCTGGGGCCACAGCTTTGAATTTGAGCGCGAAAACACCTGGCCCCTGATGGAGCAGCTGGCAGAAAAGCTGCACGGCGCACAGGATATCTGGTATGCCACCAATGGCCAGATTGCAGATTACCTGACCGCGCTGCGCAGCACGCGCGAAAGTGCAGACGGCAAGCGGCTGTATAACCCATCGGCACAGCCCATCTGGTTTGTGGCCGATGGCAAGGTGCGCGTTGCAGAGCCGGGTAAGCTCTGCGAAATTTAAGAAGCTGTTTTATCATCATTGCGCACCAGATAAAGCCGGTGCGCAATGATGACAAAAAATAGGGCAACACCGCATAATTCTAAGTGCCGATACGGCGAGCGAGGTGCGGCAGATGCCAAGCCAAAAGCGCAGATAATACTGGATGTCTTATCGAGCATTTTGGCAACGCAGATGCCGTGCCGCAGCCGCCGGAGCGGTGCTTAAGCCGTCAGGCGGGAATTGTGCGGTGCTGCCATAGCTTCTAAGGTGTATCGAAAAATGAAAAACAACGATTACCAGTGAAGATTATCTGGGCTTTCGGCCCAGCTGATACACCTGGAATACTCCCCAAGGAGGCCAATCATGATTTATGATATTTTGCAATATGGTGCCGTGGGTGATGGCACCACAAACGACGGCCCTGCCATCCAGAAAGCCATTGATGCCTGCGCGGCAGCCGGCGGCGGCCGAGTGCTGGTGCCGGGCGGCCATATTTACAAATGCGGTTCCATTTTGCTGCACAGCCATGTGGAGCTGCACCTGGAGCACGGCTCCCGCCTGAAAGCCAGCGAAAACAAAGAGGACTTCTTGGAAGTGGAAGCTGCCTACCGTGACCATTACCGCGATACATCGCTCAAAGTGCCCTCTTACGAAAACTGCGAATATGACGGTGAGCCGAAGAATTATTTCATTATGGCTAAGGATGCCGAGGATGTCTGCATCAGCGGCAGCGGCGTAATCGATGGCTCCGAAGAAAACTTTTACGGCGAGATCGATCATAACTTTATTGAGGGAACCTATTACCCGCGCATTCCCATGCTGCTGATGAAAGGTGTGCAGCACCTGACCATCCGTGAAGTCACCCTGACCCGCAGCGCGTTCTGGACCGTGCATATGGTGGGCTGCCAGGATGTGCTGATCGATGGCATCCGCATTTTGAATAACCTGAAAATGGTCAACTGCGACGGCATTGATCCCGACCACTGCCGCAATGTGCGCATCAACAATTGCCATATTGAATCCGCCGATGACTGCATCGTGTTCAAGACCACTGAGAAAAATGCATATCTTGGCCCGTGTGAGAACATTGTGGTTTCCAACTGTACGCTGACCTCCACCAGTGCCGCTATCAAGTTTGGCACCGAGAGCGTTTCGGACTTCCGCAATATTACCGTCACCAACTGCGTTATCTCCCGCACCAACCGCGGCATCTCTCTGATGCTGCGTGATGGCGGCAACATTGAAAACGTGACCTTTGCCAACCTGCACATCAACACCCGCATGTTCTCTGACCAGTGGTGGGGCGAAGCCGAAGCCATCTGTGTGACGGCGGTGGACCGCAAACAGGGCAACAGGGCGGGGCATATCCGCAATGTACATTTTGAAAACATTAACTGCAGCGGCGAAAACGGCATTTTCCTGCACGGAAGCGAGGGCAACAGCCTGGAAGATATCTCGTTCCGCCACATCCGGGTGGACATCCGCAAGCAGACCGCATGGCCCATTAACCATTGGGACCTGCGCCCTAGCGAGGTGCCCGGCATGATTCCCGGAAAAGTGAATGGCTTTACCTGCGTACATGGCAAAAGCATCCGCTGTGAGGACGTCGTTATCCGCAAAGACAGCTCTATGGACCCGTGGTTCGATCAGGATTTCTGCTGGCAGGACACCGAGAATGTGACTGTGGTAAAGTGATGATATACAGCGGCAAAATGCCTGTTTGGCGGCCGTAAGCCGCTGTTAATATTCAAAAGTATCCCCGCGGGGCGCTCCGTCCGCCCACGGGCAGGGCCGCAGGCAGCAAAAGCGCCTGCGGCCCTTTTGCTATCCGTAGGGCGGGATGCCCTCATCCCGCCGTTGAGAAACCTGAATGGTACGCTGCTTGCCATATGTTTCACCACACCATTCTCCGCACGACCGCGGGCGCACGCTGTGCGCCCCTACGGGTGAGATGTAGGGTAAAATAATCATTGCATGCTATAAAATGTTCTGTGGGGAACGGTCTGGACCGTTCCGAGGCTGTGTTATGCATGCCATAACGAATTTGCGGCAAAACGTGTCATCTGGCTGCCAGGGGGCGTTACAAACTTGACAATTTATACCAACCTTTCCCATGCCGCAAAATTGCCCCCAAAATTATCCGCCCAACCCGTGACAGAAAAACTGGAATCCGCTATAATAGGGGTAACCGCAAATCCACATTGCAGGCAACTGCAAGAAAGGGAACCCGATGAACCAAACAACAGCAAACGCCGCAGCCCTTGCGCTGGTTGGCGCACTGGCATTGCAGCTGGCCGCCTGCGGCACGGCACAGCAGTCTGCCCCCGGACAGGCATCCACTCAGCCGGAACCCGTTACCCTGACCATGAGCTGGTGGGGGGACGATGCCCGCACCGAAACCTACCAGCAGGCCATCCAGGCATTTGAGGCAAAACTGCAATATATTACTGTAGAAACCATCTACGGCACCACCGCTGACGAGGATCAAACCGCCGATGTGATGCAGGTGGACTGGACCTGGCCGGGCCAAAATGCTGACCAGTTTGTTGACCTGAACGAATATAGCGATGTGATCGATCTGGAGCAGTTCAGCCAGAGTGCGCTGGATGCCTGCACAGTGGATGGCGCTTTGCTGGCTGTGCCAATGTCGGTGACAGGCCGCATTTTTTATTGGAACACCTGCACTTTTGAACAGGCAGGGATCGATGCGCCCAAAACCTATGAGGAGCTGCTGACCGCAGGCAACACCTTCCGCGAGGTGCTGGGGGAGGAATATTACCCCCTGGCCATGGATGCAGCCGCCCGCATGAACCTGATGGTCAGTTATCTGGAATCTACCACTGGCAAAGCGTGGGTGGTGGATCGCCAGCTGCAATATTCGGCAGACGAGATCAAAACCGGGCTGGAATTTTTGCAGGCGCTGGAAGAAAACCATGTCATGCCCACCCTTGCCACCCAGCAGACAAACGGGACGCTGGACCAGACCCCCATGTGGCAGAACGGCCAGTACGCCGGTACCTTTGCCTGGGATGCCGACGCCGAAACCTACCGCAGTGCGTTAAAAAATGCCAGCGGCTTTTTGGTAGGGGATGAGATCGCCTTTGGCGGGCAGGCCAACGGCGGATTTTCTAAAGTATATCTGGCCCTTGCCATCAACAGCAGCTGCCAGCACCCGAAAGAAGCGGCGATTCTGGTCAACTTTTTGCTGAACGAGGATATGGGTGCTTCCATCATGGGCACTGCCTGCGGTTTGCCGGATTCCGTCACTGGCCGTGCGGCTGCCACAGCGGCAGGCCTGGTGAACCCGCTGGTGGTGGAAGCCAACAACCGCATGATGGCTTTTGTGGATTTCCCACTTGACCCCACATTTGAAAGCCCGGCTCTGGCCGCTGTGCCGGACGGCTTGTACGCCGCCGTATTGACTGCCTGCAGCAACGGAGAGCTGACAACAACCCAGGCCGCCGAACAGCTGGCGGAGGGGATAACGGCTATGCTGGATAGAACCGTGGCGGAATAAGCGGCTAAAAGAGCAAGGCAATATCATTCTATCATGCCGCAAGCGTGAAAAGTGTTTGTAGGGGACGATGCTTGCTGTCCCGATAACACTACCAGATAAAAATAAAACTCTTCCTCTGGCCATGCCGGTTTGATCCCGTATATCTGGCCGCCGAGGGAGAGTTTTTTCTTTAGGCAATACCGCATAATTCTAAGTGCCGATACGGCGAGCGAGGTGCGGCAGATGCCAAGCCAAAAGCGCAGATAATACTGGATGTCTTATCGAGCATTTTGGCAACGCAGATGCCGTGCCGCAGCTGCCGGAGCGGTGCTTAAGCCGCAAGGCGGGAATTGTGCGGTGTTGCCTTTATTTCTTCTGCTTATTGAAAGTGAGAAAACCGTTTGAAACAAAATAAGAATATGCGCTTGTACGTACTTCTAAAGCGTAAAGCAAACATACTTTACAAACGATATATCGACAAAAACACGGCAAAGAAATGACCCGCCAACCGGCCCCTACACAAAGCACCTTTTGTAAAAGGCTTTGCACGACCAACTCTGCTATTTTGCTGTCTTCGCATCCTCCCGATCCATCCGTTTCAACTCCGGCAAAACGGTAATCAGCATTACAATAAAGCACAAACTGCCGCCGATCACGTTGGAAACCGGCTCCGCAGCAAACACGCCGTCGGTGCCCATGCCAAAAGCATAAGGCAGCAGGTAGGTGAGCGGCACCACAATGATGACCTTGCGCAGCAGCGAGAAAAACACCGCGTGGCGGCGCTTGTTCAGCGATTTGAACACTGTCTGGCCCACATATTGCAGCAGCATAAAACCAAAGGTGGAAAAATACAGCTTCATGGAGGGGATGGTATCCGCCTGCAGGGTGGGATCGCTGCTGAAAATGGAGATGAGGAAGTGCGGTGCCAACAGAATGACCGCCCAGATCGTAAGGGTGTATACCAAAGCCATCAGGGCCATGGAGACGGCGGCGCGCAGCACCTTGCGGGGGCGGCGTGCGCCGTAATTGTAGCTGATAATGGGGGAAGAGCCCTCGGTAATGGCATAAATCGGCGTTTCCACCATCTGGCGCACGCTGGAAATGATCGTCATGACCGAGATGTACACATCGCCGCCGGTCACGGACAGCACATTGTTGCAGCAGATCGTCACCACGCTGTTGGTCAGCTGCATGATGAAGCCCGCTGTGCCAAGGCTGACGATATCGCCGATGCAGCGCCTGTTGGCGGGCAGCCGACGCAAGGGCAGCGGCTGCACGCGGTATTCCGACTTGCAGCGCAGGAAATACACCACAAACGCCGCCGAAAGCAGCTGCGAAAGCACCGTGGCAGCCGCCGCGCCGCGGATGCCCATGCCCAACACAAAGATGAACACCGGGTCCAGCACCAGGTTGGCCGCTGCGCCGATCATCACGCTGAGCATACCGGCTGTGGCATAGCCCTGCGCATTGATGAACGGGTTCAGCCCTGTTGTGAGCATGGAAGGGTAGGTGCCCAGCAAGTACAGCATCAGGTACGGCAGCGCATACTGCAATGCTTCCGGCGAAGCACCGAATAAGACCAGAATGGGCCGGGCAAACAGCAGGCCAATGACCATCAATACACCGGCGCAGCACAACAACAGCGTGCAGGCCAGGTTCAAAATCAGCCCGGCACGGGCCTTATCCCCGCTGCCGCGGGCGATGGCGAACAACGGTGCGCCGCCACTGCCGAACAAATTGCTGAACGCCGTAATAATGACAATAATGGGAAAGCAAAGCCCCACCGCGCCCAGCGCCGCCGTGCCGATATCCGGGATGCGCGCAATATAAATGCGGTCCACAATGTTATACAGCAGGTTCAGCACCTGCGCCACCAACATGGGCAGCGCTGCTTTCAAGATGTTTTGTGCAATGCCGCCGTGTTCAAAGTCGATCTGCCGCATGGGGAACGGTTCATCCTTTCCGTTTTCACAATACCAGTTTCAAGTATAGCATAAACCCGCCCGCAAATACAAAAAATCCCCGCACAAGGCCGCATAACGCAGCCTGTGCGGGGAATTTTTCTCAGCCGGAAGCTTCGGATGTCTCCGGCTCCACGGCTTCCACTTCTTTGATCATCATCTCGTTGCCCTGCAGCAGGTGGGTATGGGGGCTTTGGCAGTGGGGGCAGGTGCGGCCATGGGGCACGGTGGGGTACTGCTGGCCGCAGTCTTCGCACAGGGTAATGGCGGGGATCTGCTCCACGGTCAGCGCGGCACCGGGCAAAATCTCTGATTTGGCGGCGGCCCATTTCCAGCAGTCCTGCAGGTAGCTTTCCACCACGCCGGAAACCTCGCCTAATTGCAGTGTTACCCGCTGGATGCGGGCAACGTGGTTTTCTTTGGCCACATCCTCCACCGTGCGGATGATGTGGAACACAATGCCAAGTTCGTGCATTTACTTATCCTTTTTCCCAAAGCGGATCTTCACTTCGCGCTTTGCCATGTAAGGCAGAATGGCCTTGAACTTATCTTCCGACCGCACCATGGTGCTGCATTCGGGCAGGTCGCGGTGCAGGTGGATGGCATCGAATTCACACTTGGTGGTGCAAACGCCGCAGCCAATGCACTTGTTGGGGTCCACCACGCTGGCACCGCAGCCCAGGCAGCGGGCTGTTTCGGTTTTTACCTGCGCTTCGGTCAGGGTCAGGTGGGCATCCCGGAAAGAACGGTGCGCGTCGATGGCATCATCCATTCCGGCTGCCTGGCGGGGTGCGCGGTCATAATCGCCAAGGGCCAGATTGGTTTTATCCAGCTCATAAAAATCGCGGCGGTTGCGGCCAATGGTCAGGCTGGTGTTGGGCTGCACAAAACGGTGGATGGAGATGGCGCCCTGCTTGCCTGCGGCAATCGCATCAATAGCAAAGCGCGGGGCTAGAGATATAATAGGGTCAACCAAGAAAACCTACGATAACTAAAGGGTTTTGACGGCTTGAGTTGTCCTTCAAATGTTTTATTTGTTGAAAAACTGCAAGAAGCGGGAAATCCTGGGGGTTATATGTAGGAGGCTTTTGGAAGCTCTGTTTTGACCCACAAAAAGGAGCAACAAATAAAATAGGAGGATAACACAAGCCTACGGTAGATTGCGATAAGCAGTCTGCCGTGGGCTTGTTGCTGTTTATAGAGAAAGAAAAGTAGAAGTGAAAAAATGCCTCATAATCGAAGTAGTTCTGAATGTGCTCCGGTATGTCGATAGTCCCAAGCTCGTCGGCGTAAAGACGACCCAGCCCTTCATCATCGGAAATATCCGGGTAAAAGCGGTAAAGGTCAAGGTTCTGCGTCAGGTTTATCAAATCCTTCACGCTCCTTGTGTGGTTTCCTAAGACAAGAGCGGCTTCAAA
>ENA-USUG01000350-USUG01000350.1-human-gut-metagenome-genome-assembly--contig:-NODE-350-length-76547-cov-8.254387_pt1 | contig 76547 bp, 64 predicted proteins | sample MGYA00250059_ERZ773394 | MGnify/ENA primary metagenome ERZ773394 (study PRJEB29103, sample SAMN06111957) | human gut metagenome | biome: human gut; feature: ankylosing spondylitis patient; material... | reverse complement strand
GTACTCCTTTTGGCATAGCAAAACACCCCACTTGTTAGATAGTATATCATACTGTCTAACAAATGGGGTGCAGTTCACGGGCGCTGACGGGTTATTTTTCTTCAAACTCGGTGTTCTTATAACGGCTGTAGGCCACGACAATGCGGCGGTTGGGCTCGGTGCCAGTGGAGTACGTCGTCACATCGGGATAATCCTGAAGCGTGGCATGGATAACGTGGCGCTCATAGGCGTTCATCGGCTCGAGGGTGATGTTCCGGCGGTACTTGGTGACCTTGCCGGCGACCTTCTGTGCAAGCCGCTGGAGCGATTCCTCGCGCTTGAGGCGGTAGTTCTCCGCGTCGACGTTGATGCGCACGCGCTTGTTCTGGCCGCGGTTGACCGCGTAGTTCGCCAGATGCTGAATCGCGTCGAGCGTCTCGCCGCGGCGGCCGATCAAAATGCCAAGGTTCTCGCCGACGAGATCGACCGAGTAGCTCTCGTCCGCCGTCTTCATCGCGTGCGGCACAGCATCGGAGCCCATGTGCTCGAGAAGTCCCTTGATGAACTGCTCAATGCGCTCTTCCGTAGAACCGGGCTCCGCAGGCGTGTAGACCTTAGGCTCTGCCGGGGCAGCCTCCTTCTTGGGCTGCTGGGGCTTCGGCTGGCGCGGCTTCTCCTGCCGGGGCTTATTCTCTTTCGGCTGGCGCGGCTTCTCCTGCCGGGGCTTTTCCGTGCGCTCAGGCTTTTCGGCCGTGGGCTTGGCATTTGCGCGCTGCTCGGCCGGGCGCTGCATGGGCGCGGCTGCGGGCGCGATGACCTTCGGGGCGTTTGCGGCCTCCGCGGGCTTTTCGCTCACGGACTTTTTGGGCTTGCTTCTCGACGCGCTCGACAGGGCGGGCGCGGGCGCGGCGGGCTCGTTGGGCGCTTCGTAGGTCAGCTTGACCTTCGCGGGCGACGCGCCGATACCGAAAAAGCCGGACTTCGGGGTCTCCAGAATCTCCACAGACACGCTGTCGCGGTCCATGCTCAGCTGGGTAAGGCCTGCTTCAATGGCAAGATCGATGGTCTTGCCGGTCGCGGTAATAAATTTTTCCATAGTTTACTCCTCGTTCTCTCCGGAAGAGGCTTCCTTCTGCGCGCCGCGCTTGCCATAGTGGTCCGCCTGATACGCGCGGCCGCGGCAATAGGGACGCTCGGCAATGCCGGACAGCGGCTTCTTTTCGTCCTGTTCCAGTTCCGGATTCTTCTTGGCGGCGTACTCTCTGGCCGCCTTCTCTGCCGCTTCCTTCTCCTGCTGGCGGAGCTTTTTCTTGCTCACGTTATCCGCGAGAATGCCGTCGGGGTTCTGCTCGCGGCGAAGCTGGCGCTGACGCTCCTTTTCCGCCTCTTCGGCGCGGCGAAGCGCAGCCTTTTCCTGGCGGACAGCGTCTTCTGCGTCATAGACCTTGCGGTAGTGTTTGGTGAGGATCACGTCCTGGGCGGTTCCGAACACGGCCTGCGCGATCCAGTAGATCGAGATAGCGGCCGGCATCGAGAAGCCGATCCAAAGCGACATCAGCGGCATCATGATCATCATCGACGCGTTGGTCTGGTTTGCCATCTGCGCGGCATTCTGATCGACCTCACCGTCTGCGTTGGTCGCGACCTGGTTGTTCATCTTCTGGCTGATGAACATCGAAAACATCTGGAACACACCGGAAAAGACCGGGATCAGGAACAGACCGATCTCGCTCCAGCCTTCGCACTGCCAGAAGCGGAACGACGGGATGGCCGCGAGGTCCACACCGAGGAACGAGAAATCGATATCCTGCAATTTCGCGCTTGCCATAACGGCGACGGACTTGATGGCCTCTGCGAACTCGCCAAGATGACCGGCTGCGGCCAGCTGGGCATAGTACGTGTTCTTGCCAAGATCGACGCCGCTTGCCTGAATGAATGCAACGATGGCAGCCGACACCGAGCGCGAGTTGTGCAGCATATACGTGATCGGCTCACGGATGACGTAGTAGAGCGGGAAGAGAATCAGCAGCGGGATGAACGACCAGAGGCAGCCGCCTCCCATCGAGACGCCCTCTTCCTTATACATCTGCTGGACGGCCATCTGGGCTTTCTGGCGGTCGTCACCGTATTTTGCCTCGATGGAACGGGCCAGCGGGGCAAGACGGGACATTTTGAGCATACTCTTTTTGCTCTTGATGCTCATCGGAAGCAAAACGAGCTTGACGATCAGCGAGAACAAAATCAGCGCCACGCCGTAGTTGCTCGAGAAGACATACAACCAGTCGAGCAGATAGCCGAACGGGACGCGGATGATATCGGACAGACTCGTGGTGTCCTTGGTTTCCGCCGCAGCCTGCTCGGCCGCAGCCTCGGGGCTCAGAGCTGCGGTTTCAGTAGCCGTAGTCTGGGCGGCATTGTTGCTGGAAACGCAGGCCGTCAATGACAGAACCATAAGCAGCGCCAGCAGCAAGGCGAAGAATCTTTTCATGTTGAATCCTCCAAATTGTGGGGATGCCGGGCAGGAGATATCTTCTCCTATGGCACCGGATCAAAGTAGTCGCCCTTATAAAAGGGGTTGCACCGCATCAGCCGTTTAAAAGCCAGCCATCCGCCCTTTAATGCGCCGTATTTCTCGATCGCTTCGAGCGCGTATTGCGAGCATGTCGGCGAGAACCGGCACCGTCTCGGCAGTCCCGGTGAAATAAAGCGCTGGTAAAACCGGATGAGCCCGAGCAGCACCCGCTTCATGTGTCCTTTGTCTCCTCGTATGCGTCCTGCGCATAAATGCCAAGCCTTTCAGCCAAACGCAGATAGGCCCCCTCCAGTTGCCGGTAAGGAGCCTGCATGGCAGCCGTGCGCGCGACCACAACGATATCGTAGCCCCGGGCAAACTGCCCCTCGTGCAGCCGGTAAATTTCGCGCAGGCGGCGGCGCAGCCGGTTCCGGTCGACCGCGTGGCCAAGCTTTGCGCCGACGGTCAGGCCGATGCGGTTTCGCTTCGTGCCGTTTCTGCGGCAGTAGACGACGAGGTACCGGTTCGCGCAGGAATCGCCCTTATTGTAGAGCCGGCGGAACACGTGATTGAATTTCAGGGAGCTGGAAAACTGCATAGACGCCTCCTTATGGCGCGCAGCGAAGTACATGCCGGGTAATAAACGGATGGGGCGAACAGAACTGCTTCCATTCACCCCTATGGCTCAAACTGAGCTGTATATGCGGTCATGGCTTACGCGGACAGCTTTGCTCTGCCCTTGGCACGACGGCGGGCCAAAACCTTGCGGCCGTTGGCGGTAGCCATTCTCTTTCTGAAACCATGCACTTTGGATCTCTGGCGCTTCTTGGGCTGATAGGTACGAACAGTCGACATTGTCTACACCTCCTGTAAAAATATGCTCAACAGCTGTGAAATCACAGCCGCAGCGAGACTGTTTGAAATGCCGGGAATCTCCCGGGGAACATACGATGGATATTATACCGGATAGCACACCTGTTTGTCAATTCTTTTTTGCCGCTTTTGCCAAAAAGCCGTGAAAATATGCGGCTTTGCGGCAGCGGACGTTATTTTTTCTGGGCGAGCGGCTTTGATTTCTGCTGCTGCTCGAGAAGGAGCACAATGATGGAGTTCGACAGCATGAAGCCCTTCGGCGTAAGCCGCCATCTTCCGGAGACGTTTTTGCAGAGGTCCTGCTTGGAGAGCTTCTGGAAAACCTCCTCCAGCGGCTCAAATGGCAGAAGGAAGGATTTTGTATACTCGCCTTCCTCCACGCCGTCGACCGTCCGGAGCCGGAGCATCAGATACTCGCCCGCGCGCTCTCGCATGGGGACCGTCTCGCACTCGGACAAAATCGCGCCCTTGTTCAAAACGCCCTCCATATACTTTTCGATGTCCGGCGCGATGGTAAAGCGTTTTCCCGCAAAGTCGGACGCGGCGCAGGGACCGAAGCTCAAATATTCGTCTCCCGTCCAGTACTTCATGTTGTGCCGGCAGATGTAGCCGTCTTTTGCGAAATTCGAAATTTCGTACTGATGGTATCCGAACTGCTCGAGCGTTTCAACCGCGTAGAAATACATGTCCGCCTGCGCGTCGTCGTCCGGCAGGTTCGCGCACGAGCGGTACTCGTAGAGCTTCGTGCCGGGCTCGACCTTGAGGCCGTAGCAGGAAATGTGGTCCGCCTTGAGGTCAATGACGTTCCGGAGCGTCTGCATCCACTGCTCGCGCGTCTGATTGGGAAGGCCAAACATCAGGTCAACCGAGACGTTATTAAAGCCCGCGCGCCTTGCCATCGAGACGGCCTGCTGTGCCTGCTTATAGTTATGCGGCCGCCCCAAGGCCTTCAGCTGTTCGTCAATGTCCGACTGCACGCCGATGGAAATGCGGTTAAAGCCCGCGCGCCGCAGCTGCGTCAGCATCGGAAGCGTCACGGAGTCGGGGTTTGCCTCGAGCGTCACCTCCGCGTCGCGGCTCACATCAAAGCGGCGGTCAATTTCGGCAAAGATCCGGCTCAGGCCCGTCGCTCCGAAAAACGACGGCGTGCCGCCTCCAAAGTAGACCGTATCGACCTCGTAGCCAACGGCGCAGGGCGCGGACTCGCGGATGTGGGCGATGACCGCGTCCAGATATCTTGTCATCAGCTCCTTGCTGCGCGCGCCGGGGATGGAGTAAAAGTCGCAGTATTCACATTTGCTGCGGCAGAACGGGATGTGGACATAAATGCCGAGGCTCTTTTTCCGGCTCTCTACAATCGGAATCCCGCCCACCGCGTGTACATTCTTATTCTTCATCGAGCTTCAACACCGCCATGAACGCCTCGGACGGCACCGCGACGGTACCGAACGTGCGCATGCGCTTCTTGCCTTCCTTCTGTTTTTCGAGGAGCTTCTTCTTTCTCGTGATATCGCCGCCGTAGCACTTGGCGAGCACGTCTTTTCTCAGCGCTTTGATCGTCTCGCGGGCGATGATCTTGCCGCCGACGGCGGCCTGCACCGGAATTTCGAACATCTGGCGCGGGATATTCTCCTTGAGCTTTTCGCAGATCTTGCGCGCTCTGGCGTAGGCGTTGTCCGCGAACAAAATAAAGCTCAGCGCGTCGACGATCTCGCCGTTTAAAAGAATGTCGAGCTTTACAAGCTTCGACGGCCGGTATCCCTCGAGCTCATAATCAAGCGAGCCGTAGCCGCGCGTCCGGGACTTCAGCGCGTCAAAAAAGTCGTAGATGATCTCGTTCAGCGGCATGGAATAGTGGAGCTCCACACGCGTGGTGTCCAGGTATTTCATGTCCTTGAACTCGCCCCGGCGGTTGGTGCACAGGTCCATGATCGCGCCCACATACTCCGGCGGCGTGATGAGGTTCACCTTCGCGTAGGGCTCTCTGGCCTCGGCGATCTCGGCCGGGTCCGGATAGTTGAGCGGCGTATAGACCTCGACCTCCGTGCCGTCTGTCTTCGTGATCTGATAAACGACGTTGGGCGCGGTCGTAATTAAATCGAGGTTATACTCCCGCTCGAGCCGCTCGAGGATGATCTCCATGTGTAAAAGTCCCAGGAAGCCGCACCGGAAGCCGAAGCCGAGCGCAATCGAGTTTTCCTGCGTGTAGGACATGGACGCATCGTTGAGCTTGAGCTTTTCGAGCGCGTCGCGAAGGTCCTGATACTTGGACCCATCCGCCGGATATACGCCCGAGAAGACCATGGGCTGCGCCTCCTTATAGCCGGGAAGCGCTTCGGGAGACGGATTTTCGACGCTCGTAATGGTATCGCCGACTCTTGTATCGGAGACGGTCTTGATGGAAGCCGTGAGATAGCCGACCTCGCCCGCGCCGAGCGCATCGGACGGGCGCATGCCGAGCGGATGCAGATACCCGACCTCGACGACCTTGTAGACCGCGCCCGTCGACATCATCTTGATATCCATCCCGGGCTTTACCACGCCGTTTACCACGCGCATGTAGACAATCGCGCCGCGGTAGGAGTCATACTGGCTGTCGAAAATCAAACACTGCAGGGGAGCTTCCCGGTCCCCCTTCGGCGCGGGAACGTCGTTTACGATCATCTCGAGCACGGCGTGGATGTTGATGCCGTTTTTGGCCGAGATCTCGGGCGCGTCCATCGCCGGAAGGCCAATCACGTCCTCAATTTCGTGCTTGACCTCCTCGGGCCTTGCCGCGGGCAGGTCGATTTTATTGACGACGGGCAGCACCTCGAGGCCATTGTCGATGGCAAGATAGGTATTCGCGAGCGTCTGCGCTTCAATGCCCTGCGACGCGTCGACAACTAGCACCGCGCCCTCGCAGGCGGAGAGACTCCGCGAGACCTCGTAGTTGAAGTCCACGTGGCCCGGGGTGTCGATGAGGTTCAGAACGTAGTCCTGCCTATTGTCCGCCCGGTAATCGAGCCGGACGGCGCGCGCCTTGATGGTAATGCCGCGCTCGCGCTCGAGGTCCATCGAGTCGAGAATCTGGTCTTCCATCTCGCGCTTGTCGACCGTGTTGCACTGCTCAAGCAGCCGATCGGCCAGCGTCGACTTGCCGTGGTCGATGTGCGCGACGATGGAGAAATTTCGGATTTGGGAAAGGTCGGTCATATCACGCTTCCTCTTTCAAGTAAAATCAAGCTTCCGTATAGGGTCAGTCCGCCGTGTTTTCGGTCATAACCGTCTCATAGTGCGTGGCGGACGAGAAATACGCGTCCAGGATCGGGATACAGACGTTCGACAGATTGCCGCCCTTCGAGCCCTTTTCCACGTATACCGCGATGGCGATCTCGGGATCGTCCGCCGGGGCGTAGAGCACGAACGAAGCATGGTCGGAGCCGCCGAACGCGCCGGAGGACGTCGTGCCCTGCCACTGCGCGGTGCCGGTCTTACAGGCGACCTTCACGGGGTAGTATTTGAAATATTCCTCTGCAGTACCTTCCTGCGTCGTCAGATACATACCTTCAGAGATGCAAAGCTTCGCGTCGTCGGACATCTCGAGCTGGCTCGCGATCTCCGGCGCATGCTCCAGAATCAGGTCCTGATAGTCCCACGAGATGACGCGGGAGAGGAACGTCGCGGAATAGCGCGTGCCCTGATTCGCTAAGGCCTGCACGTACGAGCACATCTGCATCGGCGTAAAGCGGTTCAGGCTCTGGCCGATGACCGCCTGCAAAACGTCCGCGCCGTACCAGCCGGAGTCCTCGTTCACGTACATTTCCTTTTTCGTCTCGGCGTTGGCGCGCATGCCGGTTTCCTCATCGAGCTCCACCCCGGTGGGCTCGCCGAGTCCGAGCGCCTTCGCGATCACGTCGAAGGGGTTGTAGCCGACCTCCTTCTGCGCCGTATCATACGTCACGCGGCCGACCTCGTAGAAATAGTAGTTGCACGAATGGGCGATCGCCTGCCGCATGTCGATGGGGCCGTGCGTTGCGCCGGTCGCGCGTGACCAGACATAGCACTTGGGCTGGAAGGAATCGTAATACGTGTAAAGTCCCTGGTCGGTGATGATGTGATAGGGGCTGTAGTGGCCGTAGTCAATGGCGGCAATCGCCGTGACCATCTTGTAGATCGATCCGGGCGGATAGGCTGCGAGAAGGGCTCTGTTATATAAGGGAGAATACTCGTCCTCGCTCAGCTCCTTGAAATTCTCGCGGTAGGTGCTGAGGTCAAAGGTCGGATAGCTCGCGCAGGCGAGTACCTCGCCGGTTTTCACCTGCTGGACCACGACTGCGCCGCCCTCGGCGTCCTTGCCCTCCTTGTTTTTGCCGACGCCGTTTTCGCGCAGATCGAGAATGACCTTCTCGAGTGCCTGCTCGGCGGTCGCCTGCAGGGAGATATCGATCGTGGTTTCCACGTTGTTGCCCGGCTCGGGCATTTTTGTATAGTACTCGCTTAAGACGTCGCCGGTCGTGGATACGGTCGTAATCTTTGTGCCGGACACGCCGTGCAGATACTCCTCAAACGCCTTCTCAATGCCGCTCTTGCCGATCATCGCGTTCATGTTGTAATCGTCGTTTTCCCGATAGACCTCCCATTCGTCGGCATCCATCGCGCCGAGCGTGCCAAGTAAATGCGCGGCGTAGGCCGTCTTATACTCGCGCACCGTGCCGGACTGGACGATGACGCCCGGAATGCCGAGCTCCGCGACCGCGGCCAGAGACTCCGCGTCCACGTCTTCTGCGAGCATGTAGTTCTCAAGATTTGTTGCAACGCTTCGAAGCTCGAGCTCATAGCGCACGGAGATGACCTTGTACACATCCTCCTGCGACCAGTCGTTCGGAATTTTATACGCCTCGCGCAGGTTCCGCATCAAGGTCGACGCGGAAATGTCGAGGTCATAGTCGCGGTTGTTGAGGAACTGCCGGAAATAGGTCTGCCACGTGGTGCTCAGGCTCTGCATGTCGTATTCATACGGCCGGGTATTTGTCACCGGGAAGTGGCTCTGGCACTCGATGCCGAGCTGCTCGCACATTTGCAGAAGCTTCAGAATGTTTTCATTCGCCGCGCCGGTGTTGGCCAGCACGTAGTTGATGATGACGATGTTATACGTTGCGCGGTTCGAGACCAGCACGTTGCCGTTCCGGTCCAGAATGCAGCCGCGCGCGCCTTCCACCGTCGTCTGATAGGTCATGGAGTCCGCGTCCGCCACGGCGCGCTCGTCCGGGCTCACCGCCGCGAGCGTATACATGCGCAGCAGAAACACGCACATGATGGCGACGATCACGCCAATGAGCACGACCATACGGAATCTCGATCGTCTTGCCAAAAATCAAGCACCTGCCTTTCGAATTGCCCATGCGGCCAGGTATACCGGCGGGCACAGAAGAAGAGAGAGCCCCACCTGCGCCAGAACCGGAAGCAGTCCCTGGATGCCGATGGAGGACACCATACATTTGAACAAAAACAGAACCAGCTGGCAAAAAAGAAGGCACATCAGGCTCATGAGAAGCGCGGAAACCAAATTCCGCACAAGATACCGGTCGCAGAGGTACCCCGCAACCGCGCCGCAGAGCGCCAGTAGCACAATATGCAGCGCGCCGCCGTCCGCGCCGGAAAGCGTCCAGACAAGGCCACACGCCATGCCGAACACGCATCCGGCCTCGCTTCCCACGTGCATCGAAACGCACGCGACCAGCACCGGCACAAAGCAGAGCTTCACGCCGAAAAACCGGGGCCTTCCGAAGCTCACCGTCTGCAATACCAGAACCAGCAGCACCAGCGCCGCGTATAAGCCCCACATCAGGGCGTTTTTGTATCGTTCGCGCATGGTTTCCCGCCTTTCCGTCTGCCGGTTTTCTGCTTACTGATTTGCGTAGTTTGTGATGATGAAGATCTGCTCGAGGTTGTCAAGGTCGCACGACGGGTTCAAGGTCGCATATTTGGCGACGCCCGTCTCGTCCTGGCTCGCGTTCGTGATATAGCCAAGCAAAAGGCCTCGCGGGTAGAGCGTCGAGCCGGTCGTGACGACCTGATCGTCGTTTTTGATGATCGCGTCGGTCAGCAGATAGTTCATACGAAGGATGCTGCTGCCGTCGGGCAGATACGTGCCCTGTACTACGCCCGTATAGCCGGAGGACGCGATGGACGCGCTGATCTCGAGCGACGAGTCCATGATCGTCGTAATTGTCGCCCAGTTGACACCGACCTTTGTAATAAGGCCCACGACCTGTCCGTTCTCGGTGACGGCGCACATGCCTTCTTCCAAGCCGGAATTCGTGCCTTTGCCGATGGTAAAGGCGCTTTTATAGTCGGACGAGTCCCACGAGATGATGTAGGCCGAAACGAAGCTGTAGTCCTCGTGCTCCTCGCTTAACCCCAGAAGCGTTTTGAGCTGCTCGTTTTCGCGCTGGTACTGCTCGGCCGTGCGCACGTCCTCTTCCATCTCCAGAATCCGCTTCTGAAGCTCGGCGTTTTCCGCTTTCAGCGCCTCGTAGCCGAAAATGTAGTTGTAATACCGCTCGGCCTGCCGGTCGATGGCGGCAATGCCGGTGCGGATTGGGGACAGAATCGTCCCCACGACGTTTTCGCCGAACGTCGCCCCGCTCGTAATGCCGAGAATGACGGCCACGACGACGGCCAGAACGACCGCGACGATCAGGATCGTCTTGAGCCGCGCCGTCCAGAAATTTCTTTTCAATCGATCACTTCCCCGCGCTAAAATCCAAGCGCCAAATCATCAAATCTGTCCTAGGGTGTATCTGAAAACTCATGATGTGACCGACAGCGAGGGATTTTTGCGTTGAGCAAGACATTTTTTCGCAGGAATACTGACGTATTTCAAGGAAAAATGACGCGGCACACCGCAAAAAGGCCCGCTGTCCGGGTGCGTTAGGAGTTTTTAGATACACCCTAAAAGTTCCACGCCCGCGCTGCGCAGCATGCCGGCGAGCGTACAGACCGGAAGGCCCATCACGCAGAAATAGTCTCCGTCCAGATGCGAGACGAACATCGAGCCGTAGCCCTGAATGCCGTAAGCACCCGCCTTGTCCATGGGCTCCTTCGTTTCAATATACGCGGCAATTTCTGCATCCGTCAGCTCCCGGAACGTTACGTCCGTGCCCACAACCTGCGTTTTGCTCTCGCCGTCTGCGTGCACCGTGAGCCCCGTGTAAACCGTATGTGTCCGGCCGGAGAGCATGCGCAGCATCCGCGCCGCGTCTTTTTCGTCTTTTGGTTTTCCGAGAATTTTTCCGTCGATGACGACAATCGTGTCTGCCGAAACGATCACATCGTCCGGGTGCTCCCACGCGATCTTCTCCGCCTTCCGAGCCGACACCGCCGCCACCTCGTGCGCGGGTGTCTGGCTCTTGTCCATCGTCTCGTCAATGTCCGCCGTCTGAACGATGAAATCTAAGCCCATCATCGAAAGAAGCTGCCTTCTTCTGGGGGATTTGGATGCCAAAATAATCATGTTTTCGCCTTCTTATTCTACGCCTCTGTTGTAAAGCCCTCTCGTGCAGCTGCCCGGCTCAAAGCGCGCGCCGGAGCGGTACTCGGAGAGCACCCGGTCGACCTCGCCCGCGTTTTCCGTCGTAAATTGCAGCCGCAGGGCCCAGAGCCCCATGCCGCGGAACGTCTCTTTCTTGTCAAGAAGATACAGCTTCTTGCCGTTGAGAAGGACATTGCGGCACGTGCCGGGGTCCTTGACGATCGGGAATTCCTCTCCCATGCGGTCGGTAAGCTTTGTCTGCGTCGTCTGGCACGAGCAGGTGCCCGTCCGGTTTTTCATCACGCAGTTTTCCATCAGCATGAGAGGAAGTCTGCCGTAGATCAATACCTCCGACGGAACGGCCTTTGACACGTCCCGAATCTGCGGCATCGTCATCTCAAAAGACAGCAGCTGCGAGTCCACACCGATGGTCCTTAAATAGTGCATCGCGCGGGAATTATAGATGTTGAGCCCGAAATCGCCGCGCACGGCAAAGCCCGCCGCCTTGGCAATCTTGATCTGCCCGAGGTTCCCGACGAGAAGCTGCCGCACGCCCATCAGATAGACGCTCTTGAGCTGCTCGGCAAGCCCCGGATTTTCGCCCGACCACACCACGCGCGGCAAAATCGCCGCCAGCTGCGTTTCCACGCCGATCATCCGTGTCAGCTCGGGGTGTTCATAGAGCTCGGAGAGCGGCACATACAAAACCGCCGGTTTTTCCGAAATCAGCCGCGGCGTGATCTGCGAAGCCGAGCGCACCGCCACGGTCAGCTGGGGCTCTCCCGACATGCCGTCATAGAGCGCGGGCTTGTTATACGCGTTTGTTTTTGGCAGCGTGACTCTTCCACGTCTTGCCGTGAGCTCCGCAAGGACCTCTCTGCGCATCGCATTGATCGAAGACGCAGGGAGCATCAGCCCGGGGTCCACCACCGAGCGCACGAGTGTGCAGGAATACGGCGTGCCGCCCGTTTTGCGGAGCCGGGTCTCTAAATCATCCGCTGTCAGCGAATGAACCAAAGCCTGCTCGGGAACAGGGCCAACTGCTTTGCACACGTGCCCGTCCTCATCCTGCGCGGCCAGCTGCGCGGGCTCTCCCGCGCGCACCATCGCATAAAATTTGACCGGGACCCGCGGCGTTTCGCCCGATTCATACGTTGCGCGGGCCTTGGCGTAGAGCTCCTTGTCCGGGTTCTGCTCCTGCCGCGTGCCGAACATGTCCTGTCCGATTTTTCCCTCGTAATAGCCCTGCGTGAAACCCTGCCGGGAAAAGACGGACTCCAGCTCCTTCATATTTTCTTCCGTGACGTGCTTGCCGTCGATCGCCGAGCGGTAGGCCTTTGTCACAACTGCCACGTACTCGGGCCGCTTCATCCGGCCTTCGATTTTCACAGACGCGACGCCCATGCGCTCGAGTTCCCGCACGTGCTCGACCAGACAGTTGTCTTTCAGACTCAGGGGATACCGCGTCGCCTCGAACCGGCCGTAGCCATACGGAAGCCTGCACGGCTGGGCGCACTGGCCGCGGTTTCCCGAACGCCTGCCGATGACGCTCGACAAATAGCACTGTCCGGAGTAGCACATGCAAAGCGCGCCGTGGACGAAAACCTCGATTTCCACAGGGCTTCTTCTGCAAATGTGCCGAATCTGCTCCATCGGAAGCTCGCGCGCCAGCACGACCCGGCTGCATCCGAGCTCCGCTGCGGCCACAACGCCCTCGAGCGAGTGAATCGACATCTGCGTCGACGCATGAATCGGCACCGACGGCGCAATCTCCTTGCACAGCTGCACCATACCAAGGTCCTGCACGATGAACGCATCCACTCCGAACACGGCCGCCGCCCGGATGACCTCCGCCGCGCGTGCCATCTCCCGGTCGGAGACGAGCGTGTTGAGCGTCAGATGCACCTGCACGCCGCGCACATGGCAATAGACAATCGCCTCCTGCAATTCGTCGGCGGAGAAATTCTGCGCGCCCATGCGGGCGTTGAACATATCATATCCAAGATAAACCGCGTTCGCTCCGTTCTGCACAGCGGCGCGCAGCGCCTCCATCGAGCCCGCGGGAGAAAGCAATTCGAGCATGTCGTTCTTCCTTCGTCTGTATTCCGGCCCCGTTTCTCGCAGGGCATAGCAATAGTACAGTACATTGTATCACAAGCGGCCGAAAGAAGAAAGTAGTTCTGCAATTTATTTGTAAACTTTTTGTTCCTTTTATCAAAGCAAAAGGACTTCCCCCATTCCATCAGGGAAGTCCCAACCAGATATAAGCCCACCCGCGCAAAGAAATTTCCAGAGGAAATTTCTTTGCGCCGAGTCGGGTCTCACAAATTTGTCGTACTCCTCGACTACAGAGTGCTCAAAAGTACGTAGCACGCCCGATTCGTAACATGCTAGTGCCGGGCAGCTCGGGGTGGCAGAGGGGCCGCGCCCCTCTGTTTCCGAAGGAGTCCAGAGGAAACCCTTTTGAAGGGTTTCCTCTGGGCAATTTCTTCCCGGCGGCTCGACACGGCGCTTCTTTGCGCAGCTAAGAAGCGTGGGGTCGAAAAAGAACCAGCTGGCAGGTCTCTGCCAGAATCACACTGGCCATACCTGGCCACGACAGGCAGTAAAATAATCACCTGCCGCTTTCCATCTTTTTTAGAAGCCGGACATCTGTCCCACAAAACTGGTACAGCGTATACGCCCCCAGGAGTCTGGACGCGATCTGCGCCGAATACCGCGCCTCGAGCTCGGAATCCGGCAGATTCGTCGAGACAATCGTGGGCTTTCCGGAAAGGATCCTGCCGTTGACGACCTGATAGAGGGCCGACACCGTAAACTGCGTCGTCATCTCCGTTCCCAGATCGTCGATGATCAGGAGGTCTGTTTCCATGTACTCGCCCGTCAGCGCGCCGTCTTCTTTCAGGCGGAACTTCTCCGTCTCAAAATCGGAAAAGAGCTTCCCCGCCGACACGTAGCAAACAGAGTACCCTTTATCCGCCACCGCGCGGGCGATGCAGCCGGAGAGAAACGTCTTGCCAAGGCCCGTCGCGCCCATGAAAAGAAGCGAGTCGCTCCCCTCGGAAAACGTCTTCGTGTAGCTGACCGCGCTCTCGTAGACCCGCTTCATAAGCGCCCGCGGCGAAATGCCGAGCTTGGGGTCGATTCTCTCGGGATACACATCGAGCCGGAATTTCTCGAAGCTCTCCTTGCCCGCGCCAAAAGCCTGCATCAAAGCCTTCTTCTGCTCCTGCCGGCAGAGCTCCCGCAAGCACTCGCACATCGCAGCGCCACGCCAGCCGCTTCCGCCGCAGAGCTTGCAGACGGGCTCGCGCTCCAAATCCTCTGGGTCAATATTCTCGGACTCCAGAATCCAGTCCCGCTCGCGCTGGAGCGACAAATTTTCCTGCTTGAGCGTCTGCATCGCCTGCTCGGGGCTTTCGCTTCCCCGGAACGCGGCGGCGTAGACCTTCGCACTCGTTTTGCGAAGCTCACGGTCAATTTCCCGCAGACGCGGCAGCTTTTCGTAGATCGCGGAAATGCGGCGGTCGCAGTCGAGCTCGTTCTGGCGGCGCGCCTCGTCGAGCCTTGCTTCTGCCCGGTGCAGAACCTCCTTCGCGTAGGCCATGCGTTATTCCTCCCCGTTTTGCAGCATGCGCCGGATGGCCGCGCGCTGAATGTCGCTGAGATCGTCGTCGTGGTGCTGGACGTTGTAGCCGGGCTTTGCCTGGCTTCTTGCGGGCTTCTCCGGCATGCGGTCACCCGCCTCGATTTTTTCTAACGTCAAGAGTCCCTGCTCGTGCCAGCTTTTCAAAATCGAATTTAAGTACGGCCACTTGAGCCCACCCGTGTTCATACACGTTTTTTCATATGCCTTCTGGATCTCCCGCTCACCGAAGCCCCACGAGAGCCATGTCGAGATGAGCTTTTCCTCGCCCGGGGTCAGCTTGCGGCCTTCAATGCCGAACAGGTGCTGGATTTTTCCGACGTTTGCCTGCACTTGCAATTGACTCTGCATATAGACGGCGGCTTCCTCCATCGTGTCGATGCCGAGGTCCGCCCAGCGGTAGGCCTCCTTCTCGATATTCCGGATGGACGGCATGCGCGTCTGGCCTCTTCCTTTGCCCCTTTGGATGCAGTAGTTGATCAAAATCGAAATGACCTCCGGCGGCAGGCCGAGATAGCGGTAGATCGAGAGCAGAATTTTAATCTCCTCCGTGCTGAGAAGCCGCCCCAGCCGCCTTTGCGCTTCTCCGACCATGCTTGGAAATTCCGGGTTCGTGCGGTACTCGCGCGTCACGTCTTCTTCTGTGTAGCTCGGCGCTTCGGCGGGGGCCAGATGCTTCGGCTCTTCCTGCGCGCAGAGCCCCAGCTGCCGCAGGCTTGCCGCCGCAAGATCGAGCCGGGTCTTCGGCATGCGGAGCGCCTGCCCTGCAAGCTCCGGCTCGTTTCCTGCCGCGAGGTAGAGATATAAAAGCGCCGCGTCGCCGTTTGCGCAGGCCAGCAGCCGCTTGAGATCGCTATTGGAGATGGTAATGCCCGCTTCCTGCATGTTGGTTCCTCTTTCTGTGTCTGGCAATGGATCGTTGCGTTCTTCCGTGGGTATGCGTTACGAAATTTCCGGATTCTCCCCGTTTATGCGTAGGGGCGGGCGACTCTGCCCGCCCAAAGGAAGTTCCGAATTCGCCGCAGATTTTCGCGTTTCGATCATTTTCCCCGTGGGCGGAAAGCCGCGTCCGCCCCTACGGGAGTTCTGAAACTTCCCGAGGGTGCTCGTAGGGGGCGATGCCCACATCGCCCCATTGCGTACCATCGAATTCGCCGAAGGTTTCCGTGAAATCGGGTTTATTTGCCGGGGCGATGTGGGCATCGCCCCCTACGCGTTAGGCTTGACGCTTCCGATTATTCGAGGGCAAAGCCCATATAGACGGGCTCGAACTCGGGGTATTCTTTATCCAGCCATTTGAGCATGCACCACGTTTCGCCGTCCTGTCCGTCCTGTGCCGTCTGCACCTCATATTGGCCCGCGCCGAGCTTTTCCGCCAGCGCGCCTAAAATTTTCCGGTCGGGCAGCAGCTCGTAGACGAATGCCCGCGCGCCGTTTTCTCCGGCTTTCACTGCCGCGCAGCCCATACTGTAGCCCGCCATCAGGCAGTAAAATTTCCCGCCCGATACCGCGTACTCCAGCTGTGCCTTGTCGTAGCGCACATGCGAAATGTCCCAGAGCGCCGTCTCGCGAAGACCCGCGTAGTCCTGTACGCCGATCTCGGTCGCCTGTCCCTTCGCCTCTGCACAATTCAACATCAATTTGCTTCCGCCCGTCTGGCGGGAAAAGCCGAGTCTGGCATAAAAATCCGCAAGATCCTGCGTCGCAGGGCTTAAAAGAAGCGCGTCCACGTACCGCTTGCGAAGCTCCTTTTCGGCATACGCCATCACGGCTCTGCAATAGCCTTTTCCGCGGCAGGCCTTCTTTGTCGCAACAGCGTAGAGATAGGCGGCCTTGAGCTGCTTTTCGCCCTTCACGATCGTCTGCGGCAGAGCAAAGAGCATGGCGCACACGCAGCCTGTTTCATCCTCCGCGCAAAAGCCGGTCGCGTTCGGGTAGAGCGTTTCAAAAAATTCGTCGATATCCTGCCGGGCGTCTTCGGCAAACGCCTCGTCCCAGATTGCCTTCAGGGCCGGGATATCGGCCGGGGTCGTCTTTCTTGTGCGCATTATTCTTCCTCCCGCAGCGTCGCGTTGTATTTCGCCAGCAGCAGTGTGGGCTGATAGGATTCCTTCGCCTTGCGAAGACCAGGCTCTCCCATGTCGTCTTCGCGGTTGAGATACTCGAGCGCGGGGTATTTTTCCGCGATCATGCGGGAAAACTCGCGGTTGATCATCGCGTACGCGCCGTTGATAGCCGAATACGCTTTTTCGAAGCACACATCATAATACTGCTCGTTCATCCGCGCGCCCATCGAGAACGCGATGACCTCACCGTTATCGATCAGCATGAGTCCGTCCATATGCGCGGCCTCAAAATGGTCGAACGCTCTTGAAATCGCCGTCTTCTCCTGCTCGATCTGCTCGTTCCATTCGTGTACCTCGTACCACTTTTTCACCATCTCGCGGCAAAGGGCAAGATTTTCCGGCGTGATAATCTCGGTCCTTGCGTCGGGGTGGTCCTGCTCGAAGCGGTTGCAGTGGTTGCGCTTGGCCTGCAGCTTCTTTCCGTGAAGCTCGGTGAGCTCTTCGACGGTATAGATGTAGTCATAGGAGTCGCGATAGGCTGTAAAGGTAAATTTTCCGGGGTAGAGCGATTCCAGAAGCGTTTTCCGGTCGTCCGTCACGCCGCGCAGGCAGAATTTCTCGCCGCGCTGCTTTGCGTCCTGCATGATCTCCTCCAAGGCGGGCCGCACGTCGCCATTTCCCGCCGGATAAAGATAGGTCGAAACACCGTTCTGGGACAGCCGCTGGGTCACGTGGCCGCAGACTTCGGCGACCTCGCCGTAGTAGCACTCCCAGAAATACATGTTGTGGAACGTGTTGTCCGCACCGGGAAGATTGGCGGGATACAGGATATCATGGATCCAGCCGTAGTCGTCAATCGACGGTTTATGAAAGTTCAGCATAAAAACCTCACTGTTTTTCTTTGTTCTTCTAATAGTATACTACATCTGTCAATCGCCCGGGGCGGTATTTGTTGACAAAAAGCGCAAAAACGGGTATGCTAACCTCGATCAATATTCGCCGCGCTTTCATTCGGCGCAGGCGCAGAAAGAAGGAAATTCCCATGTGCGATACCTGTAAGAAAAAATTTTATATCACAACGCCGATCTACTACCCCTCGGCCAAGCTCCACATCGGCCACACCTACTGCACCGTGGCCGCCGACGCGATGGCGCGCTACAAGCGGCTCCAGGGCTGCGACGTGATGTTCCTGACCGGAACGGACGAGCACGGCCAGAAGATCGAAGAGAAGGCCAAGGCCGCGGGCGTGACCCCGCAGCAGTTCGTCGACAACATCGTCACGGGCGAAAAGGGCGTTCTCGATCTGTGGAAGCTGATGAATATCTCGAACGACCGCTTCATCCGCACGACGGACGACTATCATGTCGCGGCGATTCAGAAGATCTTCCGCAAGATGTATGAAAACGGCGATATCTACAAGGGCTCGTATAAAGGAAAATACTGCACGCCGTGCGAGTCGTTCTGGACCGAGAGCCAGCTCAAAGACGGCAAATGTCCCGACTGCGGCGGCGAGGTGCATGACGCGCAGGAGGAGGCCTATTTCTTCCGTCTCTCCAAATACGCCGGCCGTGTCCGCAAGCTTCTGACCGAGACCGACTTCCTCGAGCCGAAGTCCCGCGTGAACGAGATGGTCAACAATTTCATTGACCCGGGCCTCGAGGACCTCTGCGTGTCCCGCACGAGCTTTACCTGGGGCGTTCCCGTGGACTTTGACCCGGGTCATGTGGTCTATGTCTGGATCGACGCGCTCTTTAACTATATGACGGCGCTCGGCTTTGAAAACGACAAGTATGACGACCTCTCGAAGTTCTGGCCGGCGGACGTGCACTTTGTCGGAAAAGAGATTGTCCGCTTCCACTCCATCATCTGGCCCGCGATGCTCATGAGCCTCGACCTGCCGCTTCCCAAGAAGGTCTACGGCCATGGCTGGCTCGTCATGGACGGCGGCAAGATGTCCAAATCCAAGGGCAACGTTGTTGACCCCTATGTGCTTGCCGAGATGTTCGGCGTAGACGCGCTGCGCTTTTTCCTGCTGCGCACGTTCCCGTTCGGCTCGGACGGCAACTTCTCCAATGAGCTTCTGATCAACACCATCAACATCGACCTTGCAAACGACCTCGGAAATCTTGTTTCCCGCACGACGGCGATGGTTGAAAAATACTTCGGCGGCACCCTTCCGGCGGAGCGCGCCGCAGGCGAGTTTGACGAGAGCCTGATTTCTCTCGTCTCCGGCCTGCGTGACCGGGTTGATGCGCAGATGGAAAAGTTCCAGTTCCAGAACGCGCTCGAGGAGATCTTCAAGTGCATCCAGCGGGCCAACAAGTATATTGACGAGACGATGCCGTGGGCGCTTGCAAAAGACGAAGCGAACAAGGCGCGCCTTGCCGCGGTCATGTATAACCTTCTCGAGACAATTCGCATCTGCGCAACGCTGCTGCTGCCGTTCATCCCCGCGTCCTGCGAGAAGATCTTCGCGCAGATCGGGGCAAGCGCTGACGTTCAGGTCTGGGATACCGCGAACGTATGGGGCAAACTCTCCCAGACCGTGACGGTCCACAAGGGAGACGCCATCTTCCCGCGCGTGGACGCGGAAAAGGCGCTCTCAAAGCTCGAAGAGCTCCATCAGGAGCAGCTCAAGAGCCTGCTTCCCGCCTTGGAGGTCGAGCCGTATCTTACCGAGAAGGTCGACTTTGATACGTTCTGCAAGTCCGATCTCCGGGCCGTGAAGGTCAAGGCCTGCGAGCCGGTCAAAAAGTCCGACAAGCTGCTCCGCTTCACGCTCGACGACGGTACCGACACCGACCGCCAGATTCTCTCCGGCATCCACAAGTTCTATGAGCCAGACGAGCTTCTTGGCAAGACGCTCGTCGCGATCGTGAACCTGCCGCCGAGAAAGATGATGGGCCTGGAGTCCTGCGGCATGCTCCTTTCCGCCGTCCACACCGAAAAGGGCGAAGAAAAGCTGCACCTCATCATGGTCGACGACAGCATCCCCGCGGGCGCAAAACTTTGCTAAAAACATCAGGGAAACGGCTGTGCCGTTTCCCTGAAATTGCGCCTCGACTGCGCGCATAATTTTGTCCCATGGGGACAAAATTCTACACTTGCGAGGCGATAGGAATTTTTCCGGTCGGCGGAGCCGCCGGATAAAATGAATTTCCATTTTATTTCGCACCTAAAGGTGCGAAACTCTGCGAGGCAACGGAGGTATATACGATGGTCTACGGATTCATTGGTCTTGGCAATATGGCGGGCGCGATTCTGCGCGGGATGGAGGGAAGCGGCAATTTCAGCCGTGACACGCTCTGCGGCTTCAACCGCTCGCCCGGAAAGACGCAAAACTTAGCGCAGGAAATCGGCCTCGTGCCGTGCGAAAGCGCAAAGGAGGTTGCGGAAAAGGCGGACGTTCTCGTGCTTGGTGTGAAGCCGCAGATGCTGCCAGATGTTTTAGAGCCGATCAAAGGCGCGATTCATCCCGACAAACTCGTCGTGACCATTGCGGCCGGCAAAGGCTTCTCGTTCTATGCATCCTATTTTGGAGAAAACGTGCCCCTTGTGCGCGTCATGCCCAATATCTGTGCGCAGGTTCTGTGCTCGGCAAGCGCCGTCTGCCCGAATGCGGCATGCACGCCGGAGCAGGTGGAGCTTGTGCGCGCGATGTTCCGCTCGGTGGGCGAGGTCTATGATATTCCCGAAGCGCAGTTTTCCGCATTTTCCGCGCTTGGGGGAGCTTCGGGCGCGTTCGTGCAGATATACATCGACGCGCTTTCCTCCGCGGGCGTGAAGGCGGGGCTTTCCCGTGCGCTCGCGCAGAAAATTGCCTGCCAGGCGACGCTCGGCGCGGCGAAGCTCTGCCAGAAAACCGGCGAGCACCCGATGGCACTGGTCGACAAGGTCACCTCTCCCGGCGGCACGACGATCGAGGGCGTGCATGTGCTTAAAAAGCAGGGCTTCGAGTCCGCCGTCATTGAGGCCGTGAACGCCATTATCGAAAAAGACAAGCGCCTCGGCTGACCGCATTCCTTCGCGTTCCTTGCGTAGGGGCGGACGCCTCTGTCCGCCCGCGGAAAAAGCCGCTTTTTATGAAAAACTACGGCGAATTCGCAACTTTCCATGGGCGGACAGGGTCGTCCGCCCCTACGATTCTTTTGAAAATTTTCCGGGGACGTTCGTAGGGGTCGATGCCCACATCGACCCGGCGATACAAACCGATTTTACGGAAATCCCCGGCGAATTCGATGGTACCCTTGGGGCGATGTGGGCATCGCCCCCTACGCGTTGATTTGGGACATTCAGAAGGCCGCCCGCAAGTATCTTGCGGGCGGCCTTTGCCGGAAAAACGCATCACAGGCGCAGCTTCGGCTGTATGCGTATGAGAATTTGCCGCAGCTGTCCGCTGTGATCTCCCGGAAAGCCACCGGCGAAAATCTGCTTTTTGCTCCTGCCGCCGCCGGCAAACAGCGACTGTGCATGAAACCGCGCGCAGGTCAAAAGCAGTATGGAACAAAACAGCCAGCGGGCGTTGGCGCAAGGCCGTTTGAAAGCATCTTCTATGGAAGCGTACTTTCTATCCTCCGCGCGTCTGCCGCAAACTCTGATCCTATTGTACGCAGCATTCCGGATTTTAGTTTTCCAATTTCCGCCTGCATTTCCGTCATTGACTTTCCGTGCGCCAGAAGGTAAGATGAAAGACACGATACGAGGTGAAACGCATGCAGAATTTTGAAAATTTAGTCGAAACGCAGGTAGAAAGCCGCGAAATTTTTGACGGGCACATCATGCACGTTTTTAAAGACACCGTGCGACTTCCGAACGGCGCGGACGCTTCGCGCGAGTATATGCGCCATATCGGCGCGGTGTGCGTTGTTCCGCTGCTGGACGACGGAAGCGTCCTTCTCGAGCGGCAGTTCCGTTATCCCGTGGGACAGGTCCTGATCGAGATCCCGGCAGGGAAGCTCGACAGCAAAACCGAAGATCCGCAGGAGGCTGCAAAGCGCGAGCTGTTAGAGGAGACCGGTGCGGTCGCGGGGGAGCTCATCGAGCTCGGCCTATTCCTGCCTGCCTGCGCCTACAGCGATGAAGCCATCCACATGTACGCCGCAAAGAGCATCACCTTCCGCGAGCAGAAGCTAGACGAGGATGAATTTCTGAACGTGTTCACCATGCCGCTGGAGCAGGCTGTTTCCGAGGTGCTCTCCGGGAATATCCCCGACGCAAAGACGCAGACGGCGTTACTCAAGATCTGGCTGCTGCACCAGAAGGGAAAGCTGTAAGTTCATATCCGTTCCGTCCGGGCGGGGTGTATGCATACGCCCCATGGGAAAGAGGGTGCAAGGCCCCGCGAGTCGGTCACTGTGAAGCCGGGTTTCCGGATAAGCCAGACTGCCGCCCGGACGATTTGTTTCTGCCGGAACCGGAAGCAAGCATCTGTTTGCCTGCGCCCAGACTCCGGCGCAGGCATTTTTTTACGATGAAAAAACAAAATCTCTATCTCTCCTCCATCGCACCCGACGCGCCGGAGGTTGCAGCAGAATATGGCCTTGGGCTGGAGCTTGCCCAGTTCTGCACGGCGGCGTTTTTAGACAGCCCCGAGACGGCGGGCTCGCTTTTTTCGCAGGACGCGTCATGCGCGGATTTTTTGCAGGAATCGCTGGCGGTCTGCCTGTCTTCATCCGACCGCTTTGTAATGCACGGCCCTTTTAACGAGCTGACCCCCGCTGCGATCGACCCGCTTGTGCTTGAAATCACGGAAAAGCGCTACCGGCAGGCGATCGATAAGGCCGCTCAGCTGCGCGTCCCGAAGCTAGTTTTGCACGCGGGCTTTGTGCCGCTGGTGTATTATCCGGAGTGGTTCGTCTCGCGGTCCGTGCTTCTCTGGAAGCGGCTGATCCGGGATGTGCCGGAACATCTTACGGTGTGCCTCGAGAACGTCATGGAGCCCGACGCCTCGATGCTTCTGGACATTGTCCGGCAGGTGAACGATGCGCGGCTCCGGATCTGTCTCGACCTCGGCCACGCGAACACGTCCGCCAGCCGGGAAACGCCTGCGGACTGGCTCAAAGCCTGTGCGCCCTATCTTTCTCATGTTCACTTACACAACAACGACGGTATCCATGACCTGCACGCCCCGCTTTTTGAGGGCGCGATGGACATTGCCGCGCTTTTGAAGCAGCTCGGCGCGCTTTGCCCGGACGCAAGCGTGACATTGGAGCTCTCTTCGTGCCGGAAATCGGTCGAATGGCTCGTCCGGCAGAATCTTTTGGAGGAATAATCCATGACAGAATTGGAGCAAACATTACAATCGAAGCTTTCCCGGATCACAGGCCTTGACGCAGGCGCAATGGAAAAGGCCCGCGCGCGGCAATCAGAGCTCGCCAAGCCTCCCGGAAGCCTCGGACTTTTGGAGGACCTTTCCGTTCAACTGGCCGGTATCACCGGACAGGTCAAAAACGAACTTTCCAAAACGCGCATCTACGTGCTCGCCGCGGACAACGGCGTAGTCGACGAGGGCGTGAGCTCCGCGCCGCAGACGGTCACGCTCGCGCAGTCCATCAATCTCACAAGAGGTCTTACCGGCGCGTCGTGCCTTGCCAAGCACTTCGGGGACGAGCTCGTCGTCGTCGACATGGGCATCAAGCTTTCGTATCATTGCCCCGAGATCGTCAACCGCAGCCTCGGCAAGGGCACGAAGAATCTGTACCGTGAGCCCGCCATGACGCGCGAACAGGCTGTCCGGGGCATTCTCACCGGCATCGAGCTTGCCGCGCAGGCAAAGCATGACGGCGTATCGATCCTTGGTGTCGGCGAAATGGGCATCGGCAACACGACGACTTCGTCTGCCGTTCTCTCCGCGCTTACAGGTGCAAGTGTAGAAGAAGTTACGGGGCGCGGCGGCGGCCTCACGGATGCGGCGTTTCTTAAGAAAAAGCACGTCATTGAGCACGCGCTTTCGCTCCATGCCCCGGACAAAAACGACCCCATCGACGTGCTTTCCAAGGTCGGCGGATTCGACCTCTGCGCAATGACGGGCGTGTTTTTAGGTGCTGCCATCGAGCACGTGCCGGTCGTGGTCGATGGGTTCATTTCCATCGTCGCGGCGCTCTGCGCCTCCCGGCTGGCACCTGGCGCAAAGGCGTATTTCATCGGCTCGCACCGCTCGTTTGAGATCGGCTACCGGCTGGCGGAAACCGAGCTGGGGCTTCATCCCTGCCTGGAGCTTGGCATGCGCCTTGGAGAGGGGAGCGGCTGCCTGATTGCCTTCCGCGTGGTCGAGGCGGCGTGCGCCGTCATGTGCACCATGGCGACCTTCCCGGAGGCCGCCATCGATGACGAATACTTAACGGATATCCGCGCAAAGGACAGCTTTACGGTATGACGTATTTTCTTTCCGGCGGCTCGAAAAGCGGCAAATCGATGCTCGCCCAGCAAATTTCCAAGTCCCTTCCCGCGCCGCACTATTATCTTGCGACCCTTCGCCCGACAGACGAAGAAGACCGTGCGATCGTCCGGCGGCATTTACAAGAGCGCGACGGCTGGGGCTTTGAGACGATCGAGTGCGAAAGCGGCATTTTGTCGGCCCTCACCCTTGCACCCCAAAACGGTACGTTTTTGCTCGACAGCGTGACCGCGCTTCTGGCCAACGAAATGTTCCGCGCGGACGGCTCGGTGGATGCTGCCGCGGGCGAGCGGCTGGCAGATGATCTTGTCCGGTTCGCGGAGCTTGCCTCAAACGTCGTGTTTGTCGCGGACTTCGTCTTTTCCGACGGGCGCGACTATGGGGAACTCACAGAAATCTATAAAAAAGCACTGGGGCATATCGGCGTAAAATTGGCCGCGGCCTGCTGCAATGTCGCGGAGCTCTCTGCATCGATTCCCGTGTGGTACAAAGGAGGCTGGACGACATGAAAACGCAGATCACCGCCTTTTTTATGGCGTGGGGCATGTTTCTCTCCATCCCGTGCCCGGCAAAAATCTGGGACGAAAAGGCGCGGCCATGGCAGCTGGTGTATCTGCCGCTTGTGGGGCTGCTCGTCGGTGCAATCTGGGCGCTGGCAGCGTATCTTACGGGCCTTTTCGGAAGACTTCCAGCCATCTGCGCCGCGATCTTAGCCGCGCTTCCGTTTCTGCTCACAGGCTTTATTCACCTGGACGGCTTCATGGACTGCTGCGACGCAATTTTATCCCGGCGGGATTTAGCGACACGGCAGAAGATTTTAAAGGACTCGCATGTAGGCTCGTTTTCGGTCGTGTGTACGATTTTCCTGATGCTCGCCATGTTCGCAGCCTTCCGGGATTTCGACGCGAAAAACGGCTTTTGGGGGCTGATTCTGATTCCGGTCTTCTCGCGCTTTGCCTCGAGCTTCTGCGTGTTCGCCTGCCGCCCGATGCAGACGAGCCAGTACGCATCCGGCTTTGAAGCGAAGCAGAACAAGCGGCAGCTGACCGTGCTCGTGATTTTAAATGTGCTTGCTGTTCTTGCGGGACTCTTGCTGCTTCCGCACGCATGGTTCACCGCGGCGGCCATCGGCGCGGAAGCGTTTGCGCTGCTGGTCTCGTTCGGTGCACAGCGGAACCTTGGCGGCATGTCGGGCGATATCTCGGGATTTTCATTGACATTGGGCGAGCTGGCGGGGCTTTTGCTGCTGCTTGCCGGACAGGGGGCGCTATGGAGCTGATTTTTGGCGGCGCGTATCAGGGCAAAACGCAGTATGCCGCAGAGAAATATCATTGCAAGGACGAGGAAATTTTCACCTGCGAGGGTATCGAGCTCGACCGGACCGCCCGCTGCATCCGCCATCTCGAGCGCTTCGCAAGGGCGTGCACGGATGAAGGCCTGGACGCGCGGGAAGAATTTGAACGGCAAAACCCGGGCGCTGTCTGCCTGATCGCGGACGACATTTCCTGCGGCATTGTCCCGCTCGATGATAAAGAGCGCGCATGGCGCGAAGCGTCCGGCCGGCTTTTATCGTTCCTTGCAAAACGTGCGGATACGGTGACGCGGGTGTTCTGCGGTCTTCCGCTGGAGGTAAAGCCATGAACCGGCTCGTTCTCCTGCGCCACGGGCGCACCGAGGGCACCGAGCGGCACTTATACTATGGCGCGACCGACCTTCCGCTCTTGGAAGACGGCGTTCAGAATTTACAACTTGCGGCCGCGCGCGGCGTTTACCCATCTCCGGACGGCTTTACGTTCGCGACCTCCGGCATGCTGCGCGCGAACCAGACGCTGCGCGCGATTTACGGCGATGTGCCGTTTTCCGTGATCGGCGATCTGCGCGAGGTCAATTTTGGCATTTTCGAGATGAAGAGCTATGAAGACCTGAAAACCGAGCCGGTCTATCAGGACTGGCTCGCGGGCGACTGGTTCCGGAACGTGCCGCCGGGTGGAGAATCATTCGCAGACAGCGAAGCGCGGCTTTTGCGCGGATTGGATGAGCTTCTTTCCCGCAAGGATAACACGATCTGCGTCTGCCATGGCGGGACGATTCTCACCGCGATGGCAAAGTTGTTCCCGGAAGAGGGAAAAGACGGCTACGCCTGGCAGCCGAAACCCGGCTTTGGATACGAAATCGATCTGGTAAATCACGTATATCTTCCAATTTCGGGCTAATTTCGTTGCAAGATTTTAAATTCTGTGCTATGATGCTTTCACACCGCAGTTCGATGTTTCTGCGCCCCATGCTTGGGCGCGTTTTTGAAAACGGAGGTACGATGATGAAACGATTTTTGACGATTTTTCTGACGCTCGTATTGCTTTTGGGCCTCTTTGCCCTTCCGGCGGGTGCGTCGTCCGCAACATTGGATACTGCCGCAAAAAAGGCGGCGGCCTTTGCCGTCTCAAGCGTGCCGCATCCCGGCGCGGGCGATGATTGGGCTGTCATCGGCGCAGTGCGCGGCGGCTTTGACATCCCCGAGCACTGGACGGATTCCTATTACCGCGCGATCGCGGCCAGACTGCAAGAAACAAATGGCGTTTTGTCCAAGACCCGCCTGACGGAATATGCGCGCGTCATTCTCGGGCTCACGGCCATCGGCGAAAATCCGCGGAATGTCGCAGGCTATAATCTGCTTGCGCCGCTTGCCGATTACGATGCGGCGACCCAGCCCGGGGTCACGTCGGCGGCCTACGTGCTGCTGGCGCTCGACTGCGGAAATTATAAAATTCCGACCGTAGAGGAAGGTAAAACGCAGGCCACGCGGCCGATGTATGTTGATTTCATGCTCGGTCGGCAGCTCTCAGACGGCGGCTGGGCCATCGGCTCGGAGGAAGCGGACCCCGACGTAACGGCGATGGTTTTGCAGGCGCTCGCGCCCTATCAGGAGAGCACCCCGGTCAAAAATGCAGTTACCCTCGGCGTAAACCGGCTCTCTACTCTTCAAAATGACGACGGCGGCTACAGCTCGTGGGGCTACACGTCTTCCGAGTCCTGCTCGCAGGTCGTCCTCACGCTCTGTGCGCTGGGAATCTCGATGGACGACAGCCGCTTTGTGAAAAACGGCAAGAGCGTTCTCGACAAGCTCCTGACCTATCAGCTCTCCGACGGCAGCTTCTGCCACGACGACAGCTTCGACGCGTACGCGACCATGCAGGCGCTCTGCGCGCTTACGGCGGCAGTCCGGCAGGCAGGCGGTAAATCCGCGTTTTTCACGATGACAGATGTGCAGAAAATGACGCACACCCCGCAGTCCGGCGTGACGGCACATACCTCGCGTCTGGCAGAAACTCCAGCATTCACCGACACAAAGGGAATTGCAGCACAGCAGGCGATTGAAACACTCGCGGCCTACGGCGTTCTCAACGGCATGACAAAGACAACCTTTGAGCCCGCCGCGAACCTCACGCGCGCGCAGTTCGCGAAGATTGTCGTCGGCGCGCTGAATCTCACCCCCGAATACCGCGGTACGTTCAAGGATGTGGCGCAGTCGGCGTGGTACGCACCCTATGTCGACACGGCGGCGGCCTACGGCATTGTCAACGGCGTGGGCGACGGGAAGTTTAACTCTGACGGCGCGATCACCGTGCAGGAGGCGGCGGCCATGACGGCCCGCGCGGCTTCTCTGTGCGGCATGGATCCTGTGGTGGAACACCCGGACACGGTCCTTCGCGCTTACACGGATGCGTCCCGCGTTTCCTCGTGGGCAAGGTCCTCCATGGCCTACTGCGCAGCCTCCGGCCTCTGGGCGCGGGGCGTTTCGGCGCTCACCCCCACCCGGCAGATCACGCGCGGCGAGATCGCGCAGATGCTCTGCGGGCTGCTTCTGAGCGCAAATCTTCTTCAGTAATCAAGGTCTTCATAGAGCCGCGCATCGCGCGGCTCTTTCGTTTGTCCGGACAAATACATTTTCCCGGGAGGTTCGTAGGGGGCGATGCCCACATCGCCCCATTGGGCAGTACGAATTCGCCGGAGATTTCCGTTAAAACAGATTGTTCCGCCGGGTCGATGTGGGCATCGACCCCTACGCAAAAGCGGGGGAATTTTGCAAATTCCGCCCCTACGAAGTCTCTTCAACTCGGAAAGGGGAACCATGAACCACAACGACGCGTTTTCCCGGTGCCACCCGTTGGTGAACTTTCTATATTTTGCGCTCGTGCTGCTGGGGGCGATGGTCCTGCGGCACCCGGCGTGTCAGGTGATTTCGCTCATTGGCGCAATCGCTTGTTTCTGCTGCCTCGGGGGAGAAAAACCGGGCGGCTTCCGGCTGTGGTACGCGCTGGCGCTGTTCGTGCTGACCGCCGCCGTGAATCCCGCGTTCAGCCACGAAGGGCGGACGATCCTCCGCTATCTCCCGTCCGGAAACCCCCTGACACTCGAGTCCATTTTATACGGTCTTGGTGCAGGGCTCACGCTCTGCACGGCGCTCATCTGGTTTTCCGATTACACGCGGGTCATGACGTCCGACAAATTCGTCTATCTGTTCGGAAGAATCGTCCCGGCGCTGAGTCTGGTCCTCTCCATGACGCTCCGCTTCGTCCCGCGCTTTTCCGCGCAGGCAAGACGGGTTTCCAGAGCGCAGGCCGCCGTCGGAAACGACATGCACACGGGAAGCCCCGTTCACCGCATCAGATGCGCGCTGATGGTCTTCTCAATCTTAGTCACGTGGTCGCTCGAGAACGCGGTCGACACGGCGGACTCCATGCGCGCCCGGGGCTACGGCCTTCCCGGAAGGAGCGCGTTTTCGATCTTCACGCTTACGAAACGAGACAAGCTGCTGCTTGCCGTCATGGGTCTTTTGGGCGGAACTGTTATCGCCGGATACGCACTTGGCGCACTTTCGTGGCGGTATTATCCGAGCGTCAAGGGCGCAGGCTTTGCGCCCTTGAGCGTTCTTTGCTATCTGAGCTTCTTGATCCTCAATCTCATCCCGGTCATCTTAGAGCAAAAGGAGGCGGCTGTATGCAGACGTTTACAATCTCAGATCTGAGCTTTACGTATCCCACAGAAACCGCCCCCGCGCTCCAAAACGTCTCGCTTTCGATCGAGGCAGGCTCGTTCACCGTGCTCTGCGGCAGATCCGGCTGCGGCAAGTCGACGCTTCTGCGGCAATTAAAGCCCATCCTGCAGCCGCACGGGACGAAAACGGGCAAGATTCTCTTTGAGGGAAAGCCTCTAGAGTCTCTTTCCCAGCGCGAACAAAGCGCCCGCATCGGCTTTGTGCTGCAAAACTTAGACGCGCAGCTGGTGACTGACAAGGTCTGGCACGAGCTGGCGTTTGGCCTGGAGTCTCTGGGACTGGACACGCCGACGATCCGCCGCCGCGTGGCGGAAATTGCGTCGTATTTCGGCATCCAGAACTGGTTTTATAAGCCCGTGGCCGAGCTCTCGGGCGGGCAGAAGCAGCTGGTAAATTTGGCGTCCGTGATGGCGCTCGAGCCGTCTGTCCTGCTTCTCGACGAGCCGACGAGCCAGCTTGACCCCATCGCCGCGACGGACTTTCTTTCGACGCTCGGAAGGATCAACCGCGAGCTCGGCACAACGATCATCCTCTCCGAGCACAGACTCGAGGACGCGCTGGCCCTGTCGACGAACGTCGTTTTCATGGAGCGCGGGTGCGTGCTGGATACCGGGACGGCGAGCGAGGTCGGCGCGCGGCTCAAAGCAGCGGACAGTGACATGTTTTCCGCCATGCCCGTTCCGATGCGCATCTACGCGGGCGTTCCGAATGCGCTTTCCTGCCCCGTCACGGTCGCGCAGGGAAGGCTGTGGCTGGAAAGCTTTTCGCAAACGCACAAGCTTTCCCCCATTCCGGCGCCCGCTACCGCCAAAAAGCATGAGGACGCCCCCGCTGTCGAACTGACAGAAGCATTTTTCCGGTATGACAAGGAATCGCCCGACGTTGTCAAAGCGCTGTCGCTGCGCGCCTACAGGGGCGAGCTTCTCGCAATCTTAGGCGGCAACGGCACGGGAAAATCCACGACGATGGGGCTGATTTCCGGTGTGAACCGCGCCTATCGCGGCAAGGTTTCCGTTTTGGGGCATGCGCCGCAGGAGGTTTTAAGCCGCGTCGCGCTTCTGCCACAGGACCCGCAGACGCTGTTTGTCAAAAATACGGTCATTGAGGACCTGCTTTCCGTGCTGGACAATCAGCCGAAGGACAAGCGCAAAGCGCTGGCGCTTCAAAAGGCGAAGCTCTGCGAGCTGACAGAGCTTTTAGACCGGCACCCCTACGATCTTTCCGGCGGCGAGCAGCAGAGGGCGGCACTTTGCAAGGTCCTTCTGCGGGAGCCCGAGGTGCTGCTCCTCGACGAGCCGACGAAGGGACTCGATGCGGACTTTAAAAAGACGTTTGCCCGGATTATAGGGCGCCTGACAAAGCGCGGTGTATGCGTCATTATGGTAAGCCACGACGCGGAGTTCTGCGCGAGCTTTGCCGATCGGTGCGCGATGTTCTTTGACGGCGCGATCGTCGCCGAAGGAACGCCGCGGGAATTTTTCTCCTCCGGCAGCTTCTACACGACCTCGGCCAGCCGCATGGCGCGCGGGCTCCTTCCCGGCGCAATTACCCCCGAGGATGTGATCACAGCCTGCGGCGGCGTTCTTCCGCCCGAGCCGGAGCTTCCGGACGAGGCGTTGCAGGAGATGCAGGCCAAGCGGAAATCGGAAGCCGAGGCGAAAACGTATCTTCTTCCAAGCGAGATCCCACCGCTTCCTTTGTGGCGCAAACTGACCGGTGGACTCGGGGTTCTTGGCGCAGTCGTCTGCCTTATAAGAATCCTTCGCATCAGCGATTTATCGGAGCTTCTGACCGAGGGGGGGCTCACGAGTCTGGCGGGCGATACGTTTAAGCTCTATCTTGCGATGCTCGTCAGCCTTTTTGTCGTCGCGATCTCCTTCAGCCGCGCCGCGCCGCAGCCGGTTCACTCGAGCCTTGGCGGACGGCCGCTGTCTAAAAGAACGAGGCTTGCAAGCGCGGTGTCGCTTTTACTTGTGCCGCTGACGATTTTCGTCGGCATCGTCTACTTCGGCAAGAAAAGCTATGGCGCTGTTTCCATTCTCGTGCTTCTCGAGTGCATGGCGCCGTTCGCCCTGATTTTTGAAGGGCGCAAACCCAAGGCGCGCGAGCTGGTGCTCATTGCGGCGCTTTGCGCGCTGGCGGTCGCCGGACGGGCGGCGCTTTTCATGCTGCCGGGGTTCAAGCCCGTGGCGGCACTGGTCATTTTATCGGGCGTGGCCTTTGGCGGGGAGACGGGATTTTTGGTCGGTGCGATGAGCATGCTCACGTCAAACGTTCTGTTTGGTCAGGGCCCCTGGACGCCGTTTCAGATGTTCGCGATGGGACTCATCGGCTTTTTGGCGGGCGTTTGCTTCCAGAAGGGGCTACTGCGCGCGGGCCGTGCGCCGCTGGCAATTTTCGGTGCGGTGAGCGTGGTGCTCATCTACGGAGGGCTCATGAATCCCGCGTCGGCAATTCTCTACCAGCCGAATCTCTCGTGGAGCGTCCTCAAGGCCTACTATCTGACGGGCTTCCCGTTTGACCTTGTGCACGCGGCGGCGACGGCGCTGTTCCTCTGGTTCGGCGCGGAGCCGATGCTCGAAAAGCTCGAGCGCGTAAAGCGCAAGTACGGTTTGACAGAAATTCCCTAATTACCATCTTCTTTCGTCTTTTTCACCAAATTGCACAGATTGTGTTAAAATTTTCTGTTCATTTTGCTATTTTTTGTCCTTCGACGGGCTTCGACACCCTTTTGGAAGCAAATCGTGTATGATGTAGCCAGTCAGTGAGATGTACGCAAGATGTCGCTGACGAAGTGCGTCAGAAAGGAGGATTCTCAGCATGCAGACAATCACAAAGGAATATGCGTATCTGTTCCATATGGTCGAATGCGCCCGGCAGGAGCTGAGCCGTCTGGAGCAGATGCTGATCGAAGCGCAGCAGACCGCGGAGGAGATCTATCTCAACCGCACCGAGCCCGACGCCAATGCCTGACCGGCAGGAACGCTCCGGCCGCACAGGCTTGAGAAGGCCCTGGGGTCCTTCCGCGTCTTTCCATATTTGATTTCCGCATTCCTCGCAAGTCCATACTTCACGCTCCTTCTGGCCGCCGCACAGCTGCGATATTTGTGCGGCGGCCGCCCTTTTTTACACAGCTCCGCATCCACCATCCACACAGTTGTCCACACTTATACACACTATCCACAGGGTTCTCCACATTTTGTGCCACACTGTCCCACCGCTACAATTCCTTGTGTCAAGTCTTTTTTTCGCGCGTTTTCTCTCGATTGTTTTCGTAAAATATAGGAAGAAACGAGAAGGAGGCGCGCCATGCTGACACAAACGAAGGCCCGATCTGGAGCATTACAGGGCGGAAGAGTCGTCTTTCTGCCGCTGTCGTCCATCCGTCCCAACCCCGCGCAGCCGCGCACGGTCTTTGACGCGCAGGGCCTGCAGGAGCTGGCCGCGTCCATCCGGCAGTACGGCGTTTTGCAGCCCTTGACTGTCCGGAAAAAGGCGGGCTTCTTTGAGCTCGTCGCGGGCGAGCGGCGATTGCGCGCGGCGGGGCTTGCGGGGCTCTGCGAGGTGCCGTGCCTGCTTGTGAGCGTCGACGATCAGGATGCGGGTCTTCTGGCGCTCGTTGAAAACTTACAGCGGCGGGACCTTGACTATCTCGAGCAGGCCGAAGGGCTCCAGCGGCTCATGCAGGAGTACCATCTCACACAGGAGCAGGCGGCGCGCAGACTCGGCAAAAGCCAGCCGGCGGTTGCGAACAAGCTGCGGCTGCTGCGGCTATCTTCTCCGGTGCGCGCAGCGCTTCGGGCAAGCGGCCTTTCCGAGCGGCACGCGCGGGCGCTTTTGCGCTTAGAGGACGAGACCGCACAGCTGCGCGCCATTCGTCTGATCGCGGAAAATGACTGGACGGTCGCAAGGACCGAGCGCTATGTCGATGAGCAGCTCTCCGCGGCAAAGGGAAAGGCGCGGCTTTCGCGGTTCGTGCTGCGCGATATCCGCCTGTTTCTGAACGGGATCAACCACCAGCTCGATCTCATCCGCGCCGCCGGGCTCAACCCGCAAACCGAACAGGAGGAAACAGAACGCGAGCTGGTTCTGACCATCCGAATTCCCAAATCCGTGAGCGGCCGCTGACGGCATATTGAGCAGGTTTCACAAAAATGCGGCAGTCCGGCTTGGGCTGCCGCGTTGTGTTGTTTTTATTTCGGGCAAAATGCCTGTCCGAAAAAGTTGGGTCTTGTGTGTTTCGCCCGAAAGAACCGAAAAATCCAACAAATTTAAATAATTTACTTATATTTTTCATTTTCCGGTTGAAAAAACCGAACTTTGTGCTATAGTATGTAATTGTCTGAATATCAAAAGCAAGTATGCTCGGCCGCATCGAGTGACGAGGCGGCCACCATCAGGAAAGGGGTACAAAATGTCTCATAAATACGTTTACCTGTTCTCGGAAGGAAACGGCCACATGCGCGAGCTGCTCGGCGGCAAGGGCGCGAACCTCGCCGAAATGACCAACCTCGGCATGCCGGTCCCGCAGGGCTTCACCATCACGACCGAAGCCTGCACGCAGTACTACAAGGACGACCGCCAGATCAACAGCGAGATCGAAGCGGAAATCATGCAGTATGTTGAAAAGCTCGAAGAGATGACCGGCAAGAAGTTCGGCGATCTCTATAACCCGCTGCTCGTTTCCGTCCGTTCCGGCGCGCGTGCTTCCATGCCCGGCATGATGGATACGATCCTGAACCTCGGTCTTAACGACGAGGTCGTCGTCGCCTTCGCGAAGAAGACGAAGAACCCGCGCTTCGCTTACGACTCCTACCGCCGCTTCATCCAGATGTACTCCGACGTCGTCATGGAAGTCGGCAAGAAGTACTTTGAGCAGCTCATCGACGAGATGAAGCAGGCCCGCGGTGTCACGCTCGACACCGAACTGACGGCTGACGATCTCAAGGAGCTGGCAGAAAAGTTCAAGGCCGAATACAGAGAAAAGCTCGGCGAAGACTTCCCGCAGGACCCCAAGGTCCAGCTCATGGGCGCCATCAAGGCCGTCTTCCGCTCCTGGGATAACCCCCGCGCGATCTATTATCGCCGCATGAATGACATCCCCTCCGACTGGGGCACCGCTGTCAACGTCCAGTCCATGGTCTTCGGCAACACCGGCGACACCTCCGGTACGGGCGTTGCGTTCACGCGTAACCCGGCGACCGGCGAAAAGAAGCTCTTCGGTGAGTTCCTGATGAACGCACAGGGCGAAGACGTCGTCGCAGGCGTCCGCACCCCGCAGACCATCGACCAGCTGGCCGAGGTCATGCCCGAGGCTTACAAGCAGTTCACCGACATCTGCGCCAAGCTTGAGTATCACTACCGCGACATGCAGGATATGGAGTTCACCATCGAGGATAAGAAGCTCTACATGCTCCAGACCCGTAACGGCAAGCGCACCGCTGCCGCCGCGATGAAGATCGCCTGCGACCTCGTCGACGAAGGCATGATCTCCGAAGAAGAAGCCGTCGCCATGATTGACCCGAAGAGCCTTGACGCACTGCTGCACCCGACGTTTGACGCGGCCGCTCTCAAGAAGGCCAAGGTCATCGGCACGGGTCTTGCTGCATCTCCCGGCGCTGCCTGCGGCAAGGTCGTCTTTACCGCTGAAACCGCGACCGACATGGCCAAGGCCGGCCACAAGGTCATTCTCGTCCGTCTGGAGACCAGCCCGGAAGACATCGAAGGCATGCACTACGCGCAGGGCGTCCTGACCGTCCGCGGCGGCATGACCTCCCACGCGGCTGTCGTCGCGCGCGGCATGGGCACGTGCTGCGTCTCCGGCTGCGGCGCGATCAAGATGGACGAGGCCAACAAGAAGTTTGAACTCGGCGGCAAGACCTACAAAGAGGGCGACTGGATCTCCATCGACGGCTCGACCGGCAACATCTACGGCGAAAAGATCAAGACCGCCGCGGCTGCCATCTCCGGCGACTTCAACCGCATCATGAACTGGGCGGATCAGTTCCGCGTTCTCGATGTGCGCACGAACGCCGACACCCCGAACGACGCTGCGCAGGCCTTCGCTTTCGGCGCGCAGGGCATCGGTCTGTGCCGTACCGAGCATATGTTCTTTGAAGCTGACCGCATCAAGGCGATGCGCGAAATGATCGTCTCCGAGACCTCTGAGCAGCGCGAAAAGGCGCTTGCCAAACTCGAGCCGATCCAGCAGAGCGACTTTGAGGCCATCTACGAGGCTATGAAGGGCCGTCCTGTTACCATTCGTCTTCTGGACCCGCCCCTGCACGAGTTCGTCCCGACCGACCCGAAGGACATTGAAGAGCTCGCCAAGGAAATGAACATCTCCGTCGAGCATCTGAAGCAGGTCATTTCCGGCCTCCATGAGTTTAACCCGATGATGGGTCACCGCGGCTGCCGTCTGGACGTCACGTTCCCGGAGATCGCAAAGATGCAGACTGCTGCGATCATCAAGGCAGCGCTGGCTGTCCGCAGCCGCAGACCTGCATGGAAGATCGTCCCGGAAATCATGGTTCCGCTGGTAGGCGAAGAGAAGGAGCTTGCGTTCGTCAAGTCCGTCATCGACCAGACCGCAAAGAAGATCATCAAGGCTGCCGGTTCCGACATGACCTACAAGGTCGGCACGATGATCGAGATTCCGCGCGCTGCGCTGACTGCTGACGCAATCGCAAATCAGGCTGAGTTCTTCTCGTTCGGCACGAACGACCTGACCCAGATGACCTTTGGCTTCTCCCGTGACGATGCGGGCAAGTTCCTCGCGTCCTACTACGACAACAAGATCTACGAATCCGATCCGTTCTCCAAGCTCGACCAGGCTGGCGTCGGCCGCCTCGTCAAGATGGCAGCGGAGCTCGGCCGTCAGACCCGCCCGGACATCAAGCTCGGCATCTGCGGCGAACAGGGCGGCGATCCCTCGACCGTCGAATTCTGCCACAACATCGGCCTGAGCTACGTCTCCTGCAGCCCGTTCCGTGTCCCCATCGCAAGACTCGCTGCCGCGCAGGCTGCGATCAAAAACGCGAGGAAATAAGTTCTCGTAAAAAAGAAACCAATCACGCACATACCCCCAACCGGCAAGCCGGTTGGGGGTTTTGCCGTTCAGATAGCATCAGGGCCCGGATCCTGTTTTGAGATCCGAGCCCCGCTGTTGCTATGTAGATACTCAGGCGTGCGCCTTTTTGTAGTTTTCGCCGTACAGGTTCGCCGCCGCGATAGCGTTGAAAACCACCTCTTCGGTAATGACGACAGGTTCGGAGTTGATCAGACCGTTTTCCACCGTCTTCTTCGCGATGATGCGGATGTTCTCATCCGTCGCCTCCACGCCGAGATCTCCGAGCGTAATCGGCAGACCCACACGATAGCAGAAGCCCATCACGTCTTCAAATTCCTTCTGCGGCGCGTTTTCCAGCACCATCTCGCAGAGCGTGCCGAAAGCGACCTTTTCGCCGTGGAAATACTTGTTCGTTGTGGGGATCGCCGTCAGGCCGGAGTGGATGCCGTGCGCGGCGGACTCGCCCGTGTTTTCAAAGCCGAGACCGCTCAGCAGCGTGTTCGCCTCGATGACGTTTTCTACCGCCTTCGTGCAAAGTCCCTTTTCAATCGCCTGCTTGGCCGCCTCGCCGTATTCCATGACGACCTTGTAGCAGAGCTCGGCCACTGCAAGGCTCAGAAGCGTGCGCTGATAGCCTTTTCCGATCTCGTTGACATGGCCGGAGGCCTCGTTGGCCTTTGCCTCAAACCAGGTAGACAGCGCGTCGCCCATACCGGCCACAAAGAGCCGAACCGGCGCCTTGGCGATGATCTTGCTGTCGAGCAGAACGATGTCTGCGCCCTTGCGGTGAATGGTGCAGTACAGGTGCTCACCCTGCTCTGAGTAAATGACGGACATGGAGGACGTCGGCGCGTCGGTCGAGGCAGACGTCGGGCAGAGGATGAAGGGCTTTGTCAGCCGGTTCGCAGCAAACTTGATCGTATCAAGCGTCTTGCCGCCGCCTACGCCGATGAGAACGTCCGCCTGCGCGCACAGCTCCGTTACGCGGGAGACCTCTTTTTCGCAGCATTCGCCGTTGAACCGCTCCATGTGGCAGGCAATTCCGGTGCCCTCGCAGTCCTTGCCCAGACGCTCGCTCAGCGATTGGAACAAAAATCCGTCAAACAGCGCTACGGCGTTCTTTCCATAAATTCCGATGTACTCCGGCAGGGAGTCAAATTCGTCCGGTCCCTGAATATATTTCAGCGGCGAACCGAACGCGCGGGTCAGGGTCTTTTCATTGCTCATAACTGATACCTCTATGCTAGAATTTTCATGGTTATTTCAAAAGGCCTTGCTTCCATCGGCAAAGCGGGCAGCAGCAAATGGTGCCGAAGGCTTTCTAAAGTTCTTCCAGATTCCCGTGATACATCGCGGCAAAAAGCCTCTGTGCGTCCGCATCCGTATAGGTTCTTGGGTTCGTTTTGCGGCCATACTTCGTCAAAAGGAGCTCCGCAAGGCGCGGGATTTCCTCCTCCCGGTATCCGAACGCCTGCAAATTTTCCGGCAGGCCGCTTTCAAGATATAGCCTGCGGATCTGCGCCGCGGGAGACGAACCAGAGCAAACGCTCTCCAGACGGCTGATAAATGGCCTGATATACGTCTCGTTCAGCTTCATCGTAAACGGTAGCGCCAGACCGCAGCCGACGCCATGCGCCGCTCCCTTTTCCAGCGTCAGAATATACGACACACTGTGCGCATAAAGCCCTCCGCCAATGGCATAGCCCATCATAGCCATCACAGAGGCAAACGACAGATCATAGCGTGCCTGCACATCCTCCCCGTTTTCCAGCGCGCGCGGCAGCGCATCCAAAATCAGTCGGAGCGTCTCCGCGGCGATGGCGCTTGTAAACGGTACAGGCCTTCCCATCGCGCCCTCAAGCGCGTGTGTCAACGCATCAAGCGCCGTTGCAGCAGTGGTCCTGAGCGGCATGGATACCGTCAGAAGCGGGTCAATCAGTGCAGCATTTGGCAGAAGGTTTTCCGATGTATAGAAGACCTTTTTGCCATCCACGGTCACGACCGCATAGGGGCTTACCTCGCTTCCTGTGCCGGACGTGGTCGGAAGCAGCACCAAAGGAAGGCGAGGCCCCGAAAAAACCGCTGCCCGGACGCGCGAGCAGAGCGCTCCATCCACATTGTGCGCCGCCAGCTTCGCAAGGTCCAGCACGCTGCCGCCGCCAACACCGACGACCGCGTCATAGCGCGCGCCCTTCATTGCCTCCGCCATCTGCAGGGCGTCCTCCAGGTGGGGTTCGGCCGGAATTTCGGAATAGACGTCCCAGGTGATCCCGGATGCCCGCAGGCTATTGAGGATTACCGCCTTCGTGTCTGTTCTCGCGGCGTGCCGGCCGATGACCAGAAATATGTGCCGCGCACCGAGCGCCTGAAGCTCCGCGCCAAGTGTCTGCGCTGCGCCGCAGAACAGCGCCGTCTTTCCGCCGCCGCACCCCGGCAGACGCCAGACGACCGGCGTGCGCAGCGCCTGCGGCGTCTGGGAAAGCATCACATCGTACGCCATGTCAGTCAACACCCAGATAGGATTTCTGCACCATTTCGTTGTTGAGTAGGTTCTCCGATGTGTCCTCCAGAACGATCTCTCCCGTTTCCAGAACGTATCCGCGGTTGGAGACCTCGAGCGCCAGATACACGTTTTGCTCGACGAGAAGGACCGGCATACCCTCAGTGCGGTTGAGTTCCTTGACGACCTCGAAGATCGACTCAATGACCTGCGGCGCAAGGCCGAGCGACGGCTCATCAAGCAACAGGATCTTTGGTGCCTGCATGATCGCACGGCCAACAGCCAGCATCTGCTGCTCGCCGCCGGAGAGGCTTCCGCCCTTTTGCTTGCGGCGCTCGGCAAGAACCGGGAAGAGCTGGTAGACCTTTTCAAAGTCGTTTTTCACGCCGTCCTTGTCCTTGCGGTTGTAAGCGCCCATTTCGAGGTTTTCTTCCACGGTCATGCGCGTATAGATGCCGCGCCCTTCCGGGCACATGGCCATGCCCATGTTGCAGATCTTATGTGCCTTCGTCTGCGCGATCTCCTGATCGAACAGGCGGATCGAGCCGCTTGCAGGCTTGACAATGCCGGTCAGGGCGCGCAGCGTAGAGGATTTTCCCGCACCGTTGTTGCCGATGATCGAAACAATCTCGCCCTTTTCCACATGGAACGAAACATTGCGGACGGCCTTGATCGCACCGTAATTGACGCAGAGATTTTCAACGTTCAGCATCTGTTTCGCCTCCATTCTTTTTCGTGCCGAGATAGGCCTCGATGACGACCGGGTCCTTGCTGACGACATCCGGCGTACCCTCGGAGATCTTTGTGCCGTGATCGAGCACGTAGATATAATCCGAAACGTTCATGACAACACGCATATTGTGTTCGATGAAGATGATCGTCTTATGCAGTTCCTCGTTGATCCAGCGGATCAGCTCCAGAAGGTCTGCTGACTCCTTAATGTTCATACCAGCCGCCGGCTCGTCGAGCAGCAGCAGCTTCGGCTCGCTGACGAGTGCGCGTGCAATTTCCAGACGGCGCTGCTGGCCATAGGAAAGGGAGGTGCCGAATTCCTTATACTTGTCGTCCAAGCCGACAATTTTCAACGCCTCCATGCTCTTTTCCACGATCTCGCGCTCGATTTGCTGCGATCGCCAGGGCAGGAACGACTCGATGCTGGCATGATGAATCCGGCTGTGCATGCCCGTCATGACGTTCTCCAGAACCGTCATCTGCTTGAACAGGCGGATGTTCTGGAAGGTTCGGGCGATGCCGATGCGGTTGATGTCGTACGTTTTCATGCCTTCGAGGTCTTTGCCGTCGAACGAGATTTTGCCGGAGGTTTTGACATAAGCGCCCGTGATCAGGTTGAACAGCGTCGTTTTTCCCGCGCCGTTGGGGCCGATCAGGCTGTAGATTTTTCCTGCGTCGAACGTCGCCGAAACGTCATTGGTCGCAACAACGCCGCCGAATGCCTTGGTAACATGATCAATTTCAAGCAGCATCGCTCACGCCTCCTTGTCTTTTTTCTGACGAAGCGACTTCATGATCGCCTCCAGATAGGACGAACGGGTATTGTAGCTTCCGAGAATACCGTTTGGACGGATCTGCATCATGATAACGACAATCAAGCCGTAGATCAGCATACGGTACTGCACCAGAGAACGCAGCAGCTCCGGCAGCAGCGTCAAAAGCACCGCGCCGATGACAGGGCCGACAACCGTGCCGCTGCCGCCGATGAGAACCATCGTCAAAATGGTGATCGAGTCGTTGTAGACGAACGTATCGGGGCTGATGAAACAGATATAATGTGCGTAAAAAGCGCCTGCGATACCCGCGATCAGGCCGCTGAGCGCAAACGCCATGACCTTGTAGCGGGAAATGTTGATGCCCATGAAGCCTGCCGCGTCCTCGTCGTCGCGCACGGCCATGAGGGCTCTTCCGAAGAATGTGCGCGGAATGTTGAGCACGATCAGGAAGATGATCACCGCAAAAACGAGGATCAGATAGAAATACGTTGTCTTGCTGGAAAAGTCGAGCCCGAACAGCTGCGGCCGGGGAATGCCCGGAAGGCCGCGCGGACCTCTGGTAAAGTCGCCGCCGTTGATCAAAAGCAGGCGAAAAATTTCGCCGAAGCCGAGCGTCGCGATTGCAAGGTAGTCACCGTTGGTGCGAAGCGCCGGAAGGCCGATGAGAACGCCGAACAGACACGCGCAGAGCGCGCCGACCGGAAGCGCAATCCAGAAGCTCACGCCCAGACGGAGTGTCAAAAGCGCGGAGGCGTAAGCACCCATGCCGTAGAATGCCGCGTGGCAGAGGGAAAACAGGCCGGTGATGCCGAGCGCGATTTCAAGACCGAGCGCCAGAATCACGTACAGAAGCAGCATGACTGCCACGTGCATAACCGACGCGTTGTTCACAAAAATCGGTACCAGCCCCAGGATCACGATCACCGCGCCAAGCTGGAAATGGCGATTGCAGAGCAGTTCTTTCAGTTTCATAACGCCCCTCCTCAAACGCGATTTGCCTTGGCGTCGCCGCCGCCGAAGAAGCCGGTCGGGCGAACCAGGAGCACCAGAATCAGAACGGCAAAGGAAATTGCCGGACCCATGCTGGAGGAAATGTAGGTCGTGCCGAAGCTTTCGATCTGGCCGAGCACGAGGCTTCCGAGCATCGCGCCGGGAATCGAGCCGATGCCGCCGAGAATGGCCGCGGTAAACGCCTTCATACCTGCCATATAGCCCATTGTGGAATACACCGCGTCATAGTAGATGCCGACGAGCATGCCTGCCGCACCGGCCAGCGCGGCGCCAATGAAGAACGTCAGGCTGATGATCGTGTTGGTGTTGATGCCCATCAGGCTCGTAACGTCCATATTTTCGGAGGTCGCGCGGATGGCGCGGCCAAATTTAGTCTTATTGATGAAGAGAGTTAGCGCCAGCATCAAAATAACGGCGCAGCCCAGCAGCATAAACTGCATGCTGTTTACAACAATGGTCCCCAGCGTGAAATAGCGAACCTCAAAGAAGGACGGAACAGTATAGACGTCCGCACCGATGAGAACCAGAGCAGCATTTGAGAGCACAATCGATGCGCCAAGCGCACTCGCCGTAACAATGACGCGCGGGACATTGCGCAGACGGCGGTAGCATAGAAATTCAATCGTAACCGAAAGCAGTCCGGTACAGATCATGGTCAGAAGAAGCGCCGGAATAAACGGAATATGCATCCGGGCAAAGAGCAGCGCAAAGCATGCGCCCCACATGTACGTGTCGCCATGGGCAAAGTTGATAAATCGCAGCGTGCCGTATACCATAGAATAGCCGAGCGCGATGAGCGCGTAGACGCACCCCTGCGTCAGACCATTTATGACGATTTGCAAAAACATCTTTGAAATTCACTGTCCTTTCCAAAAGAGTGTGCGAGCCCTCCGGCGGGAGAGAGGCGGTGCCGCCTCCCCCCTGGCCGTGCGGTGCTTATGTTGTGTTCGGAAGCGGACAATCAGTCAACAACGACGAACTTGCCATCCTGGACAACAAGGCGGGTCAGCTTTTCGAACATCAGGTCGTGCGTCTCGTTGAAGTAGACCTTGCCGTAGACAGTGTCGAAGCTGTCCTTGCTCGCGAGATATTCGGCCATTGCGTCGGGATCGGTGCCGACAGCGTTCATGGCTTCCGCCAGCATCATGACGGAGGCGTAGCCGTGGCCGGAAAATGTACCGGCGGTCTTATCGTCGCCGTAGAGCTCTTTGTACTTGTTCTGGAAGTTGACGATCACCTCGGAGGGGTCATCGGGAACCAGAACGCCCTGAACCTTCACGCCCTCGGCAGCGTCGCCGGCGGCCTCAAGGAACGCAACCTCAAACATGGAGGAAGAGGAGTAGCACGGAAGGGTCATGCCAAGGGATTTCTGCTGCTTGACAATCAGAGCACCCTCGGTGTAGGTACCGGCGAGGAAGATGCTGTCTGCGCCGGAGTTCTTGACCTTGGTCAGAATGTTGGTGAAGTCCTTCGTCTCGCCCAGAACGTAGGCCTCGGAGCAAACGATCTCCGCGCCGGACTCTTTCAAAATCTGGGAGATAATCTCTTCCTGGCCCATACCGTAGTCGGTGGATTCGTACAGGATTGCAACTTTGCTGCGTCCATCTTCTACCATCCAGTCTGCGGCGTACACAGCCTGCTGGAGGTCGGTCGGCTCAATGCGGAAGCCATAGGTCTGGTTCGCCGCAGAGATATCGGGGTTGGAGCCGGTGCAGATCGTGACGAGCTTGTTCTCGTTGATAATGGGCAGCGCGGACAGACAGCACGAGGAGTTGTAATAGCCGATGGAGGCGACACAATTTTCCTTCGCCGCAAACTTGGTCGCAATGGTAGCGGCCTCCTTGGGGTCGGACTTGTCGTCCTGAATCTCCAGCGTCAGAAGGACGCCGTTGATACCGCCGTTAGCGTTGACCTCGTCAACAGCCATCTGTGCGCCGTAGGACAGCTGCTCACCGAAGCTTGCATTGCCGCCGGTCATCGGGCAATCCAGGCCAATAATGTAGGTGTCAGCAGCTGCCGCTTCCGTGCTTGTCGAAGCACTTTCAGCAGTGTTTACCGTTTCGGTGGAGGACTTGCTGGTGCAGCCGGCGAAAACGGCCATCATCAGGCAAATCGCAAGAAGCAATGCAAGAGTGGATCTGGTGGTACGATTCATGGTTATCTCTCCTTGTTTTTATTTTTAACTCGCATATCGCCGGGTTCCGGAAAAACCGAAACCGGTTCTATCCAGCGTTAAACATGAGCCGGGGCAGATCGCGCCGCCGTGCAGCGCGATCCGGCGATGTACAAACGTGCGGTTGTGGGAGATAGCTTTGACAGCAGTCGTAGCTTCAGGTTCCAGTGCTTTTGTCTCGTGTTTTTACTGTTCGAGCTTTTCAAGCAGCATATCCAGCTTGTCGGAAATGTGATCGTAGTGGCCGAAGCTGTCGTCAAAGAGCGCCGAGCCGATGGTAAAGCCCCAGGGCTTCATGGCCTTGACGAAGTTCAGGCGCGCGTCGTTTCCAATGCTTCCCGTGACGATCATCGGGGCAGAAATCTGCCGAGCGAACTCCATGGCCATCACTTCGGGATCGCCGTCGCAGTAGCGATAGACCGATAGGCAGATACCCGCAACGCCGTCAACGGAAAGAATCCGCTTGGCGTCGTCGATGATCTCCTGTACCGTGCCGTAGAGCATCCGCGGAATACCTGCGCGGCGGCCACAGGTCGGGAAATACTGAATGCCTGTGCCCTTGAGCTTCTGTGCGACGCTCTCATAGAACTCCATGCCGATGACATATTCAAAGCCGCAGTCGATGGCGAACTGCGCTGCCTCCAGGCAGCCTTCCTCGCTCTCAATCAAGGGCTCCATAAACGTCGTCTTGCCTTCGGCCTTCATCGAAGCGACCAGCGCCTTCGCGTCCGAAAGCTCAATGCCGACGTCCTTAAAGCCCCAGCAACCGGTCTTCGCGAATCTGTTTTCCTCAAAAACCGACTTTGCGCCGGGAACCGTCTTGTCGTGGTTCGTCAGCATCGCAATCAGATTGATACCCATAATATTATATCCTCCGTCGTGTCGAAAAAAAAGAATGTCAAATGATCAGAATTTATGGTATAGTGGTGTCAATGCGTCATGCAGCTCGCGGTAGCACTTGAAAATTTCCTGATACTTTGCCGCTGTTTTCGCGTCCGGCTCCACCCGCTCTTTCAGGTGCAGACCCTTTTCCACCGCCTCCTCGTGGCTCGAGAAAATGCCCGCGCCGACACCGGCCAGCAGCGCCGAGCCGTAAGAGGAGTCGTCGTTCGCATACTTGAGGATCGGCCGGTTGAGAACGTTCGCCATAATGTTACGCCACAGCGGGCTCTTGCCGCCGCCGCCGACAATACGGACCTCGTGAATGGGCACAGTGTTTTCGATCAGCGAGAAGTTATCCTTGATGGAGAACGCCACGCCCTCGAGCACCGCGCGGTTGAAGTGGCCGCGGCCATGATGCGCCGTTGCGCCGATGAAGCTCGCGCGCAGCTTGGTGTCCCAATACGGCGAGCGCTCGCCCATCAGATACGGATGGAAGAACAGACCCTCGCAGCCGGCGGGCACCTTTTCTGCCTCTTCGTCGAGCGTGCGATAGGTGTTTTTGCCGCCCTGAAGCTCCTGCGCGAATTCCGCCTTGCAGAACGTGTCGCGGTACCAGCGCAGGCTCTCTGCGGCAGACGAGGTCGCCAGGCACGTGTACCACAGACCGTCGACTACGTGCGAATAGGTCAGCGCTTTGGGATCGGGATGCGCCTCCTTGCGGAAGAGATAAATCGTGCCGGAGGTCGCCAGCTTCGTGACGCAGTTATTTTCGTGAATCGCGCCGACGCAGTAGGCCTCGAGCGCCGTATCGGTTGCGCCGTTGATGACCGGGGTCCCGGCTCGAATGCCGGTGATGGCGGAGGCCTCCGCCGTAATATGGCCAGAAATGTCTGTTGGCTTGACCAGCGGCGGCAGAATAGAGATCGGAATCCCGCTCATCCGGCAAAGATCCTCTGACCAGCACCAGTTGATATTATCAAAGAGCAGACTTCCCTGCGCCTCTACATGGTCTGTCGTCCAGACGCCTGTGAGCTGATAGCGGACATAGTCCTTGACAAACATCGCGCGTGCCGCCTTTTCCATTACCTCGGGCTCATGCTTTTTGATCCACATCAATTGCAGCATGCTCCAGGTCGGGCTTGGCATCTGATAGCCAATACGGAAAATCTCGCTGCCGTAGTGCTCGGTCATGAAGGCCGATTCTTCGGTGGCTCGGGTGTCGGTCCACATGATGGTCTTGCGTAGGACGCGGTTGTCCTTGTCAAGCAGCACAATGTTGTGCGCCGACGCATCCAGACTGAGCGCGACGACCTGGCTGGCCTTTACGCCGCCCTTTTCCAGCGCGATGCCGAAACTGTGCATGAACGCGGGGAACCAGTCTGCCGGATCCTGTTCCGACCAGCCGATGTTCGGATGATAGGTGGTGTATTCGGTGTAGCCATCGCCGACGAAATTGCAGTCGGTGTCGATCAGCGTGACCTTGCAGCCGCTTGTACCGAGGTCAATACCAAGTAAGAGTTCTTTTTCAGCCATATACGCGTTCCTCTTTTCCGCCAATTAAAGCTGAACCTGTCCGCAGGTAATGGAGATGTTGCTCCCGGTCGTTGCAAGGCCAAGCTCGCTGCAAAGCACAGCCGCCCAGTTGCCGACTTCCTCGACCTCCAGAAGGCGATGCGTCGGAACGAGGTCTGCGAAATACTTGTAGCCGCCGTCTGTTCCCGTACCGAGCTCGGCCGCCTTGCGGGCGATGGAGCCGACCATCATCGGCGTCATGACGTAGCAGGGGCAGATGGCGTTGACAAGAATGTTGTAGTCCGCCAGCTCGTTTCCCCAGATGCGCGTCAGGTGCGACACAGCAGCCTTGGACGCGGAATACGCGCTGTAGGTCTCCGAGGTCAGGAAGGCCTGTGAGGAGGAGACGTTTACGATCCGGCCCCAGCCGGCTTTTTTCATATAAGGGACGGCGTGCTTCGTGCAGATCGTGACGCCGTTGAGGTTGATGTCAATGACCTTCTTGAACCGGTCCATCTCCAGCTTGTCCACGGGATTTTTGTAGATGATGCCGGCATTGTTGGCCAGAATATCCAGCTTTCCGTATTTTTCCGCAATGGCAGCGAAGACCTGCTCGACATTTTCTTCGTCCGTCACGTCCATGATCATTCGGTCGATGCCGTCATAGAGGTTCTCGCGCGGGTTTTCCTTCTTTTCGCCAAAGGCAATATCCGTCGCGACGACTGTTGCGCCCGCGTCATACAGCGCGTTTGCAATGCCCATGCCGTTGCCCTGCGCCGCGCCGGTGACGACCGCCACATGGCCTGTCAAATCAAAAAGTTTCCCGAAGCGTTCCAGATTTTTCATTTCATGCATCTCTCCTTATGGTTTAAAAATTCTTGCCATTCCATCCCCAGAACGGGGTTGCTGCATATTTGATGTAGAGCTTGTCCGGCGCGATGGAAAGCTCCGCTTCCATAATTTTCATGATCGCCACCGTCAGCGCGTCACACGGCTCTTTTTCCAATGTGCCGAACACGTCTACCTCGACGAGCGCCGCGTCTGCCTGCTCGCCCCGGAACCAGACGGAAGCGTCTGAGCGGAACACGCACATCAGCCATTTTTCAGACTTGCGCGGCAGCAGCTCGATTGCTTTGCCGAGCTCAGCCTTGACAGCCTGCTCCTGCGCGGCGGTGATGGGCTTTGCGGTTGTGATTTGAATACACGGCATATTTGCATCCTCCTTTTAACTGCCAGCAACCAAAGCCGGAAGGTCGCTGAGTCTGCTGATTTCAAATGTCGGCGCCGGCACGCCGGTTTTCCAGTTGTCCATCACGCTCAACCAGGCCGTCTGCATCCCGCAGCCGGACGCGCCTGCAATATCGTTGACCGGATTGTCTCCCACGTATAAAATGCGCTCCGGCGGAAGCTTCAGTCTCGCCGCCAGCTCCAAAAACGGCTCCGGCGACGGCTTGCAGGGGCTTCCGTCATCTAAATTGCAGATGATGCAGACGGAAAACGCATCTTCCAGGTGCATCGCCGTGAGCTTTCGCTCCTGTAGACCTGTGTGGCCGTTGGTAATAAGAGACGGCGCAAACCCCATCTCCCGGCACCAGTCCAACACGCGGTAGGTATCCTTGTAGGGGACGATCGCGTCCGGGAAATACGTTCTGATAAACGCGTCGAACGCCTCAAACGGCACATCGGGCTTTACCACGCCCCAGCGCTGCAATTTTTGAAGCATGCCGCGCCAGCTGGACTCTTCATAGGTGCTCTCATAGTCGGCTCTCCGCAAGCTGCGAAGCAGCCGTTCGCCGGAAAGGCTGGTTTCAAAGACCCGCATAAAAGAAGCGGTCAACGCGCTCCAGGTTTCGTTTCTGTCGTAGAGCGTGTGGTCGAGGTCAAATGCGATTGCATCAATTCTTTTCATGTAAATATCTTTTCATTTCAAATAAATCAAATTATACTGATATAAAAATATCGAATCGTACCGGCAGGCCTCTTTGTCAGTTTGTTGTTTTAATCGATAAATAATTACTGATTTCGTTATTGATTGGTTGAAATCTCACAATTGTATTGGCAAAATGTATAATTACTCGTTGGATTCGACGTCTTTATTTATTGCCATTATACTATGGACATTTGTTTTTAAAAAGCGCATAATATTCATGACATACATGAGCAAAATTGATGGAAAGGCCACGTGACATGGACATTCAGAAATTTGAAGTTTTCCTTAAAATCATTGAAACCGGCAGTCTCACGCGGGCGGCGGACATGATGGACTACACGCAGTCTGCAGTCAGCCACGCGATCAGCACGCTCGAATCGGAGTTCAACGTGCGCCTTTTGGTACGCGATCGTTCCGGCGTCAAGTTGACCTCCGACGGCCGGGCGCTGTTGCCGTATATCCGTTCCGTGATCAACGCCTACCGGGAGTTTCAGAACAAAACGGCAGCCATCAACAACCTGGACTATGGCTCGATTCGCATCGGTACCTTCACCAGCATCGCTGTGCATTGGCTGCCGCATATTCTCAATGGTTTCCGCGAGCAGCACCCTGCCATATCGTTTGAGATTAAGCAAGGAAACTACGCGCAAATCTGCCAGTGGATTCTGGATGGGACTGTGGATTGTGGCTTCACAATTGCGCCGCAAATCCGCGGAATTCACCACATTCTTCTCGCTGAGGATCGTCTCTTTGCAATTTATCCGCCCGGTCACCCGCTCGACAGCCGCAGCAAAATTTACCCGGAGGATATGTCCCAATATCCGTTCATTCTTGTCGACGAGGGCGACGACGCAATGATCCGCATGTTCTTTGAACAGCAGGGCATCGATCTGAATATCCAGTACCGTGTTGTAGATGATTACGCGGTCGTTTCGATGGTAGAAGGAAACCTTGGCATCAGCGTTTGTCCCGAGCTATTTTTTAACCGGCTGCCCTTCCGCGTTAACCATAAACCCCTGGAAACGGACTTTCGCCGCAAACTCTGCATCTCTTGCAAGGAGAACTACCAGCAATCCCCGCCTGTTGTCCGCTTTATGGACTATGTCCAGCAGTGGGCCGCCAGCGGCAAGGTGCTCCGCGACCAGAAGCATGTCCGCCGAGCAAAGACATTTTGACGTTATCCGTCAGCTAAACCGCACAAAAAGCAGTCATGAATTTTGACAACATTCTTCCATTTTGCGAATTTTTCCCTCTTCCATTTTGCGAATTTTTCCCTCTTCCATTTGATTGTTGCGAAGAAAGTATGCAGTTTGTAACCCTTTGCTCCAACTATGAACCTCTGCGGTTTCTTCCCGTCCTCACGTCGGTCGGTGTCCTTTCTTTGCTGCAGAATGAGTTCGCGTCACTTCGGCAACCTGCTCATTATGCCGTGCAAAGATACGGTATAATTATTTCCTCGCGATCTCTGCTGCCGCGCAGGCTGCGATCAAGGCGAAGAAGAAGTAATTCCTTTCCCCAAAAGATACGGATCCCCCAACCGGCTTGCCGGTTGGGGGATTTCGATGCTGCTTGGCAGGCAAACGGTACGTTTACCTACGCAAAACGCAGGACTCCGCCAGAGGGCGAAGTCCTGCGTTCGTTGTTTCTATTTGAGCAAACCTCACTTGTAAAAGCCGGGGTTCTGATAGCCTTTTCCGTTGGGTTCGCTCTCCATCATGGTCAGAATCGCGTCGCGGCAGCCGCGAACCATCACGTCCTGCTCTTCGGGCGCGCGGTTTACCATCTGGTTGGTGGAGCTTGTGTAGAACCACAGTCCTTCGCCCTCTGCAAGGCCCACGCCGTCACTGTCCGTGACCGCGTCCGGGTCCAGTCCGAGCGTGTCGCGGATTTCCTCGCGGGAGTAGAAGACCCACTTTGCTTCGGGCATCGTGTTTTCCCACTTGCAGCTGCTGATATCGCCGTCTTCCGACTTGCCGGGGCTGTATACCTCGATCGTATAGGCGTGGATGTTGTAACGGCCATACGCATAGTCGATCAGCTCTGCTGCGGTGGGATAGTCCTCGTTGGAGCTCATCGAGTAGAAACCGCGGCCGGTATAGTCCTGGAAGGCCTGCGCCATTTCGGCGGCAGTATCCTTCATGAACGGAATTTCCGCGTCGTCGGGATTATTTTCATCGTAGGCGCGATAGCACCAAGGGTAAAGGACGGACTGAATGCCAGTGTGCAGCGTGACCAGCGCGGCCATATTCCGCGTATACATAAACTGCTGAAGTGCCTTGATTTCGGGCTCTGTGGCGGGCGCGGTGCCAGCGGTTGTCCAGTTGACGTTGCCGACCTGCTGGCCATCCTTCGTTTCAATGTCATAGCGATTCCACTGATAGTCAAAGGTACGGTTCATATCGATGCCGCTCGTGCGGGGATCGTCGCCCAGAATGCCGTTTCCATCCCAGTCCGGGCTTTCCATACCGAAGACGGGAAGCTCACGCGAGGGCGTGTCGTCTTCTTTTCCGCGATAGAGCGTGGCGATGAAGCCGTCGCCGTCAATGTCCGTGTAGGGGTCGCTGAAGGGGATGTTGTCGCCGTTTGCGTCTCTCGGGCGCAGGTTCGGGCGGTTGTTGAAGACAAAGGACTGCTCATAGCCGTCCGGGTTGATAACCGGAATGACGTAGATGATGTAGCTGTCGAGAAGCCCCTTGACATACGCGTCGTCCGAGCAGAGCGTCAACCACCACGCAGTGTACATGGCAGACGAGGCGCTTTCGCGTTCGCCGCCGTGGATGTTGGCAAACACGCCGATTCCCGTCTTTTCTTCGGCCGGAATCTTCTCATTGGTGATCTCCAGACACCAGAAGTCCCGCTCCTGCCAGGACGTGCCGATGGAATAGAGCTCCGTGATATCCGGGTACTGCTCCGCCATTGCGGACAGCTGCGCTTCCAGCTCCGCAAAGGTATAGCGCCTGTTCCAGTCGATGTCGAATCCGTCCGGAATCTCGCTGGGTGCGTCCGGTCTGGCGGACAGCTCGAGTCGTTCCGCTTTTTTGCTGCCTGCCGCACCATTTATGCTGCAGGCGGCAAGCCCAAGCACCATCATCAGCAAAAGGCAGAGGCAAAGAAGCTGTTTCGAGAAGGTTTTCATGTGGAAGTCTCCTTTCAATCCGGCTTGAAACTGGCAGCAGCGGCTTGTGTCAGGCACAATTCGGTTTGCTTTATTTCGCTAACGTGTTATCGTGCTAATATACTACACTATTTCTTTGTTCTTTGCAATGGCAAACCTGTCCAAGATTTCGCGTGCCTTCTTCGTTCTTCTTTGTATAGGGTGACAGCGGCACATCTCTAGGCCGCGATTCCGGCAAAGCGGAGAGCCCTGCCTGGAACGGCGCGAAGACCCCCAACCAGCTAAGCTGGTTGGGGGTCTTGTCATTTGGCTGCTGATCCGGCCTTTTAAGACCGCTCTTCCAGCCGGTTGGTTTTTGCAATGAGAAGAAGGGGCTGCGTCAGGCCTCCTCGAATGCTTCGCGGTTGATCCAGAGCCCCAGCGCGGGGTTCGGGATGAAGTAAATTTCCTCGCCGTCCACGGTGTTATAGCCGTAGGAGAGCTTTGCCGGGTCGAATTTTTTCGCCAGCTCGTCATAGTCTGCCGGTTGGAAGCCAACATCCGCAATCTCCTGCTGTGTGATTTCCTTCACGGCATACGTGATGGTAAATCGGCCATCGCTCGAACCGTGGATCAGGTGCGCCGCCGCGCCCATGTTGTCCCGCAGGTCCTGATTTTCGGGCTTGTTGAACTGTTCCAGCGTGTGCAGCCTGCCGCGATAGCCGTATTTGCGGATGAGCTTGTCGACCTGCGCGTCCTCGCCGAATTTCGTCACACCGGGGGCTAAAATGATCAGCTCCCCGCCGTCTGCAATCGCCATGCGCGTACGGTACACCGTTGAAATGGACTATCGGACGGACGCGCGCTCGGTCTATGACTGCCGCCGCTATCAGCATCCGAGTGACCTGATTGCCGCTCTGAATCAGTCTTGGGAGGATCGTCCGCAGTAACCGCAGGTTCTCTTTTCAAATACGCAAGCGCTCCGTTACCAAACTCGGTAACGGAGCGCTTTTTCGGTTCCTGTGTTCGGACAGGCAAAAGGGGCGGCTTGCGCCGCCCCTTGGGGGGATGCTGTTTCTGTCAGACGCTTTTGATTACAGAAGCTTCTTCCAGGTCTCATGGGTACCGGACTTGGTGTAGGTGTGGTCGTTGGTGGCCTCCTGCACGTCGAGGTAGTACCATGCGTTCACGTTCGCGTTGTCGCGCCAGGTCTTCATGCCGGACAGCAGATCGTCCGCAGACTTCGGCGTACGGCCGAGCGCACGGTTCACCATTGCCATGAGTTCCGCACGGGTGACGTTGCGGTCCGGGCGGAAGCTGCCGTCGGGATAGCCGTTGATCCAGCCCATCTTCGCGGCAATCGCGATTTCCTCGGCTGCCCAGTAGCGCGAGCCGACGTCATTGAACTTTGCAGCGGAAGCGCTCTCCAGACCGGCGAACTGCGCGATCATGGAAGCGAGCTCGGCGCGGGTGATCGCGTCATTCGGACGGAACTTGCCGTTCGTTCTGGTGTCGACGATCACGCCGGCATTCTCGAGCGTAGCAACGTAGGTGTTGTACCAGTCGCCGCGGGCAACGTCCGAATAGGAGCTGCTGTTGGTCTTGTAGTAGGACTGGCACGCGTCGCCCATGATGCGGTACAGGATCGCTGCGGTCTCCGCACGGGTGACATTGCCTTCGGGCTGCACGGAGCCGTCGGGATAGCCGTTGATAAATGCGAAGTGGTCATCGGTGTTGAGCGTCAGCGCCGGTGCTTTCGTCGTAGGCTTGTTCGGGGAGTCGATCGTACCTGAACCGCCACCGGTGCTCTTCTTGATGTAGACGACCTCGATGGTCAGATTACGACCGGGCATCGTACCTTTGATCACCGCGTCATCCTTGTCCTTGAGCTTGTAGCCCTTGATCTTCGGAGAGTCTACTTTGTACGCTTCACCCTTGGACAGGAGATCCATATGGCTCTCGGCCAGTTCCTTGCCCTTCTTATCGACGTACTGGATCGTCAGGCTGTAGTGGATCAGTTTCGTCTCCCAGATGCCTTCAAAGTGCAGACCGCCGGAAACCATCGGAACCTGCGTGTTCGGTGCAACCTCGACGCCATCAAGCTTCCACGTCTTGAACGTCCAGATATATTCGCCAACTCTCACAGAATCGGGCTTGGCTGCCGTTGTGACCATCTGGCCCACCGTGTAGGTGTGCGGGTTCTTAGGAATCGTTGCCTGAACCTCAGCCGGGAAGCTGGAATCATAGCTGTACGTCACGCCGTATTCTTTCTGCGTGCGCTCCCAGATACCGACGAAGGTAAGGCCGCCGGCAACCATCTCAACCTGCGTGTTCGGTGCAACCTCTGTATCGCCAAGCTTCCACGTAACGAACTTCCAGATGTATTCGCCGTCTTCCACATCGTCAGGCTTGGCTGCCGTTGTGACCTTCTGACCTACAGTGTAGGTGTCCTTGTTCTCAGGAAGCGTCGCCCACACCTTCGGGTTCGGCACAAGTGCCGGGTCTGTGCATGCGTAGTCATAGGTCACGCCGTATTCTTTCTGCGTGCGCTCCCAGATACCGACGAAGGTAAGGCCGCCTTCGACCATCGGAACCTGTGCGTTGGGAACAACATTGACGCCGTCAACGCTGCCGAGCTTCCACGTAACGAACTTCCAGATATATTCGCCGTCTTCCACATCGTCAGGCATCATGGCCACACGAACCGATTCGCCGGGCGCGTAAGTGTACGGATTCTCAGGAAGCGTTGCCCACCCCTTCCAGTTCGGCTCAAGTGCCGGGTCTGTGCATGCGTAGTCATAGGTCACGGGGAACTCGTTCTTTGTGTACTTGATGACAACGTTCGTCCAGCCTTTGATGGTATCCGTGTCGCCAAACTTGACGTCCAGCGCCGGAACGTCCTTCATGAACCACTCGTCGTGCGAGTAGCCGGGCATATCAAGATTTGTCACATTCGCGTTGAGATGCTCGACCACATTTGCGCCGAACGGAGCGGTGGAGTGATGGTACGCAGTCGGCTCCATCTTGCCGTCGATCATTCTGTAGACGTAGACGTGCTGCGTGGTGTTGACGTGGACGTTTACATAATGCTTGTCCAAGTCTGGCTGATGCTCGCCGAAGGTCGTGCAGGCCGCATTGCCAGCCCAGTCTTCGATGACGGACGCATCATAGGAAGCGGAGTCAGGACGGTCTTTTTCTGCCTGCGCGATGGCCTGCGCCTTGATATCCGCAAAGTCGATGGAATCGCCGTACAGACCAGTAACTTGATACGTGTAGAAGTCCGTGTTCTGGCGGTAGTGCGGCGCACCGTCGAGATACATATTCGCAACAACGGTGTACTCCTTGCGGGTGTACTTCACCAGAACGTTCGTCCAGCCGTTGACGGTATCCGCATCGCCGAACTTCCACTTGGGCGAATCGTACTTATACCACTCGTCATGCGTATGACCGACCTTCTCCAGATCGATGTTCTGCTCTGCGAGGTAGTCCAGCAGGTTGCTGCCTCTGCGAGCCATGCCGGAGAAAAGCTGCGTCTCGGTGGTCTTGTCATCGTCGGTGATCGCTCTGACGATGACATTCTCATAGTCATAGACCATGCAGATGATATTCGTCCAGCCGTTGACCGTGATCGAATCAAGACCTGCGGGCGGGGTTTCGGGGTTCGCCTTGTAGTTGTTCCACTCGTGGTCGTTGTACCAGCCGTAGAAGTCGTATTTACCGGTGCTGTTTGCAGTGTAGTAGTTGGCAATGTCGAGCTTAGCCAGATCAATGACTGTACCCTTCGGCTGCTTTTCGAGCGCAACTGTCTTGAATGCCGTGGTCGTGTCGCCGTTGCGGTAGATCACAACGTTGACGGTCTGCAAGTTGAGCTCCCACTTCGCTGTCAGCGTCATGGACTTGGTGATCGGGGTAGTGAAATCGAACGGTTCTGCTGCGTCCTTTTCAAACCAGCCGAGGAACTTGTAGCCTTCCTTGGTGGGTGCAGTCGGCTCGTTCGCGGTTTCATTGCACTTGACCGTCTGCGTGGCGACCGGCGTCACGCCTTCCATGTCGACGTTGAACGTTACGTCGTAGTAGGTGTCAACGTAAGCCCATGCATAGGCGACAATCCACTTTTTGGTCGGGTTGTTTTCCGGCCACTGCATATTGCGCCAGTTGTAGCCTTCCTGACCATAGGTTGCCGCGTCAAACGGCTTGCCGCTCTTGTCGTTCAGGCAGATGTTGATGTCTACATAGTCCGGATTCGGCTTGTTGGCCGCGTCAGCCGCAAGTGCCGCTTCCTTCAGCTGCTTTTCCAGCTCCGGGTAGTCGATCAGATCGCCATACAAACCCTTGACGCTTCTGGAAATAACCACGCCTCTGGCATCCTTGGCGGCCTCCTCGCTGCCATTCAGGAAAAGCGCTGCGGTAACGGTGTACTCTTTACGTGTCAGCTTGCCGACCAGGTCATACTTCTTGGCCATATTGAGATTGGTGACGCGCTTGTTCGTGTTGCCAAAGTCCTTTGTGGTCTGATACCAGCCGTCGAAGTCGTGGCCGGTCTGTTCGCCGCTTTTGAGGTTATAGTCCGCAAAATCGTCCTCGTTGTACCAGTCGGTGACGGAGAGATTGTCGACCTTCTGGCCGTTTTCGTCATAGACCGTGTACCGCACGGGGAACTGATAGTACGCGTACAGCTCCACGTTGCCGGACTCGGTGATTTGCGTGACAACATTGCCTTCCGCATCGCGCCAGTTGAGGAACTTCTGCGGCCATTCGTTGTTCTTGAAATCCGGAGCCTTGAGGGTGATCGGAAGGTCAGCCGCAGTAAAGGTCGCGGGGTTATTGACGTTTTTAACGTCCGCGGGCTTGACCACACCGCGCCAGTTGTAGGTGATGGTGTATACAGGCTCGCACTTGACGTTGATCGTCGGCTTCGTCCAAGTCCAGCCCTTCTCGTTATCATAGTGCGCTTCAACCTTGACCGCTGCCGGGTTGACCGGGTCGTGCGCGCCGTTGTTGTGCTGGCTATAATACGCTGCAAAAGCGGTCGGTTTGAGCGTGATGTACGCAACAGTAGTATTCAGCTCCCACTGCACTTCGACGCTGCTGGCAACCTCTGTCAGCGGCACTTCGATCGGGTCGTGGCCGGAATTTTCCGTGTTGCAGACGACATTGACAAGCAGCTTGTCAAAAGAGTTCTTCGGGCTCGGGATCTCCTGTGCCGGCTTGCACGTGACGTGGACATCCGGGATCGCTGCGCTGAGACTCCACGCGTCATTTGCATAGGTCAGCAGAACTACGACGTCGGCCGGATTGACCGCAGTATGCGCGCCGTAGGACTTGCCATAATGTTCCGCAATTTTTTCCGGCTTCAGGACAAGCTTCGCAGTCGTAGCCGTTCCGTCCCACTGCACTTCCATGCTGCCGGCGGGCAGATTCTTCAGCTGATACTGAATGTTTTGATGCGCCGTCTGATCATCGCACACCACCGTCACGTACTGCTCTTTCACGGAATCCGTCGGGTCGGGAATTTCCGGCGCGGCGCAAGTAACATAGATAACCGGGATTGCTCCGTCGATTTTCCAGCCGCCGTTATACGCCAGCGTAACAGTAACGACACTGGTGCTGACCGCAGTGTGCGTACCTTTAAAGGCGGAAAAACGGTTTGCAATCTTCTCCGGATACAGCTTGAGCGTGGCCTCCTTGCTGCCGGTCGACCAAACGAGTTCCGCACACTTCTTTTCAATCAAGCCATCAATCGCATACTGCATATAATGGTCGGCCTTATTGTTGCATTGCACAGGTACAGTCTTTATGCCTATAAACTCCGTCGGGTCGGGAATTTCCGGCGCGGCGCAAGTAACATAGATAACCGGGATTGCCCCGTCGATTTTCCAGCCGCCGTTATACGTCAGCGTAACAGTAACGACACTGGTGCTGACCGCAGTGTGCGTACCTTTAAGGGCGGAAAAACGTTTTGCAATCTTCTCCGGATACAGCTTGAGCGTGGCCTCCTTGCTGCCGGTCGACCAAACGAGTTCCGCGCACTTCTTTTCAATCAAGCCATCAATCGCATACTCCATATAATGGCCGGCCTTATTGTCGCATTGCACAGGTACAGTCTTTATGCCTATAAACTCCGTCGGGTCGGTGATATCGGGCTGAGGCTGCTGCGTGTCCTTCAGGTCGTTATCGTCCGGTTCTGTGGGTGCTGTGGGTTCTTCATACGTGTCGCTGAATTCGTCTCCGGTTTCGAGATCTTCCGCGAAAACCGACATCGGCAGCGCGCCAAAGAGCATGACCAGCGCCAGAAGCGCCGCTAAAACGCGTTTTTTCATCGTTCTTTCCTCCAAATTCTGAAATATTTATATAAAATCCGGTTCTCCGAATAGAATTTTCCATTTTCACCGCGCGGCGAAGAAACCGCAACAAATGTTGCATGTCCCCGTACAACCGTTGACCGCAAGCCCGGCGCACACCCCGAAGGGCAGAATACGCCTTATGGACTTTTACATAGAATAACATAATCTTCCGCCCTTTTCAAGTTAATTTTGCTGTTTCCGGAAAGAAAAACCGGCGCTTTTTTCCTCCCTCAGCCAAAAAAGTTTTCCAGTTCGGTAAAAAATTTTTCAGCCCCGTCCATCCGCCGCCCATCCCGCAAAATGTTGCATCCGCGCCCTCTTTTTCTACCATATCTGGGTTTCTCCGCCAGCCGCGACAAAAAACGGTTGCATTTTTCCCGCTCCCGTGCTATAGTAGCAGCACAATTGAACGCGGGGTTAGTTCATCGGTAGAACGGTCGCTTCCCAAGCCACAGAGGCGGGTTCGATTCCCGTACCCCGCTCCATCTAGTAGAACCAAAAAAGATATCTACGCGAAAAACCCAGAAGTTTCAACGACTTCCGGGTTTTTTTGCGCCCAATTTTTGAAGTCGGAAAAAAAGATATCAAAAAGCGTTTTGGCAAAATCAGTGGACCTGTACCTTTACCCAAGGCATTTTGAGCCGCTTTTTCGGAAATTTTTCGGGAGAGCGACTCTTTTTTGCCCTCGGCAAAGTGTAGAATTTTGACCGGCGTTTTTGTTGGTCTTGCCGAACACCCACTCCAAGCACAGATGCCAGCGCGTTAGCCAGCTGTGTGGCGTTTCAGACGTTAAGACCGCAGGCAAGCCTCCGCCCGCCCTAGGACGAAACCACGGCGTATTGACGACGCTGGGACGCGAGAAAGCAAAGCACCCGCTGCCAGCGCAGCGGGTGGTCGTTTATCTGCTGGCTCTCAGCAGAGCGTCTGTTTTTAATGTTGCACCCATCATATCCTTGTGTGCTTCTCGTCCTTCCAAACAGAGAGGTGAAAGGAATGTCAGCGCGTTCTGGATTCGACTCAAATCAGACGCGGAGAGCGTATTCTCATGCAGATGGCGCAGCACCCGGCGATAGGATTCGCGGAGCGTTTCATCCACAGACGGCTGAAAGAAATAGTTCGAGATCAGGCCGCCGATCAGGGCGGCTTCGTTATCGGTGTACTGCATGGTGATTGCCCTCCTCTGCAAAGTTCAAACAACAAACGCTGGCATCATACCACAAGATACAGTATCGGTCTATTCGCAATCTGACGAAATATTGAATTTCAAACCCATATATAAAACAAAGCGGTGTTTCACTCTCTTTTGAAAAGAGGGTTGAAACGCCGCTTTTTTCGTTTATAAATTTGAAAACCAAGACGTAGGAGGTTACAAAAATGTCTGTATTCCGTGTTGAGAAAAACAAGGGTTACACGGTCATGTCCAACCATCATTTGAGAAACCATACGCTCTCGCTCAAAGCCAAGGGCCTGCTTTCGCAGATGCTGTCGCTGCCGGAGGATTGGGACTACACCCTGAAAGGACTTGCGCAAATCAATCGGGAAAGCATCGATGCCATCCGCGAGGCTGTGCGGGAGTTGGAGCAGGCCGGATACATCACCCGCAGCCGAGAGCGCGATGCGCGCGGCTGCTTGCGCGGGACAATCTACACGATCTATGAGCAGCCGCAGACGCAGCCAGATCCGGAGAAGCCTGCGCAGGCTGCGCCTGCATTGGCTCAGCCTACGTTGGAAAAGCCTACGTTGGAAAAGCCTATGTTGGAAAAGCCTATGTTGGAAAAACCTACGTTGGAAAATCCAACGCAATTAAATACTAAGAGAACTAAGAAAAGAAAAAGACAAAATACAGATCGATCAATTACCGATTCGTTTCCTTTCCCCTCCGGTTTTCCGGACGCTCCCGCGCAGAAGCGAATGGAAACGAAGGGGACGTTTGAAAGCTACCGGGAATTGATTCTGGAAAATATCGACTATGACATTCTGGCAGGCGATCCGCACGTTGACCGGGAGCAGCTTGACGAGATCGTCGACCTGGTGCAGGAGACAGTTTGCAGTACCCGCAGCCGAATCCGCGTTGCAGGTAATGACTACCCAGCCGAGATCGTGCGGTCGAAGCTGCTGAAGCTGAACAGCGAGCATATCCGCTTCGTCATGGACTGTCTGAAGCAGAACACAACGCGGATTCGGAACATCCGGCAATACCTGCTGGCAATGCTGTTTAATGCGCCAAGCACGATGAACAGCTATTACGCCGCTTTGGTCGCGCATGATATGGCAGGCGCGGCGTAGATGACTTCAAGGAAAACCGGACTTGCACTTGTACAGCGGCTTGCCGGTAAGGCGGCTGCATTTTATCTGGGGGAATGAGACATTTCAAGCGTATCCGGAATTGATTTCGGACTACCTTTTTGAAAAAACGAACAATGAAAAATGGATGTGCAGCGCGATTGTCAACCAATTGCTTCTCCATGAAAGTAAGGACAGCGATACCGTTACCGAACAGCAGGATGAATGGATTCTTCATACAATTGAAATGCACGCTGCGGAGCCAACGAGAATGCACTGCCTTTTTGGCGCAATCAGTGAGAGCAGCGCAGATCGGCGCAGAAAAGCGCTGGAGAAGTTTTTGAAGCTGAATGACGACTATGCCGTATTTGAGAATTTGCCGTTAGAAGGTCCCGGCGTCGGTGGCTGGGGAAGCATGATTCCTTATATGCAGACACGAATAGACTATTTGGCATCCCTGAAACCACTGTTTACCGGTGTGAAATTTCTGAAACACAGACAAAGAATAGAGCAAGGTATTGCGTCTTGGAAGGCACAGATAAAGCAGACAGAAATTCACGAACTGTTGACTGCGCTCGGGTAATGATTGAGCGCGTCAGAATTCCAGCAGATTCAATATGCTGACTATTCCATCTGACTCCATTTTGACCCCAACGTAATTGAGTCTGTTTGGGCGCGATTAGAAGTAACATGATTTTCAGTTAAAATTAGTTCCGTAATTCAGCCCATTTTGCGGCAATCAGGAACAATTTTTGCGCTGATTGTCGTTTCCTATCCCTCATAACCCGGAGGTCGGGGGTTCAAATCCCTCTCCCGCAACCATAAATCACCGTGTTTCGCAAGAAATGCGGCGATTTTTCTATCTTTTTGTTTGAATTTTCCGGATTTCTTCATTTGCAGTTTACCCTTGCCCGTGGAGTCTTTTTTCTTCCGGGCCGGTTTGCAATCCAGAACGTTCCTGTTTTTGCTGCCGGAATTGTTAGCTGCCATCCTGCCCTTGCCGCTGCGCTTCCTTCCCGTTTGCAATAAAGTATGCAGTTTGGCAAAAATCCGATCAGGCTGGCTGTGTTCGCTTCTGCGAAAAGACCGGAAGCGGAAGGTCTGCAAATTTTGCCCGCGGCGCTGCTCCATTTAGTTTCGGCGCCTCATTCATTTTAGGGACATTTATCCGTAATGGAAAAGTCATATCATTATTTTTGATATCATACATGGCGGGACGAAAACAGGAAGGTCCTGTTTGAAGCGCAGTTCGCTTTGTTGTTTGATCTGTATTTATTGCAAGTTTCCGTCTTCGGATGATGTAAATATGCATAAATTCAAGAGAGCCAAAGAATACAGTTTGTACGAAAATGTAAATGCGGGCATTCTTTTTTGAAGCTTCCTGTAGCTTTCCGAAGGGAACTGGTATATTCTATATAATAAGGGGAGAGCGTTATTTTCGGAAACGCACGATCCCCGGCAAAGAAAATCTTTCAGCAAAGCACGATCCTTGTTTCACAAATTCATGTTTAAACTGGAGGAAATGGTTATGGTTGACGCATACTTTGGACGCTTTGTTCTCCCGGAGGATTTGCACGCGGCGCTTATGAAATGCCGCTCGATTGCCTACATTGAGACGCAGGAGGAATTAGACGAGCTCGTCTTTGGCCCCACGCATTCGTCCCGGTACGATGTCGTTTACAACATCGTCGGAAATGGCAGCGTCAAGGAAGCGGAGGTCATCCGCTGCAAAAACGGCGCGTCGGTAAACTTCATGGAAGACTATATGCGCAGGCGTGACCCCAACTCGATGGTCATCAGTGACGATCTTCCGACCGACAAGCCGCGTTTTCTCGATCGGTTCGGCTATTCCTTCTCGAAGGTGCGGCAGGAGACGATGGACTGGCTGTCCGAGCAGCGCGTGATTATGCTACCCTTTAAGGCGGGCGACCCGGCGCACGGGTATGACAGCCTGCTCGTTTGCCCGGCGAACGCGGCGTTCTTTGCGTTAGCCCTTGCCAATATGCAGGGCTTTGTCGCGATTCAGGACATCCCCGAAAACTACACCCCGCGCGCAATTATCTATGTTGCGCCGCCGTTCCGGCACACGCATTTTGACGGCAAGCAGGTCGTCGTCCATAACAGGAGCGAGAACCTTCACGAGGTGTTTGCCTACAACCTCTATCCGGGACCGTCTGCGAAAAAGGGCGTTTACTCTGTCCTTCTTGATATCGGCGAACACGAGGGCTGGGTCTGCTGCCACGCATCGTCGGCTCTCGTCGAAACGCCGTATGAAAACGAGACCGTCTTCATGCACGAGGGTGCGTCCGGCGGCGGCAAGAGCGAAATGCTGGAAGACTTCAAGCGCGAGCCAGACGGGCGGCTTCTGCTCGGTGAGCATGTGCTGACAGGCGAGCAATATTTCCTGGACCTTCGCGAGTCGTGCAGCATTGCGCCGATTTCCGACGATATGGCGCTGTGCCATTCGGCGTATCAGGACCCGGCGGAAGGAAAGCTCCGCATCGTAGACGCCGAGGCCGGCTGGTTCCTTCGTATGGACAGCCTCCACGCCTACGGCAATAACCCGATTTACGAAAAAGCGTCGATTCATCCGTCAAGACCGCTGCTGTTTTTCAACATGGACGGCGTGCCGGGCGCGACGTGCCTCATCTGGGAGCATGTGAAGGACTCGAACGGTCAGCCGTGCCCCAACCCGCGCGTTATTATTCCGCGCGACATGATTGACCATATCGTTCCGCGCGAGCCGGTGGCGGTTGACGTGCGAAGCTTCGGCGTTCGGATGCCGCCGTCGACGGCAGACCAGCCGAATTACGGCGTGATGGGTCTTCTTCATATCATTCCGCCGTCTCTTGCCTGGCTGTGGCGGCTTGTGTCTCCGCGCGGGTTTAAAAACCCCAGCATCGTCGACGGTGGCGGCGGCATGAAGAGCGAGGGTGTCGGCTCTTACTGGCCGTTTGCGACGGGGCTTCGCGTGACGCAGGCGAATCTTCTTCTGCGGCAGATCATGGCGTGCCCGAAGACGCTGAACGTTCTCATCCCGAACCAGCACATCGGCGCGTATAAGATCGGCTTCATGAGCGAGTGGGTCGCGCGTGAATACCTTGCGCGGCACAACGGCGAGATTAAGGCAAAGCACTTAACGCCCGCCAGATGCTCGCTCTTCGGCTACGCGCTGGTCGACATGAAGCTCGACGGTCAGTACGTCCGCCAGACGTTCCTTCGCCCCGAGACACAGTCGAAGCTCGGAGAAGAGGGCTACGACGCGGGCGCGAAGATTCTGACTGATTTCTTCAAGGAGCAGATCAAGCAGTATCTCACGGACGATCTTGACCCGCTGGGCCGGCAGATCATCGAGTGCTGCCTGAATGACGGGACGCTTGACGATTATCTCGCGCTCACCCCGATGTAACGCAAAACAACAACATACGCCCGGATGAACCGATCAGGAGAGCGCACGAAATCGTGCCACCGAAGGGGCTTGCGCCAGAAACTCTCAGGTTCAAGAACTGATCGCGGACGGAACTCTGGAAAGCCGCCATGCGGCACCGACGAAGCAATCCCGCAGGGGAGAATCTTTCAGGTCAGAAAACAGAGCGCGCCAGGCTTTGGTGCGCTCTGTTTTTGCGCTTTTCTGCGCAGAAAACAAAAGCGTCCGCTGGTCTCTGGCAATATTGGCAATTCTGAACTGTAAATTTTCTGTTTTGAACAAAAGAAAGGATGGATTTTTGATGAAAGAACTGGATCTGGCGCAGAATCTGTTTGACAGATACACGCGCACGCTGGAAAACAAAAACGCATTTTTACCCGCGAATATTCTGCTGCCGAAGACCGACCACATGGAAAAGTGGGCAGTCATCGCCTGCGACCAGTTTACGTCCGATCAGGCGTACTGGGCCCGTGTGAGAAAGAACGCCGAGGGCGCTGTTTCGACCATCAACCTGATTCTCCCCGAGGCGGAGCTCGGCACCGAGAAGGAAGCCGCGCACACGGCGGAAATTAACGCCACGATGAAAAAGTACATGGAAGACGGCGTGTTTGCCGAGTATCCCAACAGCTTCATCTATGTTGAAAGAACGCTGGAAAACGGCTCCATCCGCGAAGGTCTCGTTGGCATGGTCGACCTCGACACGTATGACTACAATCCCGGCGCAACCAGCGCCATTCGCGCCACCGAGCGCACGGTGCCCGAGCGCATTCCGCCGAGACAGAGAGTCCGCCGCGACGCGCCCATCGAGCTTCCGCACGTTCTGATGCTCTGCGACGACCACGACAAGAAGCTCATCGAGCCGATTGCCGCGAAGAAAGACAGTCTCAAGAAGGTTTACGACTTTGACCTCATGGAAGGCGGCGGTCATATCACGGGCTGGCTCGTCGAGGGCAAGGACGTCGAGGACTTTAACAAGGCGCTCACCGAGTACACCGCGACGGTCGGCGAAAAGTATGTCGGTCTCAAGGGCACGCCGATGGTCTTTGCGGTCGGCGACGGCAACCACTCGCTCGCGACCGCGAAATCCTGCTACGAAGAGCTGAAAAAGAACAACCCCGGCGTCGATCTTTCGAACCATCCGGCCAGATACGCGCTCGTTGAGCTCGAGAACATCCATGACCCGGCGCAGGCCTTCGAGCCGATTCACCGCGTGATCTTCAAGACCGAGCCTAAGAAGCTTCTTGCCGCGCTGGAAGCTGCCTGCGCAGGCACGGAAGGCTTCCCCGTCAAGTGGTACGCGGGCGAGGAGTCCGGCACCGTGATTCTCGACAAGAACAAGGGCGAGCTGGCGGTCGGCATTTTGCAGCACTTCCTCGATGAATACCTCAAGGAAAACGCGGGCGAGATCGATTACATCCATGACGACGACGCGCTCATCGGCTTTGCAAAGCAGGAGAACGCCATCGGCTTCCTGCTGCCCGCAATGGAAAAGAGCCAGCTCTTTAGAGGCGTTATCGCTGACGGCGTGCTTCCGAGAAAGACCTTCTCCATGGGTCACAGCCGCGAGAAGCGCTATTACCTCGAAGGCAGAAAGATCAAAGCCTGAGGAAAAAGCCGGACCGAACACAGAAAGGGAGGCGGAGAATTTGAACCGGAAAACAGGAAACGCACGGCTGTACCTTCTCTGCGCGGGTTTTGTGGCGCTTCTGTCGCAGGTTTCCGTTGCGGTGCAATCCGGCGGATTTCATATTTCCGTGGCGCTGGTGCTGTTTCAGATTCTGCTGTTCACGCTTCCGGAGCTTGCCGCGCTGCCGCTTACGATTCTCAGCGCGGCGGGCGTTTTCCTGCTGCGGCTGGTAAATGCGGCGCTGGCAGGTCAGCTGACGCTGCAAACCGCGCTGGAGCACGCGCCGGAGGTGCTGTTTTATCTGTGCTTCGGTCTGCTGTTCCGGCTATTTTTTGAAACGCGAAGAAACGGAGCATACCGGCTCTGGTTCGCACTGCCGCTTGCGGCGATGGACGCGCTGAGCAATTTTGCCGAGCTTCTGGTGCGCGAAGGCGCGGGCGTGTTTTCTTACTCCACACTGCTGCAAATCGCGGCGGTCGGGCTAATCCGGGCGCTTTCGGCGGGGCTGATTCTATTGGCGCTGCACCGCTATGGCATTCAGATTCTGCGAAAGGAAGACCGCGAGCGCTATCAGAAGCTCCTTTTCATGACGGCGGATCTTCGCAGCGAGGTTGTCTGGATGGAAAAGGGCGCGGAGCTTGCAGAAAAAACCATGAACCGGGCGTACCATCTCTGCCGGAGTCTGCGGGAGCTGCCCGATGGCGCGCAGGCGTCTGAGGAGGCGCTTTTGATTGCCAAGGATATTCACGAGGTCAAAAAGGACTACGCCCTTGTCATGCGCGGCATTGCTGCGGCGCTTGAAGAGCAGGCGGCGCAGGACGGCATGGAGCTTTCCGAGCTTTTTCGGATGCTTGCGCGCAGCACGGAGCATTTTGCAAGGGAGACCGGCAAAAACGTCGCGCTTACAAGAACCTGCGCCCTTGCGCTTCGGACCACGCGGCACTTTGAGCTGCTGTCCATTTTCCGGAATCTTCTCCATAACGCGGTAGAGGCTGCGCCGGAGGGGCGCGAGGCGCAGCTGCGCTTGTGTGCGCGGCAGGATTGCGCAGACGCTGTGTTTGAGGTTGCGGACGACTGCGGCGGCATTGCGCCGGAGCGTCTGGCGCTCATCTTTACCCCCGGCTTTTCCAGCAAGATTAACCGCCAGACGGGCGAAATTAACCGGGGACTGGGGCTTTGCATCGTGAAGGACCTGACCGAGGGAACGCTGCACGGCGCGGTCTCGGTGCAATCCGAAAACGGGCAGACGGTGTTTACCGTCCGAATTCCGATCAAAACGCTGAAAGGGGAGCTAGATGCGGATTTATCTCATTGACGACGACAGCGCCATTTTAAGCGTGCTGCGGCTGCTGATCGAAGACGGCGGACTCGGCACGGTGGCGGGCTGCGCAAATGACGCGCGCGACGCGCTGGAAGACCTTCCGTCGAGCCGGGCGGAGATTGTGCTGGTAGACCTTTTGATGCCCGGCATGGACGGCATTGCGTTTGTCCGAGAGGCAAAAAAGCGCTTTCCGGAGCTGCGTTTTGTCATGCTCTCTCAGGTGACGAGCAAGGACATGGTAGCGGATACTTACGCGGCAGGCGTGGACTTTTTTATTACGAAGCCCATCAACAGCGTGGAAGTGGCAAGCGTTCTGTCTAAGGTCGACGAGCTTCTGACCATGAGCCGGACGATGCAGCAGGTGCGCTCTTTGATGCAGGCTGTTGACCGCCCGGGAAGCCGGGAGGAGCCGAAAGCCGGGGCGCAGGAAGCTGCCGCGTCCAGCTTGACGGCAGCACAGCTCAATACGCTCAAAACCGTGCTGCACCGGCTGGGACTCAGCGGGGACCCCGCGTATGGAGACATTTTGCAGCTCGTCGGCTGTCTTGTGCAGGAAGGACGGCAGGAGCAGACGACCGTTTCTCAGCTGTGCTCCCGCTTCAGCCCGTCCCCCAAAGCGATGGAGCAGCGCATCCGCAGAGCCGCCAGCGCCGGCATGACGAATCTTGCAAGCCTCGGCATGGAAGACTACGCGAACGACACGTTTACAGAATACGCCGGAACGCTTTATCACTTTGAGCAGGTCCGCAAGGAGATGGATTTCATGCGCGGCAAAAGTGACGCGCGTGGGAAGGTATCTGTGAAGCGGTTTCTTTACACGCTAGCCGCAATTTGCTCAAAACACGAACGATAAGGCTGAAATATATGGAAAGACTGCACAAAAACGTGCAGTCTTTTCTTTCTAATATCACAAAAATGATATGCGAAGAACAAATTTCTGTTACTTTTCGTCGACTTTTGAAACCGACCTTTACAATAAATGTATCGAAAGCGTCAATCGAAAATTTCAGAAAGAATGGAAGGTACGGAAACTATGACAACGATTCTTCTCGGTTTGGGTCTTCTCATCCTCACGCTCGCTATTTTCTCGCTGTTCAGCTTCAAAGCGCCGAAGGGCGCGCTTGCCATGTCGGGTATGGCGAATGCCGCGGTCGCGACCTTCCTTGTTGAAGCCGTCCTGCGCTACATCTTCGGCGACCTCTTCGGCATCAAATTTCTCGGCGAGGTCGGCACGATGGCTGGCACCATGGCGGGCGTCGCCGCCGCAATTCTCGTTCCCATCGCCATGGGCGCGAACCCCGTCTTTGCAGTCATCGGCGGCGTCGCCGTCGGAGGCTACGGAATTCTCCCCGGCTTTCTCGCGGGCTACGCGATGGGCTTTCTCGCGCCGCTTGCAGAAAAGTACCTGCCGAACGGCTTAGACACCATCATCGGCGCGTTCCTGCTTGCTCCCATCGCAAGACTCATTGCGTTTTTGGTTGACCCGGCAGTCAACACGGCGCTGACCTACATCGGAGCCGTCATCACCGCCGCGACCGAGCAGTCTCCGATCGTCATGGGCTTCCTGCTCGGCGGCATTCTGAAAATGATCTGCACATCCCCCTTGAGCTCGATGGCGCTGACCGCGATGCTGGGGCTCACCGGTCTTCCCATGGGCATTGCCGCGATTGCCTGCTTCGGCGGCGCGTTTTCCAACGGCATTTTGTTCGCAAAACTCAAGCTCGGCGACCGCAGCAGCGTCATTGCCGTTATGCTGGAGCCCCTGACGCAGGCGCACATCATCACCCGCTATCCGATTCCGGTCTATGCCTCGAGCTTTATTGGAGGCGCGCTCAGCGGCATTCCGGCGGCGCTTCTCGGCATCATCGACAATGCCCCCGGCACAGCCTCTCCGATCCCGGGTCTTCTTGCTCCCTTTGCGTTTAACCCCACGGGCAAGGTGCTTCTGGCGCTGGCACTCAGCGTCGTGATGGGCGTACTTGGCGGTCTGATCGGCGCGACGCTCTTCAAGCGCTTTACCGTAGAAAAAGAAGCGGAAACCGGTGCGGTGTTGCCGCAGGCTGTGGCAGCCTCCGAAGCGTAACAGGTTCCCCCGGACCTTTACTATAACGATTGCCTAGAGAATATCACCCCTTTCCAGACATTCAGCAAAGCGCACGAACCGGCATGGGACATGCCGGTTCGTGTGCTTTTTACGGGAAACTGCCCATGACCTATTCCGGCGGTTTCGGGTCAAGATCAAATACAGCTTCTGGATTTTTCCGGAACGAACGCGGCAAACGCCGCCCACATTCCGGAGCTGCGCTGTCAACCGCGCAGGCGGTTGAATTTTTGGAAAAATTGTGTACAATGGAGATAACGGACAGGAAATGAGCGCAGACAAAAGGGGGGCGAGGCACATGGCAAGACTGACCGACCGTCAGTTTCTGAAGGCACAGATCGATCTGGAACCGCTGGGGCTGATTCTGGACGGTCCGTTCGAGGCGTATTTCTGCACGCCGAAGGGCGCGCGGATTTTTGCCCGCAGCGGGGTGGACGGCATTCATTTCTGCTTTGTTCGTGGCTTCGGAGAGACGGTTTTCGCGGTCAGCCCGATGAACGGGCGGGAAAACTGCGTGCATCCGGTGGCAAAGTCGTTCCGCGATTTTCTGCGGCTGCTGCTGGTGCTGCACGACGCGGCGGCAATCGAGCAGGCGTGGCAGTGGAACGCAGCGCAGCTGGAGGAGTTTGAGCAGAAGCACCCGTCAAACGGCGAGCAGCTGGTAACGCTCAACAGGCTTGTAGTTACCTTCCATCTGCGCCCGATGGCAGCGCCCTGGAAATACATCCACACCGTGCAGTCGGGCTTTGATTACGGAAAGCTTCGCTTTTCCGAGGAATTTTACGATAACGACGAAGCTGCCTTCGCGCCGGATGAACCCTGGCAGGTCACATTTGAAGGAGGCTTCTGGGGCGCGCATGGAAAGCCCGGAAAAGAGCTGCGGCTGGGCGCGCCTTTTTCCTGGGCGGGCGACGAGTGGCGCGTTCCGGCGGCGTATGTCTGCAAGGAGGGCATTGTGCTGGATATCGTCAAGCGCGTGCCTGTCGAGCAGGTTTCCGGTTTTCGGGAGAAATGGAATCTGTACGGAGAAGACGATGGCGGCGACCGGGATGAGGCGCGGCGCCTGCGCGCAATGGCGGAGCATCCGTTCAGCGAGGAGCTTGGTGCAGAGCTGACGGTAAACGCTCAGACCATGCGGCAGTCTATCCAACTGCGTTTTGACTATTTCATATTATTAGAAAAAGGTGTGCAAGATACTCCGGCTGCTGTACTGCAAAAAATAAACGGTGTTCTTCACGAAAGGAACCTGACGCTTGTCCCGCCCATCCCAAGCGTTGTCTTGATGCCGATTCCACAGTAATTTGCCCAAAGCAAAACGGATTGCCATACATCTGCAAGCGGAGCAGGCAGTCTGGAGCGTATCATTACTTTGCCGACGAATGCCGGGATATAGACATTCTTCAGATGAAACCGAACTGTTTTCAGCGAATAATCGCTGATTGCAATGCCGCATTCCAGCATTCGAAGTGCATCTGCATCTTCGAGCGGATATTCATTGCAAAAAAGGTTCCAACGGTTCACAAGGCTTTGCAAAATCAGCTTTTCCTGCGGAAAAATCACATAGCGGCCACTTTGTTTGAAGGACGAGGCCGTGATGAATTGGAGTTCTGCCTGCGAGTGCGGCTCCAGCTGTGCCTTTTCTATGATCTCCCGGAAGCGGATTTCTGACACATTCTTGGAAACAATGGAGACTTCATCTGTGTGCAGCAAAATCGTGTGTACGGCTTCAAGAGCAGGAGAAAACACGGAAGCTGCCCGCTCCGTCAGAAGATTGCCGCGCCACACAGATGTATGCCGAAAGAGGCCTTTGTCCGCGCGATGCAGCATGATCTTCTCGCAAAGAGCTTGCCGATCATCTCGTCTCTGGTAAAATATAAGAAAATGGAGGGATGCGTATGAATCATCAGACATGGATACAGGCGGCACAGTGGCTTTCGGAGCAGGAAATTGCGATACAGCCGATACTCACGCTTTCGGATGCGCCCGATGAGGTGCTGCGCGCAGCGCTTTTGCAGGCACCTGCCAGTGTGTTGGCAGCCAGCGCCGCCGCAGTGGTCGGATGTGGAATATCGGACGCGCGTTCGGTCTTTCTTTCGGCCAGTGCGCCGGAGGAGGAGCTGCGCGCAGCGCATGGCCATTGCCGGTATCTGGCGGAAACGCCGGAGGAAATCCGGAAGCTGGACGCGCTGACCGGGCCGTTTTTGCAGGAGGGCTATCTTGAAGACATCGCCATCCGCGTCTGGCCAAACGGCGGCGGTGCGTTTACGGCGGAAAACATCCCGGAGTTCGCACGGCTCATCCGACGGACGGACAATCTCGCCGTCCGGGCGCTGTTTTTGCCGTTCGACCAAAGCCATAATCTTTCCAGGCAGGCAAAGGACGCGTTCAGCCTTGTGAAAAAAATCCGCTCGGATTTGCCCTGTATGCTGCACGCGTTTTGCTTTGAGGGACTGCTTACACCACTGGCACAGGGCGACACGGAGCTTCTGCACACGCTGAAAATGCTCGCGTCCCTGAACGATACATCCCTGTACGCTGCGTTTTTTATCAGCTGACAGAAAATCACCTCTGTTCATCGGGAACAGAGGTGATTTTTATACTGTTCAGATGCCCTTTTCCGTCATGAAGTCAGAAAGCAGATTCATGCAGACCGTCTTGCGGTATTCCGCGCTGACGCGTCCGCGGGTGAGAACCATCCGCTCGGCGTAAGCCTTGAGAAGCGCCGCCTTTTCCGCCTTTGCTTGCTCGGTGGTTTTTCCGACGAGCATGGCCTCCAGATCGCGGTAGCGAAGAACGGTATCCGCGACCGCGCCGAAGCCTGCGGCAAAGCGCGTGATGACGCCGTTTTCGATGCTCAGAAGCCCCGCAAACGACACACGGGAGATCGCCAGCGCGTTGCGTCCGCCGACCTTTTTGTAATAATAGTCGTTGATGCCAGCCTTGGGAAGAAGAATTTCCGCGATGATCTCATCACCCGCAAGGTCGAGCTTCTTGCGGCCCAGATAGAATTTCTCTACGTCCACAATGCGTTCGCCGCGCACGGAAAGAAGTCTCAGTTTTGCGCCGGTGACAAACTCAATGAGCACAGAATCTGCCTTGGCAGAGCCGTTTCCGAGGTTGCCGCCGAAGGTGCCTGCGTTGCGGATGGCAGGCGCCGCGATGCGGGAAATTGCCTCTTTCATGAGCTGCGGGACGATAGGGCTTGCCAGCGCTTCGGTGTAGGTGACCGCCGCGCCGATGCGGACAAATTCCGCGTCCTCAGAAATGCCCTTGAGTTCCGCAAGCTTGCCAAGGAACAGATAGCTGACGTTCGGACGGTTCTCAACCATCAGATCCGTGCCGCCTGCGTAGGGAACGAGGTCAAATTTGCTGCGAAGCTCCAGCGCTTCGGCAAGCGTTTTCGGTGCGTATCCGTTTACCATAGTCCGTTGCCCTCCTTTGCCGCATTCATGATGGCGTTTACAATGGCATTATAGCCTGTGCAGCGGCAGAGATTGCCGGAGATGCCGGTGCGCACTTCTTCCTCGGTGGGATGCGGGTTGGCGGAGAGAATGCTTTCGGCCGCCAGAACCATGCCCGGAATACAGAAGCCGCACTGTACGGCGGATACTTCGGCAAATGCCTTGTCGAGCGCCTTAAAGCGTGCTGTCTCGCGATAGCCCTCGAGCGTCACGATCGTACTTCCCTCGACGGCGCCCATCGCCACACAGCAGGAGTTGATGAGCTTACCGTCCAGCAGCACAGAGCAAGCTCCGCACTCGCCCTCTTTACAGCCGCACTTGACGGAGGTGCAGCGGAATGTATCGCGCAGCACGTCCAGAAGCCGGTCAGAGGCGCTTCCCGCGTAGGAAACAGGCTTTCCATTCAGAATGAATTGAATTTCGTTCATTATGCTTCCTCCTTTGCAAGCGCTTTGATGGTGTCTTCGGCGGTAAACGGGGCATGGTTGAGACGGAAGTCTCCGCCGATCGCCTGCTCGACCGCTTCAACATACGCGCCCGGCGCGCCGACCAGCGGCAGTTCGCCCGCGCCTTTCGCGCCATACGGCCCGAACGGGTATTCCTCGACGTGGAGCTGGCAGTTCAGGACCGGCACATCGACCGCCGTGGGGATGAGATAATCCGAGAAGGAATTGTTGCGGATGCGGCCTTTGCTATCATAGTTCATGAACTCCGTGGAGGCATAGCCGATGCCCTGTAAGAAGCCGCCCTCCATCTGTCCCATGACGATGTTGTAGTCCATCGGCGTGCCGACGTCGAACGAGGCATACGCACCGAGAATTTTGCTGATGCCGGTGTAAGTATCGACTTCAACTTCGATTGCCTGCACGCCCCAGGCATACGTCGGGTAGGCGTCGCCGCGGAATTTATCGAGATAGAACGGGATCATGAAGTCCGGCTCTGTATATTTTTCTTCGACGATCTGGTCTTCTCCGTCCTTCCACTCCGAGCGCAGCTTGATCGCCGCGCGGCGCAGAAGCTCGCCGACCGTCATGAGAGAACGCGAGGCAACCGTCGGGCCGGAGTCCGGTACGCGGGAGGTATCGGGATGGTCATAGAATACCTTTTCGAGCGGCAGATTCAGCTCATGCGCCACGATCTTCGGGAACGTGGTGCGAAGTCCCTGACCGATCTCACCGTTGGAAGCAAGAATCTCAACCGTGCCGTCTTTATACTTGCGGAGCCGCGCGACAGCCTTGATGAGGTCGCGCTCACCGGAGCCGGTGAAGCCCGCGCCGTGGAAGTGCATCGAAAAGCCAATGCCCTTGCGATAGCGGCCGGTCTGCGGCTTTGCATACTCTTTGTGCTTGCGGCGAAGGTCGCAGGCCTTGTCGACCTCGTCGATCATCGCAGGCAGTGGCACCGGGAAGTGATACTTGCCGGAGGTCGACGTGGCGTCGCCCTGCTTTACCATATGCGCCACTTTAAATTCCAGCGTGTCAACGCCCAGATCCTTTGCGATATGATCCATCATCATTTCCACCGCAAAGAACGTCTGCGGCGCGCCGAAGCCGCGGTAAGCGCCGCAGGGCGTGGTGTTGGTCTTGAGCGCACGGCCATGGACGTGGAGATTTTCGATGTTGTAGACGCCGTCCGCGCAGATGATGCCGCGCTGCAGGACGACAGCGGAGAGCGTCGTATAAGCGCCGCCGTTGAATTTGACGTCAATGTCCATTGCAGTGACCTTACCGTCCTTGACGGCAACCTTGTAGGTGCACAGCGACGGGTGGCGCTTGGAGGTAAACTCCAGATCCTCGCGCCGGTCAAAGACGCAGCGCACGGGTTTGCCGCACTTTTTTGCGGCGACCGCCACCTGGCAGCCGAGGATGGACGGGAACGCTTCCTTGCCGCCGAAGCCGCCGCCGGTGACGTCCTGATGAATGTGCACATCCGCCGGGCCGCAGCCGAGCGCGCGCATGACCGCGCCGTGGACATAGTACGCGCACTGCATCGAGCCGTGGACATACATCCGACCGCCCTCCTCGGGCTCTGCCATCATGCCCTGGGTTTCCAGATACGTCTGATCCTGATAGCCGGTTTCGAATTCTTCTTCGTAGATCTTGTCCGCTTCGGCGAAGGCTTTGTCGATGTCGCCTTTTTCGTACTCATAGTTGAAAAAGACCTCGTCCGCCTTGCGCAGATCGAGCATCGGCTCAAGCTCCTCGTATTCGACCGTAATGCGGCTTAAAATGTCCTCGCAGACTGCCTCATCCGGGCCGCAGACCATGCCGATCGGCTCTCCGATATACTCGACAGTTTCTCTTGCGTAGACCGGCGTATCGTCCATGACGATGTTGACGTTGTTATCGCCGGGAACGTCGTTCCGGTCAACGTAGAAATAGCCGTCCGGAAGCTCCGGGACGTTTACGGCCAGCAGCTTCGCCCGCGCATATTTGGAGCGGAGCATCTTGCCGCAGAGAATCCCATGCTTGTCTACGTCGCAGACGTAGATCGAGCGGCCCTCCATTTTGGGCGCATGGTCCTTCTTCACGACAGAACGGGAAATGTTTTGCAATGCAGGTTCCTCCTTCTTGATTATCCTTGGTAGCGCTGTATGCAGCGCGAATATTGTGCAAACGTATCGAGATCTGTCCAGCACCCGACGTCATCGACCGCAACGGTTACGATTTTGTCCTCATGGAGCGTCCAGAAACCGCGCAGACCGTTTTCTCCGTCGTATTTCAGAATTTCCGGGATAAACGAAGCGTCGATGAGCGGCGGGTGCTTGCGATAGCCGTCGAGCGTCGGAAAGGTGATCGCAGAGCCAAGCTCCGGCATGGCGCGGTAGACCGCCAGAAACGTCTCTTTTGCAACGACTGGCATATCTCCCGGCAAAAGAAAAAACGCGTCGCACGGCGGCATGGCAGCAAGGCCGAGCTTGACGGAGGTCAGCATATCGGTCGCGGCGTAGTCGTGATTATAGACCAGCGTCAGCGTATCGCCCAGATAGCGGCTTTTTAAAATTGCCTCTATGTCCTGCCCACGGTGTCCAAGCACCACAACAATAGGATCAACGCCGCACAGAAGCATGGAATCGATCGAGTTTTCAATCAGCGTTTTCCCGCGCAGCGGCATAAGCGGCTTGAAATCGCCCATCCGCTTCGAGCAGCCGGCAGCTAAAATTAGTCCTCCGATACGTTTTCTCATTCAGCCGCCTCCCAATAGAGCGTGCAGCCATAGCCGGTGCACCAGGTCGTGAGCGCGGCAAGCAGCCCCGGAAGCGGAAGCTTTTCCCTGTACGCAGCCGCCATAAACGCACCTGCCTGCTCCGCCGCCGGAACATGGAACATGGCGTCTTTTATGCGGACATTCAAACTGTTTTCTGTTTCTGTGCAGTCTGCCACGGCTGTGAGCATTCCAGTTGCTGTAACCATTGACAGCAACTCTCGCAGCGCCTCCGGCGTTGCTGCCGCAACAACGCACAGAAGCAGTTTCTCATGTGTCGTCTGCTCAAGGCCGAATTCCTGCGCACTGATGAGATCGATGAAATCCGGATGGTCGTATAATTGCTGCAAAGGCAGTTCGTCCGCTGTCATGCTGACCGAGACAAACACCGGCGCGGCGCAGACCATTCGCGGCGGGCAGCCGTTTTTTTCGAAGGTGCTGGCGCAATAGGCCACGCCATTTCTCTCCTTCATCGGCTATCGTGCTCCTTTCCCTGGAATAACGGTTACATATATAATAAGCGTCCCTTTTCGTGTGTTCAAATGCTTCCTGAGAAGTACACGCCGAAAAAGGACGCTTTCGTTTTGTGCAGTTTTTTATATCAGTCCCGATTCGCGGAATACCGCATCGAAGCGCTGCTGGGCAAAGGCGCGCACTTCATCTTCATAGCGCTGGAAAGCGTACATGAGCTGTCGCCCCTTGTCCGTCAGGCAGGTTTTGCCGCCGTTTTTTCCGCCGTGCTGGCGCGTCACGACCGCATAGCCCGTCTCCTGCTCCAGGCGGTTGATCATGTCCCACGCTTTCTGATAAGAAAGCCCCATATGCAGGCACGCCTGCCGGACAGATTGCAGATCTGCAATCAGGAACAGCAGCAGCTTTAGCCGGGAGTTCAGGAACATGTTTTCTTTGTCGATGCTGATTTTGACCGATGGCGTGAGAAGCGACGCGTTGTGCTCCTGTAAATGCTGGCGCAGCTGCGGCTCATTGTGGACGCTCATGAGGATCCCTGCGTCCGGCACGGCAATGCGCTGCTTGCGGCAATCACACTGCCGGACAGCGCCGCGCAGACCGTTCGGGCCTTCGTAGCAGAGGATCTGCGGGATCACTTCGCTTTTCAGCACGATCGGATGTCCGCCGCGGCCGTTGCAGGTGGGCGTGACGATGTCCGCGTCGCTTGCAAGCAGCGTGTGGAGCGTCTGCGCAAAGAACATCGGCGCGTTGACCGGCGTAAAGACCACGCGGTCGCACTTCCCCTGCAAATAGGCAAGTCCCAGCTTGACGGACGAAAACAGCTCCGGATTTTCACATTCCTTATTTTTGATGAAAACGACACCCAGCGGCGCGACCTGATGCGTGACCTCCAGCTCTTCCGTTCCGGTCACGACCACGATCGGGAAAACGCCCGCCTGCTGGAGGGTCAGAACAACGCGCCGGACGATGGGGATGCTGCCGACCTTCAGAAGCGGCACAGCGTCCTTCTTGCTTGCCGCGGCAATGACCGCGCCCACAGAACCGAATTTCATGGCAGAACCCCTCCTACTCGTTATTTTTATCATAATATCACGGTAGGAATGTACGGGCAAGTTCTTTTGCCGCGTATCACGCTTCAAAGCGCTGCCTGCCATTCGGTCCTTTCACCAAGGTGACATCACCCTTTGGCGATGGTACAGAAGTAATCCCTATGTTTACTTCCAGAAAAGAAGCAGCCAAAGGATAGAAGGTTCCGCTTATGCTGTATGACCCGAAGGACTATTTTCGGATACTCATGGAGATTGATATGCCGGCCATCATCAACCCATTTGGCGAGGCATCTTTCTATATGAGCCAAAGGTTCATAAAAAATGTAGTGCTGCCGCAGCTGCAGTAGCGGTACCACCACATGTTGTAAATCTTTTATGTATGCCGTGAAGCATGGGGAAAGCATTCTCACTTTGAAAAACACGGCTTGATTATTGCACGCAATCATTCATAGATTTGGTCTCAGCGTGAACTGTAAAAAACTCGGCCATCGAGATTCCAAGCACCTTGCAAATTTGTTCAATGGTATCTACAGAAA